>Ga0307514_10001715_pt1 | contig 25169 bp, 26 predicted proteins | sample 16_EM_MG_FD_203088 | JGI IMG/M metagenome (GOLD analysis project Ga0307514, IMG submission 203088) | Populus trichocarpa ectomycorrhiza microbial communities from riparian zone in the Pacific Northwest, United States - 16_EM | ecosystem: Host-associated > Plants > Roots > Unclassified | place... | reverse complement strand
TTTGCAATGTTTCTCTCTTCTCGATCGTCTCACCAAGCGCGAGTCCAATCGCCCACAGCTCGGCGTCGAAGACCTCCATGCGCCCAGTGCCCAGAAAGCTGCGGCGGGACCTCCATTGATTTCCATGTTTGCACACTGCTGCGGCCCCCACTCGGCCATCGTCTGAGCGCGATCCATCTGTCCACCACATCCAGACCCCCGCTCCTATTTTGGCTTCTTTCTCTCTCGCCCAGCGCTGCGCGGTTCTCTTGGCAGCGGTGGTGTCGTCCAGTATGATGGTCCTGACCACTGATTCTTTGCCCGGGGCCGGCCACATCATGCCTTCGTTTGTTCGGCCGTGCTCATGCTCTTCCTTGACTACTCTGCATATCGGTGCACCGGAGGAGGGGTTTCGGTGTAGCTCTTTCAGCTTGCCGCTGCATGCGTCTGCTAGTCTCGCTGCGAATCCCTGCTGTCTGGAGTCTAAGACTACAGGCGCGGGTGTAAGCCCTGACTCTCTCATAAGTGCACCCCGTGGAGTTGTGGGCAGTGCGCCCAGGATGGACCTGGCTTGTCGATTGAGGAGGAGTTGGAGGTCATCCCGGCTGCCCGCTTCTTTGGGATCCCACCATAGCTCACTCCCATACAGTGCGACCGCTTGGACGCACGCCACCTGGACGGCCCTTATGCTCTCAGGAACAATGCCGTATGTCGTGGTCAGGGTTCGGAGTCTCGCTTCTGCTGCCCTGGCTTTCTTCATGCATCGGTTGTGCTGCTCCTTGAACGTTAGATGTGCGTCCATCCAGATGCCCAACCAACGTGTCGCCTGTGTATTGAATGGTATGACCCCGCTGCCGACTCTTATCTTTGCTGTCAGTTTTGGCCGGAGGTGCTTCCTGTGGCCTCGTCTGCGCGTGAATAGTGCCGCCTCCGTCTTTGCCGTGTCGAACTGTAGCCCTCGTCTGCTTGCCCATTCGATGCTCCTTGCTGCACATCTCTCAAGTATCGAGACGACATGGTTGACATCGCTTCCGGCCAAGAGTTTTGTTGCGTGCATGCATTTTAATTTTAGCCTTAGCTCTAATGATTCACAATCGGCTTCGGCCGGATGTTGATTTTCAAGGTACTAGTCGAACTCGAAATCACCCTGAAGCAGCGATACCACTCCATTGCTGCCGCGGCTGAGCGTAACCTGAACTCTATGCCTCCATGCCGTCGCATCGTCTTTGGCGCTACCTTTTTAATTAGCAAGCTTTACCAACAGCTATTGATACCGTAGACTAACCTGCAAGTGATGGTGTGATATTGTGTTGCAATAATGAAAAGAAGATGATATCTTTCTAACGCGATAGTTTACGTTATCTATATATAAGTGAATCGGGTCACCGAAGGTCGTCGGCATCGGTCGGTGTTCGGTACGGGTGGAGTTCTCCGCCGGAGAAAAATAGTCCGCCCGAGATCCGACTCGTCTCAGGCCTATAGTAACATATTGAATGTCATTGCTATGCGAGTGATCATTAGTAAAGTCCAGCATAATCTCCAGATCTCCCCTGTCGTCTCTTAACACTCAAAGCTCTGTCTCATGGTATCAGGTGCTAATATCTCTTCAGTCTAATATCACAGGCACTCAATACTAGATACGGGCGAATTACATCTTCGTAACTGGAAGTAGGTAAGAAATGGGAGATTATTAGATTAGATTAAAGAGATAAGACTGATTGATAGTATTCAGACATTAGTGTTGTCAGTTCCCGACTCACATTTCGTTACCTTCGAGAATGGGGTTAGTGGGATCATCAGGTTGCGGCTAAATATCTAGCAGTGAAGTTGGTGATAGGTTCTAAAATGGCAAAGCAACTGCGGATCCAATCATGTCGATGTTCGGGCATCTGTAGGTCCTTGTTCCAAATTTTCCTTGCTATCTCTATCCAATTTTCTATTTCTTCTCTCCAACTACCGCAAGCCCACTTACAGCATCAGCGTTGGATGGAATCCTGAATACACTTCTAAGTGCACATCCAAATACACCTCCGAGCGCACGTACGGTTACAACCTCAATCACAAATACACTCCGAGGAAGAGGAAACGAGAAGGCGCACTCACCACAGCTCCCACAAGCACACTTATCACCGCATCCACAAGCGCACCGGTATCTCAATAGTCCGTTCCATCTGGGCAAGCATCAGTCCGGGACGGAACAATAAATATCGGGGCACAGAATTTTAGACCGTTTGACTTGGGCAAAATTTCCTTGGACTAGACCGCAACAGAGCCCGTAATCTCGGTGACATGCATATTGAACTGCGAGAAGCGGTGGAGATGAGGTTATTTATACTATTTTTCGTATTCAGGTTTATCACCCGCATCACAGTTCCCACAGCCACTTGTTCTAATGCCACAACCGGTAGTTTTGGGACGTGATACGGGAAATTTCAGACCCCCACTGGCATCACGACATCCCAGTCCCAATGTGAAGGCCCATAACCCACATCACCACTGAATGCTCGCCGCCGGTAGCATCCGGCCCCTAGAGGTGCCCGTATAGGGCTCAGTTGGTGAGCAGAAGTTGCTTATTTTTTCCCCATACACTCGATACCATTCAATTTTAAGCGTTGTTTGCAACAACTGTAAAGCCCTGCATGATTGTAGTCCGGACATTGGAAGCCCTAGGATAAAAGCGGGCGGCAATCTCGGCCTAGAAGATTGTTATCCAGGGTTGGGCATGGCTCTGCCCGGACGAGACTGACGGTTGGGAACGCTGCCGTCAGTACATTGATCTAGTTGCAACGTTCATATAAAACTCGACGTCGCAATAGGTTCCAGAGCGGGGCTAGAGAGAGCACACGGAGTCCCTGAACAGCCCTTCACGAATTCTCATTCGTTTTACCACTCATCATACCCAACTTGCCACTCTTGCCACCATAGGGATGAGGGTAGAGGGTGGTGTCCTACCACTGTACTTTATTTCCTTTTTAGTTTTCATTAGAGTAGGAGGGAGGTGTAAGGAATACGTATGTCATAACCGGAAGTGGCTGAATACGAAATGATTACAAACAAACAAACTCTTGCTGCCATCCGGTAATCGTCGAGATTTCCAGACTCTTTTAAGATGTCATTGGTTCTACCTCCAGATACACTAATAGACTTCTGTAGTATTGTACAATTCAACTCACGAGTGATGGCAATGATCGGGTGCTAATTCATGATTCAGTTATTATCACCGCCGTAATAGCGCTTGTGCTGTTCACATAGTGCGTATATTTTGTCTGGTGCTGGCACCAAATTTCTAGTGTCGACTGTTTTGATATTTCACGCGTCTCAGCGCACATCAAATCTATGCTAGCCGAAAAGCGAGATAGCCTCCAAACATCGAGAAAGTTGACAAGACCATCCAGTGGAGCTAAAATGAGTTACAGAATTGATACGTCCTGTATCAGAACGCGCCAAGTTGATGCTGTTAGATCTATTACCATCTCCTATCACTTATTGTTCCGTTCCGGGGGTGCGCTTAAGCCAGTGAAACACCGGAAAAACGAATAGGAGATCAAAATAACATATGAACAGGGCCCTCGGAACATTAGAAGTTCCGACATTGCTTTCCTCCAATCATCCTTGCTTCAAGTTACTCTGTCTCACATGATACCAAATACAATTATGAAAATGTTAAACTCCTGGAACATATAGCCGTTCTCTTGCTCACACCTATTACATCGGTCCACAAGAAATCTCGATTTTGGTTGTATACATTATATTTTACCCCCCTTTGATATAGCATACTGAACACAGGATTCACTCCAACCCGCAATTGGAACTTTCCGAATACAATGTTCCACTTCATACCATCATCCGCGCAAGTAGTATACCATACGCTATTTCCGAGCTATCTCAGTCGGGATCTACCCAACACCAGCGAATGTGTGTGACTGAGTAAACTGCACTTTATCTCACAGTAACATTCGCGGTGGTAACAAACATAGCTGCATGGTGTGAACTACGGGATGCAAAAGGAATATCGCACCCTTGTAGAGTAGGTGAGCAGGGGAGGGGGCAGGGTGATAGCCTATGGCTGGAACCGCACTAAGAAGTCCCAGGATTTTTTTCAAAATTGCAAATCTCTCATCAACCACACAATGGAGAGAAGATTGGAGACTCCAGTCTAACAAACAGCTCCAACGACTACATCTCGACCAAAACATCAAGTCAAACGGATCAATTTTGAGAGAGTTAAAAATGTGAGTGAGAATCCATGAAACTGGCGGATTTTTGTCCACCTTCTACCTCCCCTGTTTTATCACCAATTATAAATGGAATTCGCTGGTAATGCAATCAGAGCATAGAATGCATGCTTGCTGTCAGTTGATACCGGTCTTGGCAGACTTGGACTGAGTGTTGATAAGATAGTTACTATTTCCCGCTTCCCAAACTTAGTGGCCCTCTACAGAGGCATTACTCAGGCAATTTTTGCTCTAGTGACATTTTACACTCTCTAGAAACTGCCAAGCTGCCCTCAAATAGTCTCATCACATGGTCAAGAGATTCTAGCAGCGAGGGCAATGAATTCCAACCAGAATTGATGGAGTAATCGAGTGGGATAGGTTGCCTTTTTCCCGCTCTTCCAGCTACTCCCATAAGTCCACCAATTCTTGGTCACAATCCTCGCTGTTTGGCACAGAATATCTCCACTATCGTAGATGAATTCCGCGTTACCATTGGTCCGGTACTGGCATTGGCATTGGCTGTGGAGTAGTAGGGGGGTCCCTTACAGGGTGGGGAGTGGAGAACACACACTCTCTCATCGAACTATAACTTGTCTTTGTATTTGACGAACGACCACTCGGGATCTCTCGAAATATAGTTGAGCTACTCTGTGCCAAAGTACATTCAATTTGACCAAGAATTGGTGGACCTTTAGGAATTAGCGTTGTTGATGGCTAGGTACTGGGGCTGGCGGTGGAGCGGTAAGGGGGAGGGGTGGAGGACATTCACCTGCACAAATCCATTATGAAACTCCCCCGTAAAGATAGCCAATTTTGGGTGATTAAGGCCAAAAAGGGCTTGAATGAAAGCTAAGAAGCTGCTCTCATAGAATGTGGGCTCTGATCACCAATCCGACCACCGGCTATCGAGCGCCGATAAGAAACGAAGCTTGGCAAAAATCGCGTGAAATACCGCCCCGGATTTCGCACTTTTGGCATCCCAAATCCCGTCACGGGATGGGATGAGAGACCCTGAATCCAGTCCCGTTACCATCTCGTAGTTCACGCTATATTAGAAACAATCGCAACACCCGTGTTTCGTACTGGGGTACAGGTAAACCCAATACCTTCAAGACTCCTGACACATCCCGGCATATCTTCAGTCCTTCCGGATATCCGTCCCCGCTAGATAAAAGATCGTTGAGCGAACCCCACACTGTCACTTCCGTTACCGGACCCTTGAATAATGGATTTTTACGCGAAATGTCAGTGTAGGGTTACTACATGCTGTAATTAAGCCCGACGTTTTGCGGGGGGCTCAGATCTAGAATCACTGAGGGTGACATAGTCGGAGTAGAATATGTTTTGGTTCGTGTGAACATCAATCTCGTTATCTTCACTAATATGATGCGAAGTAGAATGATCCTCGGTGCAGGTACCACGGGAATGCACTCAACAGGCAGAACCGGAACTTTGGGAACTCAAAAGGCCTTTACCGAAGCACTACTCCGTTGGTGTACGGCGTTGGAGGATTGGAATCCTCTGTAGTTTCGTAACAATAGCATTAATTACATACTGATACCCAACACTAGGTAGAGTGAATAAAGTATGATTAAAACAAATAAACAAACATACTGCTACTTAAATAAAACATACTGCTACCTGAATAAAAACTACGTAGGAGCATCTTTCTTTCTCTATTCATGCCACTACACTGATAAAACTAAGCGACACTCTATTAATTACCATCACGTCGTGCTTGACAAAAAGGTTTCTAGTATGAAGGGTTAGGATGCGGCATCATTCGTGCGCACTCGCTCCATGCTAATTGTTTGGTACCTAAGTCCTCGCGTATGGAAGCAAAATCGAAAAGAGTCTGAAACGAAACTACGCAGCTCGAAACAAGCACAACTTCAAGGAATGGGTACGATTAGCTTAAATGACGGATTTATATGGGGGCTTTGCCACCAACAAGATTGTATTTTCCATCTTTTTGTTTCCTAACCTCCTCACAATAGTTTTATACACACGTGGCTTTTCCGGTTTCACTTGCATACCCGAGTACTCTATAGGGGGAACCGTGTGTCAGTATACTAAGCCTATGTTGAATGAGTTTATAGGGAAGTTGCAATTACTCACAAGCCGCAAGCGCAACGAAACACCTTGTTTTGAAAGAACCGGAAGTAAATATCACCGCCTACTCTAGGGGAGCCGGAAATGTGCTTTCTTAAAGGCCTGGGAAAGTACAGTGAGTTTTCGTACAGTAAAAATAAAACGCATCTCATTGTTAGAATCAGCTTAGGAGTTCTTTCGTAATAGAGTAAAAGGCACGGTAAAATGACTTTAAAACTTGATGACACAGTGCATTTATAAGGTGCCTTTTATCTTTGCCCTTTGCCTTCTAGCGCCTTGGGCGCATATTTTTACCCAGTGCCATTTTCTAGCATCTATTCTATACTTGGTTTCACACGAAATGGGGCGGAACTTTGTTCGGAGGAGACTGGATGTTCCGAACTTTTTCCTCGATCATTGCATATTTACTGGGACTATCTGTCTCAACCTCCGTTGTAGCCTTGCAGGAGGCCTTTATGAGGATAGAAGCTTAGATCAAGATTCCGGGTGAATATACCAGCCAGGTTAGTACAAATGGGAGACAATGCTACCACTGTACATATACGGCCTTGGGGCCTCAATAGATAATGACAATCAATCAGTAAATTAACTATGAAATATAACTACTTGGGAAGTGTTTTCTTTGCAAGCAATATAATACACCGAAGCTTCACGTGTACTATCTGTACGTAACCATAACCGTCAAGCGGTACCTCTGCAGGGGTCTCCCTCCCCACTCCCGGTCTCGGTGTTCCATCCCGTACGCGTTTCTAAATGGCTTCTATTACGTAGTCATTGTCGTTATCCCGAGCAGCATGCCATATTTCGACCTCAGTGTAGCCCGATTCCCTCGTAGTCTCGAACTTGAACTTGAACTCGAATATATCCCGTAGATGCGTCGTTCAACGACCGTGCTCGTGTCTCGTGTTATTGTAGGTCTCTCTATCTGCTCAATTGCTCTTCAGTAGCACCGGGATTGCGACAAGGGAGTGAATCGTGTAGAGTAGGCACCGGCTACTGTGTTCTCGAGTCGCCGTAGGTCCCATCGATCAATTTATTCAACTGCTCAAGATAAGCAAGCAAAAGAGGACACACCCTGCTCCCACTTACCCGTTACTGGCAAGCGGGTGTGCCAAGTACGTAAAGTCCATTCTCGATCCCACCGGGTATGGTACTTCTGCCCTTACTGCTATTGCGGATGCTAACTTGACCTCCATCAGCCCAGTAGACATCAACGCGGAGGAGAGAGGACGGCGGGCGAGAGACGATGGTAGTGAGATAGTTGCCAGCGGTAGCGGAGATGACGCGGGGTAGATGATGCCGGAGGAGGGCGTAGACGACGGCGTGCAGTAGAGGAGGAAGTGACGAAGTAGACGAGGACTCGGAGTAGACTAAGACACGAAATAGACGGGTCGACGGGCGCGATGAAAATACTCGGTGCAGACAACGGCTTCGACAGAGGCGTGGACAATCGAGAGGAGTCTGGCCGATCCCGCTGCGCGGGGGTACATCAGAAGGCCCGGTATTGAATGATGTAGCAGACGACACGTAGATGTAGGGCGGAGGAATGGACAAGGGCGGAGGAATGGATGAGGGGGGAGGTAAGGAGAGTTGCGGAGGTGTAGGAAAAGAGGCATTAGCGAGGGAGAAGGCATGGACGAGGAGAGAGCGAGGTACGAGATCAGGTATTGGCGAATGTGGGGGCGTGCACGAGAGCAGTGTAAGAGAGCAATTGGCGTTGTGATGCAGTGGATGGAGGCCTTGAATTGAGAGTCAAAAGGCTTCGGGGTATGGTACTTTACAACCAAAGCCAATTTTCCGAGCCGCATTCCATAGATTCTGCTCTTGAGAAGACGCATGCATGCTGGACCATACTGGGAAACTCTTTGCGTTCACCTACCTTTTCCGGTAGCCTGGAATCGTTGGTGGGGTGATGATCGTTTCTTGTATTGTTTGGTCTCTCGCAAGATAATCTCGGCGACCTCCGAAAACGGTAAGCAAATGCAAAGAGCTTCCTAGAATGGACAAGCGTGCATGGAACACGTCTCGGAATTGTTTTACTCCTAAGTGCGATACCCCCCTGAAGCCTTTCGATTCCGCCGCATTCTCCCATACCTTCATCCAATCCACTGTTAACTCCTCGAACTCCACTGCATCACAATGTCAACGTCGATATCGCTCTCTTCCGCCGCCTTTGTGCACACCTATACACTGGTCAACATCTGCTCACGTCCTTCCTCTCCCATGCCTCGGTACACATCGAGGTCCGTCTTCAGCGCCCCCGCACTTGTCGACGCCTGATCGCACCCTACAGCCAACTTGTTCCCACGCGTCTACCCTCGTTCATGACTTCGGCCTTGTCCATACTGCCGCTGTCTGAATCCACATCTACGCGTCGTCTACGTCGTTCTATGCCAGGTTCCCCACGTAGCGACTCCTTGATTTTGCACGCCTCCGTCTATGTTGTCTACACCAGGTATTCTCACAGCGCGACCTATAATTCACTACTACAATATTAGGTCTATCGAACTTGCCGATGTTAGGCTTGGGCGGACATTGACAAACTCCTTGTAATTTTTACTGATTACGGAGTGAGCAGGATGAGGGAGTGTTGCATCAAATAAACGGCCACAAGTCACTTCATCATTTCCAGCCCCCTTCACGGAAGTGCCGTCCCTTCGCTCTTCTCTCCTCAGCCGTCATCTACTCCGCCATCGTCTACTCCGCCGTCGTCTACCCCTCCGCCGTCATATACTCCACCCTCGTCTACGTCCACTCCGTCGTCTACCTTTACCGTCGTCTACCTCTACCGTCGTCTACCCCTCCGCCGTCGTCTACCCCTCCGCCGTCGTCTACCCCTCCACCGTCGTCTACCCCTCCGCCGTCGTCTACCCCTCCGCTGTCGTCTACCCCTCCACCGTCGTCTACCCCTCCGCCGTCGTCTACCCCTCCGCCGTCGTCTACCCCTCCGCCGTCGTCTACCCCTCCGCCGTCGTCTACCCCTCCGCCGTGTACCCCTCTGCCATCGTCTACCCCTCCGCCGTCGTCTACCTCTACCATCATCTACCTCTACCGCCGTATACTCCGTGTCGTCTTTACTCCGTCTTCCACTGTACGCCATACCCTGCACCGGCATGATATACCCGGCTGCTGTCGTCGCTTTGCCGCTGTCATCTCTCCCCTCCGCGCGATGGTCTATGTCTACCAAGGCAGTCTCGTTGGCACTCGCAGTAGCAGTATGGGCAGAAGCAGTATACCCCGCGGGATTGAGAACAGACACTACGCATATTGAGTAGATGGAGAGGACCTATTGCGACACGAGACGAGAACACAATAGTCGAACGACGCATCAACGGGATGAGTTTCGAGACTACAGGAAAATCGGAAGATCGGCGCCGCATACTGTTGGAACGACAACGAGAACGACAACGAGACTGAAGCCATAGCAAATGCAAACGGGGTGGGCCTCGGAGACTTGGTAAGAAGTACCGCCGGAGGAAAATGCTAGGTATGTGATCCGGGCAGAGACCTTCAGAGCAGACATTTACGACATGGAAACAGACTGACACCGAGTCCGACTCCTCCGCTTGTGACGTGCCGCCGGGAGGATTACAACGGGGGATGATACCGGGGATGCCGAAGCTTCAACCGGTTGGAGCAGTAACTTCGATGGAGACTACCGGGGAGCTGGCAACATTATTTATTCATTTCAACATCAACCGATTGACACCATACGGACCAGTCGATGCGATGGCGGCGCAAGAAGCAGAACATGGACCGGGCCGAGTCAGGGAACTGAGTCAAAGGGGTGCAGTCCTGCGAAGCACAAAGCCGAGCGTGGCGCTGGGTGATCAGATGCGGCTGCTGAGCGGGGGTTATGAATGAAGATTGGAATGATGTTAGATATTGGAATTGTGGAGGAATTAATACGGTTTTTTTCTCTTAGGCAGAAACTCTCTTCTGGACAACAGGATGTAGTGAGTACGGTCGGTGCAAGTCGGTGGGGTTATCTTTTTGTATATATATTGTCAGCCTGAGAATAGACTTAAACTTCTTTTTGTACCTTACACTGACTTGCATCGCCGGTGATAGCCCTTCTACTCTTGGACGCGTATGAGAAGTTCCAAATGAACTCGTCAGCCTAAAGCATACTGAGGCAGTACCGCGGCCTACGTGATGGATTAAGGTGTTGCCATTACCGTTGAGTGTTCTTGGCCGAGACGGATACGACCCCACGAAAGGTGGCTGAGATATCCGCGGGGTATGGCCGGAACCCGCACAGAGCCGTGGCCGAGTGGAGACGGTCGACTAGCACAAAACGAATACCGTCGGTTCCACCGGATAGGTGACCACTTGGAGCTACTTATTGAAAAATACGGGAGTATCTACATTTCTCTTACTAATGTTTGTACCTTTCTTTATATTACTCAACTATTATGGAAGGTCATTGTGGATAAGAATAATGTGGTTCGATAATATTTCTGTTATCTTTTTACTAGGATGTCTAGAAAAGTTCCATTCGAACTGGTCTAGAATCTTCTTTTTAGTTTCGTTGGAAAGGGATTTATGAGCGCTTATCTTTTGGAATGCGCCTAGATTGTTCTAAGAGTTTCCTTACGGTTCTTGTTTATAATTATGTACAGTTGAAGAGTTTTTCTTTACAGTTTTAGGATATTGTTCTGCGACCATGGTCATGGACAATCACTACTTATTTTATGTATATATAGATACTGTTTCTCCGGTTAGAGAACAATTCTTTAGACTTGCTCTGACATCGATAAGAATACAATAATATCATCTCGATACATCCTCCTTTTAGCTTTATATGATCCTATTCCGAATACTTCTTCACTTCGCTATTTTAATCATATTATTGCTTCGAGTCCTCTTCTTTAGGTTTTAACCAACCTATTCGTACTTTCGCACCATATTCTATTAGGTTATGAGCCCAGATGAGCGATACGGAATCTAATCCAGAATATCCAACTCTACCTCTGAATCTTTTCGATAAACCGATTGAATATGAAGACTTACCCGAACAATCCACTACTACACCAACAAACCCCTTCGTAACACCACTCCCTCTCAACAATGGAAAGAAAAAGATGGCTCCCGGAGGCTCTTCGTCCGCTGATGCGTTTTCCTTCTCTACATGAGTAGATAAAAAGACTCCCGTTAATGCAAAACTCGATAGTATCGGGAAACTTACGGGACAGGAAAAATATTGGATTTGGAGTGCCTTGATGACGACAATCCTGAAATGGATAAAGGGGTACGAAGTGGTGGTAGATGGTGTGGTCCCCGCTGAAGGAGCTGACGCAATAGAGGTGGATGCTTACGATCATCTTTCCCATACCATGTCGACCTTATTCATACAGGTGGTCTCCCAAGACATCTTGGAGAAGATTGTTGAGTTGGAGAAAGCAAACCTGATGTGGACCTGGCTTCGCACCGAATATTACCGAGATTCGGTTTATGCACTAGATTCTCAAATAATGAATCTAGTTTCCCTTCCTACCCAGTACTCCGGCAACAACTTGGTGGAATTTGTATACAAGTTTGAGTGCCAGTGGCTCCACCTCACCAAGCTCTCGAAAGGATCCTCGGACTCGTACCTAACGACCTTTGCGGCATTCCTCAAAGAAGATAAGCCCAAACAAGATTTCTTGATGGGTTTTTTGGTTAAACACCATAAAAATGTGATTGATAATCTGACGACAAAAGACAGTCTGTCATACGCCGATGTTAAACAAAGGCTGATGGATATCGACACCTCCGACACCCAGGACGACACTGCCCTGTTTACTTCCAAGCCTTCGGGCTGTAAGGAAAAAGGAAAGAAGGCAAAGGGGAATTCCGATTCTTCCTCACAAAAGTCGAAAACCTGCATATGGTGGAAGAAAAATAATCCCGGAAAGTCCAAAGGACATACCTGGAATGAATGTTTTCGCCTGCAGAAGCTCAACAAGGAGAAGAAGGAGAAAGAAAAAGATGAAGAAGCAAACATTACAACGGAAACTAAGGTAAGAACCAAATCCTTCTAATTTGACACGGTCTGTACCTCAGACATGACCCCCTATGCAGCACATCTCCTCAACTATTCATCATGTTTCGGATTTGTAAAATCCAGTTCGCAGGAAAGTATGGAGATTGAAGGCAAGGGCGATGTGATTATGGAATGTGTTCTTAGGGATGGATCGGTTTCTTCTTTCCGTGTTTGTGATGTTTTATATGTTCCTAAGCTAGGACATCCTCTGATTTCGTGAAGAAAATTACGCATTAAAGGATATACAGAGTTTGGAGACGGGGATTTCATTTCAATTAATAAAGGAACAAAAGTTATGTTTGAAGCTGTTTTTAATGGAAATTTGTTTAAGATTCCTGAGATTTCACATTCGGCCAATATTACTAATGATGTCTGGCATCAGGCTCTCGGACATCTTGCACCATCCTCGATGGATAAGACATTAAAGTTATATTCCGACGCCGATATGCCAGCAAAACCAAAAGACTTCATCTGCACCTCCTGTGTTAAAAGCAAAATGACACGGAATTCTCGACCATCTACGTCAAGGAACGATAGGAATAAACTGGATCATGTTCATTCCGACTTGAGTGGACCCTTTCCGGTTTCGTCATATGGTAATTCTCTTTATTACATTACTCTAATCGATGATGCTGCAAGGGTTGCGTGGGTTCGATTTATGAAACAAAAATCCGAGACAACTCAAATTATCAAAGATTTCGTTACAGAAATAGAACATCAACACCATAATTCCCCAAAGGCATTTCGAACGGATAATGGAGGGGAATATGTTACCAAGGACTTGAAAGGGTTCTTTGAGTCAAAAGGAATTATACATGAGTTTACTCCTCCTTATTCTCCTGAGTCAAATGGAGTTGCAGAAAGTCTTAATAGAAGTATAGGAGAAGCGTTTAGGGCAATGCTTGAAAGCGCGGTAACCTATGATAAGAAATTATGGGCTGAGGCTGTGTTAACCTCAATAGATATAAAAAATCGTCGACCTCATTTGGCATTAAAGGATCTAACTCCTTATAAGGCTTTTTATGGCTCGAAGCCATTGATCCAGCATCTTCAACATTTCGGCAGAGAATGTTATATCCATGTTCCTTATCAGAAAAGAAATGACGCCAAGAAACTCTCTCCGAGGGCACAAACAGCTATTTTTACCGGACAAACCAACACCATTAATCATTATAGAGTCTTCCTACCCGATGTAATGGCACGGCTGTATGTGACGTGTCCAGGGCCGGGTAACACCCGCTTTATATAGTCGGCTCGCCACGAGCCTTAGATCTCTAGCGATAATCTTACTTACCTTACCTTTATACTACTCTACAATATTGACATCCACGTGTGCAACCGTATCTACTGATATTCCTTCCTACGAGGCCATACACGGGCGTATGCCTTTACACCCTATACGAAAAAGACCATAGTATCGGAAGACATTTTCTTCCCCCCTCTTGAGATAGAAGGGGCTTCACCCCAGATAAGAAAATCGATTCACCAGCACCGAATTCCATCCTCTCAAACATCTGTTGAATATATCTATACTAATAAAGATAAAGGATCAGATGATTTATGGAGACAATGGATGAAGGAAAACCATCAAGAAGCCATTAATATGTTCGACAATCATTATCCGACTATTGATCGACTTATTATGCCTGATTTTAGGGCTGGAAAAAGAGACGAATATCGTGGGGCTCCCTATTGGGTTTACCACGATAATGATGAAGCTTTTCGCGAAGCTCTACCTGTTGAACCAATCGAAGACAATATCCAAAGTTTCGATGGATCAGTACATACAGCAATTCCTGATGACCACTTCTTCGAAGAAGAAGAACATCAAAATCCAAACCAATGATCTCAACTTCCATTGGGGCATGTCAGTCTTCCTCCTCCATGGCCTATGACGCCACCATCAATTCCATTTGGTCAAGTTGTCACCCGTGCTGGAAGAATTGTTAATCCTCCAGATAGTTATGGATTGGGAAATGATGCAACAATGCTCGATGCACCTCCTCGATCACCGTCTCCAACTCCTACGTTGGAAGGACTTGAAGGAAGTCAATGGGCAAATTTGAGTGTACTACTAATAGACGAACCAAAGTCCTACCGACAGGCCAAAGTATCACCACAATGGTCAGATTGGAAGAAGGCAATGGATAACGAATTAAAGTTACTCAAGGAACATGATGTTTTGGATGTTATTCCAAAACCAGTTGGAAGGAAAATTGTTGCGAGTAGATGGGTATTTAAAGCCAAAGGAAATGCTCAAGGAGAGGTCGAACGATATAAAGCACGGTTAGCGGCCCAAGGATTCTCACAAATCTTAGGTCAGGATTACTATGAAATATTCGCCCCTGTGGTTCGTTACGATTCTCTTTGACTTTTATTGGCAATATCAGCATGTAAAGGATGGCGACCTACGCAACTGGACGTCAAAATTGCATTTTTATATGGGATTGTGAAGGAAGAAGTTTATATGGATCTACCGGAAGGCAGCCGGATAGATGGAATAGTGGCAAATTTATAAAGGTGTATATACGGATTGAAACAATCTCCGAGGGAATGGTACTACCGGTTAGTAGAATACCTAGGACCTTTCGTATTTGTTATCACTGCCTGGGATCCCTGTGTTCTCGTCCACGAATCAGGGAATTTATTTTTGGCGATATATGTGGATGATATTACCTTGTTTGGAGCTACTGGAGAGCTTAAGGAGCAAATCATTAATGTGTTGAAGACTGAGTTTAAGGTCAATGACATGGGTGAACTCAATTGGCTGCTAGGAATCCAAATAACCTTTACCGACGATGGGATCACTCTCTCCCAAACAACATTCATCGATAAGATTCTGAACCGGTTTTCAATGCAGGATTGTAAACTTGTCTCGACACCTCTCGACCCAAACCACCGGTTGAAGGCTATTGAAGTTGACGAACAGAGTACTGATACAACTGCATATCAACAAATAATCGGATCTTTGATATATCAAGTTACTGGGACCAGACCTGACCTAGGGTATACAATCACTCACCTCTCTCAATTCAATTCATCTCCCTCGATTACGCATCTGACAGCCGACAAACGAGTACTTCGATATCTCCAAGGAACGAAGGATAGACACCTTTTTTATCCTTGGAATAATCAACTCAAGATGACAGCATATCCGGATGTGTCTTACGGCAATTGCTTAGATACAAGACGAAGCTTTTCGGGATATATTTTTCAATTTGAAAACGCTACTATCGGCTGGAGATGTTGGAAACACCGGTCCGTTGCTACCTCTACTTGTGAGGCAGAGTATATGGCACTGGCTATGACGACAAAACATCATCTTTGGTTGAAGCGTGGGCTTCAAGAGCTATTGAGACAAGATATACCGACAGCTCTCTTTTGCGACAGTAATGCCGCTATTGATGTTGCATATAATCCAAAACTTAACGACCTATCAAAACATATCGATGTGGCATATCACTTTACTTGAGAATAAATCGACAAAGGAAATGTGTCAGTTATGTATGTACCTTCGGAAGAAAATTTGGCAGATATATGTACAAAGGGAATGACGAGATATGTTAACGACCACTTATGCTCAAACAGTTTTGGAACAAAGTGAGAAGGGGTATTGAAAAATACAGGAGGATCTACATTTCTCTTACTAATGTTTGTACCTTTCTTCATATTACTCAACTATTATGGAAGGTCATTGCGGATAAGAATAATGTGGTTTGATAATATTTCTGTTACCTTTTTACTAGGATGTCTAGAAAAGTTCCTTTTGAACTGGTCTAGAATCTTCTTTTTAGTTCCGTTGGAAAGCGATTTATGAGCGCTTATCTTTTGGAATGCGCCTAGATTGTTCTAAGAGTTTCCTTACGGTTCTTGTTTATAATTATGTACAGTTGAAGAGTTTTTCTTTACTGTTTTAGGATATTGTTCTGCGACCATGGTCATGGACAATCACTACTTCTTTTATGTATATATAGATACTGTTTCTCCGGTTAGAGAACAGTTCTTTAGACTTGCTCTGACATCGATAAGAATACAATAATATCTTCTCGATACATCCTCCTTTTAGCTTTATATGATCCTATTCTCAATACTTCTTTACTTCGCTATTTTAAGCATATTATTGCTTCGAGTCCTCTTCGTTAGGTTTTAACCAACCTATTTGTACTTTCCCACCTTATTCTATTACTACTATGCGGTAAATTGGGTAACAGGGAGTGATGCTCTAACAGGCCATGGCGGACATCATCGAGAACGACAGGGCGGCACCGGTGATGGCAACGTACGCCGAGGGGAGTAACTACGGTTTTAAGGGAGGTGATTGACAGAAGCGGGAGGAGGAGGAGACATTCGCACGATGGCAGAAAACGTCTAAGTGATGCTGCCGAGTGCACAGCACTCCTATAACGTTAACATGTTGAAGCAGTACACCTTACAAGTTGACTGGGGTTTGCTTATAACACTTCGAGTGCACGTACCTTCATCTGCTACCTAGGTGCACTTGTAGGTACGCTTGGGTTTGGAAGATTTCCTGGTGCACTTTGTTATTTGATTTAATCCTACTGCATTCACGATACCTAGAGTATGGCAGAGCCCGTTTCCCCTCCCCCTCCGGATAGCCGGCTATGTGGGATATCCCCTTCCACTACTCTTCTTCCCCTTTAACAAAGTTGAGCTATAAGGAACGATCAAACTCAAAAGAAACCTTAGAGAAAGACAAACGTCACTACTACTCAGCGGCGTGGGAACTTCCCCACCTCCGTTACTGCGACGAAGTCCATGACCGGTTGATCGCATATCACCATAGAAAACAGCTCTGATATCTGCACGTGCCAATACCGTCCCGCTTCCCAGCCCGTAGCCCGCCCAAGTGTGTTTTCCAAGTGTACATACACTTCGGCTATCGCCGGGTGCATGAGTTGTCACTCGTATGATATTTTTTGTATGCAAGTTGCATGTGTACCTGCATCATGAGCCTCAGCTCCGTCTGCAGTCTCAGGTCCGTTTGCTGGCTCATAAGCAGTTGATGTTTCTTATGAGCATATGCATCAGGAGAGCGGCTCATATTAGTGTAAACGGATATGCAAACGGGTATAGATATGGATACGACTATGGATATGGATATAGGAGTCGAGTCTGTGTATATATACCGGCCTTTAGGCCTCGAGAAGATCAGTTAATCAACAAGTCTTTTTAGCATCCTATCAGAGGATCAACTGCGGTAACCAATAAAAATCTGTAACGATGACCAAAGAGAGGAATCAATCCTGACCAGAATGCCAGAAGATATTGTTGTCGCCCAGGAAATCGCCATAACAGAAAGATGGAAATTTAACTCCCAACAAGAAAACGATACGTCTAAGTCTGCGAAGACCATTTACGACGGGGATTTATCTACATGCGGATTTACCTCGACGAACGACGAACGATCAACGAACGAACGATAGAAACTGACAGAAGCTCACGAAGTGCGTTCGGAATTATAGAAACGGGAATCAATTTGAACAACTACGACTCTGTGGTTTTGTAGTATGGCGGCCTACGACGTGGCGGTGGTGGAAGGGCGATTGAACTGCTGTGAAGGAACGGGCCAGTTATGGGCAAAAAGAATAGGATGCCCAGTTAGGGGTAGTGGAGGTGTGAGGAATATTCCTATTGGGAGAGGGTATACGGGTGCAGTCGGTTGTTTGACCCTGTCAATGACATTTCCGACATGGAAGAAGTGATGGCAGGACAAGTACAATCTGGTTGCCCTATTAGGGGGCGGCGGAAGTGGACGGAGCTTGGGGATCACAGTGATTGTTTTATAAATGGAGGCAGAGATGTTTCTCCGATTCCTACAGAGCTTGATCTGTCGTTCGCTAAGAGTCATCAACTGCAATGGTTAGTTCAGCTTTGTTAACCATCGATTGGAAAGTGCAGGGAGGGAAGGACCTGCAGATGTATGCACCCGAATCCGCCGAATTGTTTTTATGGTCAGGCAGCACTACTGCACTTAATCGAGCGTTCGGGGAGTTTAAGCAGGTAATCGGACCGATATTCACAGCACATTGCGGCTGGGAGGTGTGTTGCATTTGTTATCTACGATGAGCTAGCCTAAAGAGGGAAATGAGTGTGGGGCGGCATGTAGTCTCGGAACCCTGACTCCAAGACTAGCCCCTCCAAGACTATGTAATCCTTGCAACCTCTTCAATACATTCATGTCAGAGGACAAAAGCGGGTGTCATGTAACGAAAGACGAAGTTGCCATTGGAGCATGTGCGCATGCATGAATGCACGATTGCCGCCTAACAATTGGTTGGCTAGGCTAGCTTCTCTTTGATCTGTGCTCCAAGTGTGCAATAGTCCAATAATCAGAATCCACATGTTTGAGCAACCCAGCACTTCCGTCTACCCTTCCACGCCACAAGAATAGAATAACACTACCAACTTCCCCTAAGATTTCTACTAAGTACTTTGCGCCCACAACCACCTTAACCGCAGCTTACCTTCAATTTTGACTCGATTCATCAACCTTCAGCAATATCTCAAGATGTCGTTTTCGGGTCGAGGAGAGAAACGTGACCAGCCGGATCCGCGAGAGAATGAGCAGGCGTATTGGCCACGGCACGAGCAGCCGGGGAACGAGCGGTGGAATATTCAGGGATGGAATGCGACGGTTGGTTTTAGTTTACCGATGTCGGCGAAATTTGACTAACGATGATTTGCTAGCCGGCACTGGAGCGAGATGGCTTTTCTCCTCCTCTACATATGCAATCTACTGAATACATCGACTTAAGCGCCCCACAAAATCTCTGTGATAGACGGAGCATCAGCCCTGCGCCCGTCAGCCGCAACACCCCTGCCCGACATACCACTAGCCACAGCTGGAACACAACCACGACCAACAGCAACAATACGGAGAACAACAGTCGTACCCACTACGCTAATCACAATGAATTCAATCGCACGAGATTCACTGCTCCCGTAACTTTTGGTGTGCCAATCTGTTCTGCGCGGCGATGGGCAGCACTTTCGGCTGACACACTGTTTAGTAGATTACAATTACCATTCCCCGCAACCCGGCCCTCGAATGGACGCTCGAATGCACGGAGTCTTGCAAAATTTAGGTACATAGTTTTGATTAGAGAGGAACATATATTATGATTCTTATGACTGACCATAACCGGCTCCAGTTCAAACGATCAGTTGGGATATTCTCTCGCGCCATTTATCTGTCATCGATCAGGACAAGTATCGATCCAGTATCTCACCCTTTGACCGGAACAAGCCAGAGAATTTTTGGATCTCCAAAAACATCGACTTTGCGCAATGGGAATCGGCTGACGCTCCGGCGGTGCTATTACTCTGTGCACAATATGGCCGTGGAATGACGGAGGTCTGCTCGCACATCATCCATTTGACTATGGAGCAAGCCATTCGGGCAAACGGCCCTGTGTTGTACTTTTTCTGCTCATCCGCATCACAAGCTCGGCCTTTGACCAGTCTCATTCACACTCTACTACATCAAGTTGTCAGGGGTTCAAGCGCCGGAGAGGCCAACTCTATCGCAACTGCTTTCCTCAGCACTATGGTAGACGGATGTTTGCGGCTAGGCTTGCCGAATTTCAGGGGGGACGATTCAAGGGAGATATTGAAGAGGATTCTAAATGATACTCCAGATAATGAGCAGGTCAAAGCTTTAGTGAGAGCTATTAGGATAGCAGAGCTTCAAGAGTTCTCGATCATAGTCGATGGCTTGTGGGAGGATTTTGCGTCTCGGTTCATCCAGTTGGTTATGGAGGGTACACTGGAGTCGAAGGCTCTATTTACAACTCGACACAACCCACTCCAGAATATACCTCATGGAATGCTGTGCATCGAATACGACAAGGAGCGAAAGGGTTTACATGTCCGCCGCCCTCAAGTCTAGATCCTAGCTAACTAGCTAATCCAGAGTGTCTTCGTTTTCTCCAACATGACGATACGCGATATCACAAAATTTCAGATGAGCATCACGGTTCGCTAGAGTGGCTCTGGAAACATCACCAATACCAAAAATGGTCAACATCAAAAACCTCCAGCTTGCTATATATCGAGGGGAAGCCGGGTAGTGGGAAAAGTACTCTTGCGAAATATTTCGAGAAAAACCTTGCGAATAGAGTACCAAATGCCAGGTCAAGTACCGTAGTTCATTACTTCTACACATTCCGTGGTACTGTACTGGAGAGTACCCATGAGAATATGCTACGGTCAATTCTCCACAGTATACTTCAAAAGGACGAATCGGCATTTTTTCATTTCCAACAGGAATTCCGGGACTTTCGACATCGCTCCAACTCAGAATGGCCATACAAATCCCTGAAAAAGGTTCTATCCTCGTTCGCCAACCATTCCCCAGAGAAACCGCTTTACCTCATTCTTGACGCGATGGACGAATCTGAAGAAGATGACAGACGCAGCGTCATAAAATTGATTTGCCAGCTTTGTTCAGATGCAAATCCTTGCAACATAAAAGTATTCCTGGCAAGTCGTCCTGTTTCAGAGCTCAAATACAGGATCGGGGAATGCCATAATGTGATAACCATGCAGGATCAGAATAAGGATGACATTGCCAGGTTTGCGTACGATTTTTTGAAGACAGATCTCCAAATGTCTGGTGAAGTCTTTCGTCGCAAGGCCTCAGAGTATATCACCCACAACGCTCAGGGAGTTTTTGTGTGGGTGAGCTTGGTTAAAACTGAACTACTGAAGCGCGTCGAAAGGGGTCGTCCCGATGCCGAAATCTTAAAATGTTTGGAAGCTATTCCTCAGGATCTGGAGAATATCTACAAGGATATGTTTCGTAGGCTGGAGGAATGTCAACCTGAGGTCATCCAAGACGGAATAATGGTCTTCCGATTTGTTCTTTTCGCGCTACGCCCTCTTACAGTCTTAGAACTGCGCGACGCCCTTGCAACGCTGGATGACTGTAACCCTTCCTATGAAGACATCCAGCAAGACATACCTGCAGTCAAGAGGCGAATTGAGTACTGTGGAGGAAGCTTTTTGGAAATTAAAAGTGCGTCCCCTTGAAAGAGCCGCATCATAAAATTGATTGCATTTGCAGAGGATGAAACTGTTCAATTTATGCACCAGACTGCCCGCGAGTTCTTGATCCGGACCGTCCCAGACGCCTCAAATTTAAAGTTCGAGATCAGTGATATGACCCACAAAGCGATAACTGCGACTTTGATTCAATATCTAATGCATTGTTTCTCAAGCTACCGCATGCGAGATTATTTCTCAAAAATCGAGAGTTGGAGTCCAAACGATTTTCGTGCCTATGCTGAATATCTAAATGAGGGGCCATTGATTGAATATTCAATTCGCTATATCAAAGACCACCATGACATCTGCAGTTGGAATGAGGAGATCTCCCAACTCCACACCTCACTGATCCGACAATTGGCCGATAATCAATCATCCTACTTTTTAGGAAGCTTCATCAATTTTCGTTTCAGACACGATTACGGACAAGTAATCCCTGTTAACGAGCATCATGAAACCTCTGAGAATATGAAATACTGTGTCTTTGATGCTGCTGCAGAACTTAAGCTACCTCACATACAGGAGGCGTTGCTGCTTACATGTACACAGGATGCCTCTCTCACCGAACGGAAGACGCATTTGATTATTTCAGCACAGAAAGGGCTCGCTGGAGCTACACGAATATTTCTTAACCTTAATGTAGACAACAATGCAAAGGACAACTCCGGGTGGACGGCGCTGCACCATGCTGTGGAGAATGGAAGCGAGGTTGTTGTTCGACTGCTAGTGGAGCAGGGAGCCGATAAAAGAATAAGGGACAATTGTAAGGAGACAGCACTACATATAGCTGTTAAGAAGTTGTAAGTTTGCTACTTAACACCGCAGCAGAGTCCCATATGGTAAATATGCATGGTTAACGTGTGCCCAATCATTTCATGAGTCAGCCCGTAGGTTATCTTCGTATCTGATGCTGGTCCGGACAAGAAAACGTTGACCTAAGATTGATGATCTGATTCAATAGATAGTAAGTTTGAATCTGTTATTGAATGTGGCGAAAATACTTGATTAACACTACCTACTGGATTAACAGTGAGTAAGTCGCCGACTATCGTGCACATAACGATAATAAGTAGCTGACTGACGGCTTATACGTGGCTCTTATAGCTCGTGAGTGACACCACGCCTCCGTATTCATCTATTACTGATTAGAATCTGTGACTTCGTTCAATAGTGAGTGAGTCTTGCCCAACTACACCACCACTCCGGCAGCGAAAACATTGCTAACATCAACTGGTTGGCTTGGTTGGAAAGAGGGTAAGCTTTCCATGACTTCCTAGCGCGGTAATGTGAAATTAATTGGAACAAATGACGTAATGTGTAGACGGTATGTAGCACAAAGGACCTCCCATAATGATATGCATATCTGAACAGAGCTGTACGGTTTGACCAAATAGAAAGTAAGTTCTGCCATGCAGGTTTACAAATCATGCGAAACTAATGCACGGTAGGATGTGAGTCACGACCAATATTTTGATGCCACTGATTATACGTGATTAACTTGAACTCGCTGAGTTGTTTCGGTAGTCAGTAAGTTAATCCTTAATGTTTCTGAACTGAATAGTGACTAATTGCATCATTTGGCAGCATGTGAGATAACCTCACGCCAGCTCTGAGCGGGATAGTGACTAATCTGAGCCCGATGGCTTGATTCGACAGCTAGTGAGTTTCTCCCTGGCTACTCTGAGCTGGATGGTGACTAATCTGAGCCCGATGGCTTGATTCGACAGCGAGTGAGTTTCTCCCTGGCTGCTCTGATCTGGATGGTAACTAATCTGAGCCCGATGGCTTGATTCGACAGCCGGTGAGTTTCTCCCTGGCTGCTGTGAGCTGGATGGTGACTAATCTGAGCCCGATGGCTTGATTCGACAGCCTGTGAGTTTCTCCCTGGCTGCTCTGAGCTGGATTGTGACTTATCTGAGCCCGATGGCTTGATTCGACAGCCTGTGAGTTTCTCCCTGGCTGCTCTGAGCTGGATGGTGACTAATCTAAGCCCGATGGCTTGATTCTACAGCCTGTGAGTTTCTCCCTGGCTGCTCTGAGCTGGATGGTAACTAATCTGAGCCCGATGGCTTGATTCGACAGCCTGTGAGTTTCTCCCTGGCTGCTCTGAGCTGGATGGTAACTAATCTGAGCCTGATGGCTTGATTCGACAGCTAGTGAGTTTCTCCCTGGCTGCTCTGAGCTGGATGGTGACTAATCTGAGCCCGATGGCTTGATTCGACAGCAAGTGAGTTTCTCCCTGGCTGCTCTGAGCTGGATGGTAACCAATCTGAGCCCGATGGCTTGATTCGACAGCGAGTGAGTTTCTCCCTGGCTGCTCTGAGCTGGATGGTGACTAATCTGAGGCCGATGGCTTGATTCGACAGCAAGTGAGTTTCTCTCTGGCTGCTGTGAGCTGGATGGTAACTAATCTGAGCTCGATGGCTTGATTCGACAGCCAGTGAGTTTCTCCCTGGCTGGTCTGAGCTGGATGGTAACTAATCTGAGCCCGATGGCTTGATTCGACAGCAAGTGAGTTTCTCCCTGGCTGCTCTGATCTGGATGGTGACTAATCTGAGCCCGATGGCTTGATTCGACAGACTGTGAGTTTCTCCCTGGCTGCTCTGAGCTGGATGGTAACTAATCTGAGCCCGATGGCTTGATTCGACAGCAAGTGAGTTTCTCCCTGGCTGCTGTGAGCTGGATTGTGACTAATATGAGCCCGATGGCTTGATTCGACAGCAAGTGAGTTTCTCCCTGGCTGCTCTGAGCTGGATGGTGACTAATCTGAGCCCGATGGCTTGATTCGACAGCCTGTGAGTTTCTCCCTGGCTGCTCTGATCTGGATGGTGACTAATCTGAGCCCGATGGCTTGATTCTACAGCTAGTGAGTTTCTCCCTGGCTACTCTGAGCTGGATGGTGACTAATCTGAGCCCGATGGCTTGATTCGACAGCCAGTGAGTTTCTCCCTGGCTGCTCTGATCTGGATGGTAACTAATCTGAGCCCGATGGCTTGATTCGACAGCAAGTGAGTTTCTCCCTGGCTGCTCTGAGCTGGATGGTGACTAATCTGAGCCCGATGGCTTGATTCGACAGCGAGTGAGTTTCTCTCTGCTGTGAGCTGGATGATGACTAATCTGAGCCCGATGGCTTGATTCGACAGCGAGTGAGTTTCTCCCTGGCTGCTCTGAGCTGGATGGTGACTAATCTGAGCCCGATGGCTTGATTCGACAGCCAGTGAGTTTCTCCCTGGCTGCTCTGGGCTGGATGGTGACTAATCTGAGCCCGATGGCTTGATTCGACAGCGAGTGAGTTTCTCCCTGGCTGCTCTGAGCTGGATGGTGACTAATCTGAGGCCGATGGCTTGATTCGACAGCAAGTGAGTTTCTCCCTGGCTGCTGTGAGCTGGATGGTGACTAATCTGAGGCCGATGGCTTGATTCGACAGCAAGTGAGTTTCTCCCTGGCTGCTGTGAGCTGGATGGTAACTAATCTGAGCTCGATGGCTTGATTCGACAGCCAGTGAGTTTCTCCCTGGCTGCTCTGAGCTGGATGGTGACTAATCTGAGCCCGATGGCTTGATTCGACAGCCTGTGAGTTTCTCCCTGGCTGCTCTGATCTGGATGGTGACTAATATGAGCCCGATGGCTTGATTCAACAGCAAGTGAGTTTCTCCCTGGCTGCTCTGAGCTGGATGGTAACTAATCTGAGCCCGATGGCTTGATTCGACAGCAAGTGAGTTTCTCCCTGGCTGCTGTGAGCTGGATTGTGACTAATATGAGCCCGATGGC
>Ga0307514_10001713_pt1 | contig 25184 bp, 21 predicted proteins | sample 16_EM_MG_FD_203088 | JGI IMG/M metagenome (GOLD analysis project Ga0307514, IMG submission 203088) | Populus trichocarpa ectomycorrhiza microbial communities from riparian zone in the Pacific Northwest, United States - 16_EM | ecosystem: Host-associated > Plants > Roots > Unclassified | place... | reverse complement strand
GGACACCCGCTGCGGCTGCGGTCAACCGATGCAGCGCTTCGGCGAGGACGTGGCCGAGCGGCTGGACTACCAGCCTGGCGTGTTCACGGTAGAGCGCCATGTGCGCGGCAAATGGGCGTGCCGCTGCTGCCAGAAGCTCGTGCAGGCGCCGGTGCCGGCGCACGTCATCGACAAGGGCATCCCAACGGCGGGCCTGTTGGCGCACCTGCTGGTGGCCAAGTTCATGGACCACCTGCCGCTGTACCGTCAGGAGCGCATCTTCGAGCGCGCCGGCCATCTGATTGCCCGCTCGACCCTGGCGCAGTGGGTGGGCGAATGCGGCGCGCAACTGCAGTCGCTGGTGCAGGCGCTGGCCGACGAACTGCGGCGCCATGCGGTGCTGCACGCCGACGAGACGCCAGTGGCCATGCTCAAGCCCAAAGACCTGCGCGACGGCAAGACGCACCGGGCCTACATCTGGTCGTACTGCACGACGAGCGCGAACCCGACCAAGGCGGTGGTGTTCGAGTTCAGCGAAGGCCGCAGTGGCGAGAACGTGCGCGAGTTCCTCAAGCTCGACACCCCGCAGGCCTGGCAGGGCACGCTGGTGACCGACGGCTTCAGCGGCTACAACGCTATAACGACCAAGGGCGTGACCTCCGCACAGTGCATGGCGCACGCCAGGAGAAAGTTCAACGACCTGTGGGCCAACCACCGCAGTGAGGTGGGCCGCAAGGCCCTGCGGTACCACCAGTGCCTGTTCAGGATCGAGCGCGAGATCGAAGACCTGCCCGGCGACGAGCGACGGCGCATCCGCCAGCGCAAGTCACGACGGGTGCTGGCCGTCTTCCATCGCTGGCTGCTCGAACAGCGGCGGTTGGTGCCCGTCGGCTCGGCCACGATGAAGGCCATCGACTACAGCCTCAAGCGCTGGACGCCACTCACTCGCTTCGTCGAGGACGGTGATGTGCCGATCTCGAACAACTGGGTGGAGAACCACATCAGGCCGATTGCAATGGCTTGTTCATAGTGCCCCACCTCGCTAAGTCGTTGAAAACATTGAGAGCTGCTCTTCCGCAGATTCTTGACACGGGGCTTTTGTACGGGCGATCGCGTCAACAACGCACTGGTCGAGCAGATCGCTGCGCCGAATTTGATACGGTGCCCTGGGCACAACCTGCGTCGCCGCCAGGATTCCAGCCTTGATCAAGCGGCGGATGTGATGGTGATTGACGCCGAACTGGGCGGCGGCCTCAGACATGGTCAACCACTCTCCGTCCTTGTTTGCCGACAGGTAAGCAGGGATGTCATTGACTCTGCGTATCGACGAGACGCGATGGGCGTTCCAGGTCTTGCCCTGGCCCGTCGGAATGCCCATCCGGTTGAGCGAGGCGGCGGTGTGCTCGTCGGACCATTTGCCCGCCATGCTTCGGATGACGGCCAACGCTTCATCAGGGGTGCGGCATCCGTGTTCGCCGCTGCGCGGCTTGGGCACCCTCAGTTGGGAATGTTGGCCTCCACGCCAGTGGATGGTGAGCACGACCTCGCGCGTTGCCTCGTCGAGGTCGGCCACGATGTCCTTGATGAGCGTGCGAAGCAGCTGTTGCCGGGTTCGCATCGTGACTGCTGGCGCTTCCCACGCAATAGCGAGGTCGGTGGCCAAGCCCGTCAGATCAGGAACGACCGTCTGGGCCCGGGTCTGGTCAAAGGATTGCAGCCGTTGCTCGCATTGGCGAACGCGCTGCAGTGCCGCCTCCCAGCTCTTCTCCAACTGTGCCGCAATCAGCCGGTTGTCTGGATCGCACGCGGCATATCGTCGCTCGGCAAGCCCGGCCTCATAGCGTGCCTGCTGCAGTTCGAGGTCCCAGATGCGTCGCTGATCGGCCTGAGATTCCATGTGCCTCCGTTGCGCTTCCAGGGCTGCGTCGATCGATAGCGGCTCGGCAACACGCAACAGCTCGCGCGTGATCGCGGCATCGGGGCGGCGACCGCCGAACATGAAGCAGCGCGGCATGGCGAGCGCGAAGTTGGGCCGATCACAGCGGTAGACCGCCTGCGGAATCCGGCCGGCATACGCCACCGTCAGCCGCCGCCCGCAGCGGCCGCAGCACAACATGCCTGCGAGCAAGGCCTGCCCGCCACGGCCTGACTTTACGCCGTCCGCTCGGCTGTAGGCATTGGCGGCGAGTTGCTTCTGGTTGCGCTCAAACTCCGCCCAGCCGACGTAGGCTTCGTGGTGGTCCTTGAGCATCACGTCCCACTGATCGAGGGGCTTGCCATGGCCGTAGGTCTTGCGCAGACGGCCATCGACGAGCACGGTGCGCTTCTCGCTCTTGCCGTACACATAGACACCGGCATAGAAGGGATTCTTCAGAACCGAGAGCACGTTGCGATAGCGGATCGGTGTCCAGTCAAAGCTGACCATCTTCTTGCCATCGGACGGCCTGGGGAAATGCACGCCATCGGCCGTCAACGACAACAAGACCTGGCGCCCGCTGCCCAGCGTGCGGAAGCGCTCGAAGATCAGACGGATCACCTCCTGCAGGCGTGCGTCAGGGTCGAGCCCAAGGCCGATCTCGCGGTGCCAGACATAGCCAATGGGGACGCTGAGGCGAAGCTCGCCGCGATGGGCCTTGGCACGGGCTGCCTCGAACATGCGAGTGCGCAGGACGCCAAGCTCGAACTCGCTGATGCTGCCCTTCATGCCCAGCAGCAGCCGGTCATTGGGGCGGCATGGATCGTAGATGCCTTCGAGGTCGATGACTCGGGCTTCGACAAGTCCGCATAGCTCCAGCAGGTGATGCCAGTCTCGGCCATTGCGTGCCAGGCGCGATGCATCAAAGCAGAGGACAGCGCCGACTTCGCCAGCACAGAGCCATGCGACCAGACGGTCAAATCCCGGCCGCGCGACGGTACCGCTGGCGGAGCGTCCGAGGTCGTCGTCGATGACCTCGACCTGCGCGAACCCATGCCGGCGGGCCTCCTCGACGAGGTCATACTGCCGGCGCTTGCTCTCGAGGTTGGTCTGCACTTGCGACTGGGTCGACTGGCGCACATACACCACCGCCTTGCTGCCGCAGCACGGCATCGGGAAGTCGTTCAGTGTTGGTCATCATCACCCCCTGCGACCAGGCCGGCCGCTTGCATCAGCAACGTCGCCAACTGCGTGACTACTTCGGTCCGATCGCTTCCCATCAAGTCCAGCGTCACGGCGGACTCGAACGCCATGCTCAGTTGGCGAGGAGCCCTGGGCCGCAGTTGCTTCGGGGACAAGGGTACGGTCGGTACTTGGGAGACCTTGGTCATGGGAATCCTCGCCAGTGGTTGAGACACCAGCGCAGCTTCCGCCAAATCCGAGCTGCGACAGCAGCAGACGGAGCTCGGCAAGAGCCTCTATCGACGCCCGCGGACCGCCCAATTCCATCCCGGCACAGGCAGCTGGGCTGAGCATCCAAGCTGGCAGCGCGATGACATTGCCCGGCGATGTCTCAATGTGCACGACTTCACCGTCGGCACGCTGCTCTGCATACTGGCGCCTGACCCTCTGCCCGTACAGAGCATGCCAACGGTAGACGACTTCAACTTCGGGCCCGACATGGGCAGAATGACCCAGTGATTGCCATCGGCCGGTCGAACTGGCTGTTCGCCGGCAGCCTGCGCTCGGGCAAGCGGGCCGCAGCCATCATGAGCCTGCTGCACTCGGCGCGCATCAACGGGCACGAGCCCTATGCGTACTTCAAGGACGCGCTCGAGCGGCTGCCGACGCATCCGGCCAGCCGCATGCCTCAGGCCGAGCTGACTTGGCCGGACGCTTACGATGCGCCGTGTCGACCAATTGGTTCAACGGGGTATCGGCGGGCAGCGTGGCCAGGTAGTACTTGGTGGGCTCGACCTGCCCGATGGGCCATTCGATGAGCAGCCACTGCTCGGGGCGCAACCTGGCCTTGCCAGTGTTGCCGCCTGCGTGACGCACACGCACGGCGGCGAAGCGTTCGCTGAGTGCCTGGTTGGTGCCTTCTCGCCAACTGATGGTTTGGTAGCTCGAGTCTGGCAGCGACAGGGCGAGTGCCTTGACGCTGACAGGCTGCAGCTGTTCTGTGCGCCGCGGCATCACCGGTGGGCGGCCTTTGCCGCTGTAGGGCAAAGGCGGCAGAGGCTCGATGCCTGGGGGCCAGACCACCACGGCTGACGTGATGCCCACGACGTACTGCAGGCCCATGTCTGTCAATGCCTGCCGGAATCCGTTGTCCACGCCGTAGCCGGCGTCTGCCAACACGCAGTGCCGTGGTGCGCCGTCGGCCAACAGTTGCCTCAGTTGCTGCAGCGCGATCTCCGTCTTGGTGGCGAAACTCAGCTCCGCCGGGACACCCGCCTTGGCTCTGCGCTGGACATCGTCGGCCCATTCCTGGGGCAGGTAGAGCTGCCACGCCACGGGCAAGCTGCCCTGACCGCAGGACAGCGAGATGCTGACCGCCACTTGGCAGTTGTCCTGCTTGCCCAGCACGCCGCAGTACTGGCGCGCCACCCCCACGGAGTGCCGCCCCTTCTTCGGAAACCCGGTGTCGTCAATGATCCACCAGCCACCCTGGCTGAAATCCATCTTCGGCACCACCCACTGGCAGACCCGCAGCAGCATCTCAGGGTCCGACCAATCGGCCTTGGCGACGAAGTGATGGAGTGACTGGTGTCGTGCACTGGCGTGTGCGGGGTCGACCCGAGCGGCCATCGGCTCGACGCTCTTGCGAGCCAGCGGCAGCATCAGCCCTGTGCAATAGCCTCGCAGGCCTTCGTGTCGGTCCGCGTGTCCCAACCCCGAGGCCAAGTGTTCAAGATACTCATCAAAGCGGTCTGCGGCATTCATCGATCCTCACCCAAAGAATCAAGATGTTCGCATAATGCCTTGATTTTATTGACACAGATAAAACTATCTGTGCTGCGGCGCATCGATCACCAACCGAGAAGCGTTGCCGTCATGTCCGAAGCCCACGGCATCAGCCCTTGGAGTTGTCAGTGGCGGACAACTGCCCAACAAGGCCTCGATCTGTGGGTAGGGTCGTACTTGACCCAAGTCTTTGCAGTCACGGCCGGACCGCGCAGTAAGCGCCTCCACCAAGTGCTCCATTGCCAAGTGCAAGGCCGGCAAGTCGCAACGAGCGGGTCCGGCTTGACCTCAGGCAGCCGACGCTGGGCGAGCCGTGGCGGGAGCCGCCACCACGCGCCAGCTTCGCGTCGGCAGTGACGGCGGTCTGCCATCTCAGACCGGATACTGCTGGACAGACGGCTCGATGGTGATCCATTTGAGCTCGGTGAACTCATCGATCACGGCGCGCCCATCGAAGCGGCCATAGCCACTGTCCTTCGTGCCGCCATACGGTGCCTGGGCCTCGTTTTGCACGGTCGCGCCGTTGACGTGGCAAGCGCCGGTGTCGATGCGCATCGCCACGTCAAGCGCACGCGTGACATCGCGGCCGAACACCCCGGAGGAGAGCCCGTAGGCCGTGTCGTTGGCCACCTCCACGGCCTGGTCGACACCCCGCACCCGAACCACGGTGGTGATGGGGCCGAAGGTCTCCTCGTCATAGATCTTCATGCGCGGCGTCACGTGGTCAATGACCGTCGCGGGCATCACCGCACCCTCCGCCCGGCCACCGGCCACGATCTTCGCGCCCTTGCTGAGCGCATCATCGATGAGTGCATTGAGCCGGGCACCGTTTTCCCTGGACACCATGGGACCGATGACACACTGCGGGTTCAGCGCCGGGTCGCCGCTGGTGAGCGCTGCCGCGCGGGCGGCAAACTTGGCAACGAACTCGTCGGCCACGGCCTCGTCGACCACAAGCCGCTCGGTCGACATGCAGATCTGGCCCTGGTAGAGAAATGAACCGAAGACCGCGGCCTTCACGGCCTCGTCCACATTGGCATCGTCCAGCACCACCAGGGGCGACTTGCCGCCCAGTTCCAGCAGGCAGCGCTTGAGTTGTGCAGCGGCCTTGGTGGCGATGATGCGTCCCACCCGGGTCGAGCCGGTGAAGTTGATACGACGCACCGCCTTGTGGGCAATCAAGGCATCGATCACCTCCGGCGCATCCTGCGGCGCATTCGTGATGAAGTTCAGGACACCCGGTGACAAGCCCGCTTCGACCAGCGCCTCAGCCACCAGCAGGTGCGTCCGGGGGCTCAACTCCGAACCACGAAACACGACGCAGTTGCCAAAGGCGATGGGGTAGGCGATGGCTCGTGCCGCAAGCACCACCGGGCCGTTCCAGGGCACCATGCTGAGCACGACGCCAACGGGTTGCCGCACCGTCATCGACAGCGTGCCGGGCTTGTCTGTCGGCAGCGTTTCGCCCTGGGCCTGCGTGACCAACCCAGCCGCTTCGCGGAACAGGTTGGCCGCCAGCATGACGTTGAAGCCGGACCACAAGGCCGCCGCGCCCACCTCGGCCGCCATGGCCTCGATGAAACGCAGGGTCATCGATTCCAGCACGTCCGCTGCCTTGAGCAGCACGCGCCGCCGCTCGGACGGCGAGCTGTGGCGCCAGCTCGAAAACGCCACATGTGCGGACTCGACCGCCGCGATGGCGTCGCCAACGCTGGCCGCTGCCGACTGCGTGACGAGCGCATCGGTCACGGGATGACGGCGCTCGAAGGTGGCGCCATGGGAAGCCGCACGGGCCTCGTTGTCGATGAGCAATTGAGTCTTCATGAGAAACCCCTTGATGAGATGAGGGTGTGCCGTGTCAGAGCGCAAACACGGCCTTGAACCAGAACGCAGCGCCGTCCGCGCGGTTGCGCACGCCGTGCTCGACTTCGTACTTCGCTGTCAGAAGCCAGCCGGTACCGCTGTCGTAACGGATCGAAGGGCCGATGGCCACGACACGCCCCTTGTTGTCCGCCACGGTTGCGCCCTGCACCTTGTCGTCGTTGAGTTGCCGATACAGGTAGCCGCCGACACCCAGGGTCCAGCCGCTGCCAGCGCCCCAGCCCAGCGCGTAGTCGACGATCAGCTCCTGGCCGGACTTGTAGTCCGTGTCCTTGTTCTTGAAGTTGTAGGTCCACATGGCTTTTGCGTCGGCGTTCAAACCCGTGGGGTTGATGTAGCTGACACCGAGCACTGGCTGGGCGGCCCAGTAGTTGCGGCCGATGTTGGCGAGATCTCCAGCCTTGTAGCCGCCGGTGGGCGCAAAGAGGTCCAGTCCCGCCACGGTGTGAACGCTTTCGCTGTGGTGCCAGGCCAGGAAGGGCCCGAACACCATGTCGCCGATGCCACTCTTGGACTGCGACACGCCTGGCCCGACCGTCACCTGCAGATCCACCACGGGCAGGATCATGTGCACGCCCGCAACCGCTGCGCCGGCCCACTGCGTCGGCACGACGTAGACCAGGCGCGGTGCGATGGCGGTCGCACGAACCTTGAAACCATCGGGCGTCACGACCTGGCCGTCATTGCCGCGAACCTCGTCCGCGGCGTAGTGCTGCGCGTAGACGATCCCGTACAGGCCGGGCGGCGGCAGTGCGCAGCAGGTGAAGTTCTCGGAGCCGAGCGGGTAGATGGACCCGCCGCCTTCGGTGGCGGTGGCCGGGCCGGCAGCGCCCAGCGCTGCGCCCGCGCCAAGCGCGATGAGCATGATCTTCATGGAGGATCTCCGTTGTCTTGTGGGATGCGGCCGGCCGATCAGGCGGTGCGCGCCAGGATCTCGGCAGCGCGTTCGCCGATCAGGGCGCAGCTGGCCATGGTGGCGACGGAGGCGATGCGCGGCATGATCGAACTGTCGACCACGCGCAGCCCTTTCACGCCCTTCACCCGCAGCTGCGCGTCGACCACCGCCTGGTCGTCCTTGCCCATGCGGCAAGTGCCAGCCTGGTGGAAATACGTGGTCGCACCATCGCGGATGAAGTCCTCCATCGCCTTGCCGGCAAGCGCTTGCCCAGGAGCCACCTCCCGCTTGACGAAGTCCTTCATGGCAGCGGAGTTGCCGATCTCCCGACACACCTCGATGCCCCGAGCAAGCGCCTTCACGTCGTCAGGGTGGCTCAACAGGCGCGCATCGACAATGGGCCGCTCGGCCGGGTTCGCAGAGCGCAGCCGAACCTCGCCGCGGCTTTTTGGCGCGACCAGGCCAGCACACAGCGCCCAGCTCGTCGCGGGCGGGTTGTAGCGTTTGCCGATCACGTCGCTGGCATACGGCAGCTCGATCTGGACCAGGTTCAGGTCCGGGGACACCAGGCCGGCCTGGCTCCGCAGGAAGCCGGAACAGTTGGCCGCGCTGTTGCGATGCGGCACATGCGTGTTGGGCTCCCATATGCAGCCGCCATGCAGGATGTGGTCCTGGAAGTTCTTCCCCACTTCCGGCGAGTGCACACGTGCCTTGATGCCGTGCGACCGCAGCTGCGCCTCATCGCCAATGCCGCTCAACATCAGCAGCTTGGGCGTGTTGATGCCGCCTGCACAAACGATCACCTCCTGGGACGCCTCGATGCGGCGCATTGCACCGTCCACGCTGATCTCCACACCCGTCGCACGATCGTTTGTGAACGTGAGGCGATCCACCTGGGTCTGCACGAGCAAGGTCACGTTGCCCAGACCGAGCACCGGGTAGAGGTACGAGCGGGCCATGCTCTGGCGCCGGCCGTCACGGATGATCTGGTTCATCAGGGCGAAGCCTTCGGCGCCCTCTTCGCGCGCACCATTGAGGTCATCGAGCACGGCATAGCCGAGGCTCCGGCATGCCGCCAGCATGGCCGGCGCCACCGGATGCGGCTGCGCGGCCTCCTGGCACCAGACGGGACCGCCCTTGCCGCGGTAACGCGCATCGGGAGCGCCCTGCCAGTTCTCCATGCGCCGGTAGATTTCGAGCCCGTGCTCGTAGCCCCATGCAGCGTCACCGCTGGCTTCCGCCCAGTTCGCAAGGTCCGCCCTGAAGGGCCGGGCCCAGATGGTCGCATTGATGCTGCTGCCGCCGCCCACCAGCTTGCCCATGTGCTCGCCAACAGCCCGTCCATTGGTGCTCGGCGAGGGAATGGCAATGTCACCCCAGTCACGCTCGGTGCCCAGGTTGGTGAACCAGACGCTGGGATCGAGCACCGAGGGCGCAGTGTCCCAGCCCCCTGCCTCGATGACCAGGATGCGTGGATTCCCCCGCACCGCCAAGCGGCCCACGAGCGCCGAACCGGCGGAGCCGGTGCCGATGACGATGTAGTCATAGGACTTTTCGAGAGAACGCGTCCTCTCTGCCTGGTTGGCGCGGATCGCGTCGAACTCGTCGGCCAGCGCATGCAGGCTGGACGACGCAAGGCCTGCGGCTGCCGCGGCCTTCAGGAAACCTCGGCGGCTCAGGCGCCCGGCCATCAGTGCACGTTCGAGGCGGTCAAGCAGGCGGTCCGCGTCTTCGGCCCGCGCAACAGGGTTCATCAGGTTCATGGTGGTTGCCACCTTTTTCTGTGGGAGGAAGGACTTGTCTCCGGGTCCAAGGACACCGCTGGTGTGATGTCGGGGCGTACGGTACGAGCGGGGACCAGCTCGCCGATATCTCGGGAAATCCCGCCCCTAAAACTGTTCCGTTTGGGAACACCCGCAGGCCAGGGCCTCAGGCGGCGCGTTCCCTGAGCCGCCTGTAGATCAGGCCGCGAGAGACTTGAAGCTTGCGCGCCACTTCCGAGACGTTGCCGCCGCATGCCGCCAGCGCGCTCTCGATGAGGTCCATGTCGACATCGCGCAGCGCCTTCACCGACGGTCTGTCCGGTCGGGCTTGCCCCGACTCGGCTGGCGTCAACGCCATGGCCTCTGGCGCGACACTGTCGTCCGCCAGCGCAGGATCCGCTGTCCCGGGCCGCGGCACGGCAGCGCCAGCTGTCGGCGCGAAGCCGTTGAAAAGCTGCCGCTGCCCGTCCGCCGCCCGCATGCTCGCCCTCGCCCAGACCAGCAGGCCATTGGGCAGGGTGATCGGCGCGGCACCATCGGCCGGCAGCGACGCGAGCCGCGCCAGAGAGGCGCCAAGCGCCGCATCGGCGGCTGGCCTTGCGCGCTCCTGGCGGGGCATGGACCGAGGTCCATCGGAGATTCCCAGAAGCTTCGCAGCCGTCCCGTTGCGCCACGCCAGCTTGCCAAACGCATCGATCCCCACCAAGCCCACCACGGGCGTGTCCAGCAGGCTCGCAGCCACCTGGAAACGCAGCACCAGGTGCTCGCGCGATTGCGCCACCAACAGCCGGTTCTCCATGGCCCCGGCGTAGAGCCCGACGACCGCGGCGGCGTCGAAGTCGAAAGGCAGTCCCTCACTGGAAATGTCCAGCACGCCCGCCAGATGGCCGTCGATGTCATGGATCGGCGCCGCCGCGCAATGCATCGCGCCAACGTGGTCGAAGAAGTGCTCGGCGCTGTGCACCGTCACCGGCTGCCCGGTGCGCGCGACCACGCCCGGCGCCGTGGTTCCCACCGCCTCTTCGGACAGGTTGACGCCCAAACGGGTGGCGACCGGCATCAGGTGCTCGTGTGCCCGGCCTGCACAGGTCGCGCCAATGAGCACGCCGCTGGGCTCGGTCAGCATCGCGGCGCACGAGGTTGCCGCAAGCACCGCCTCCAACTCGCGCAGCTCACCCTGCCAGGCCTCGCGCAATTGCCAATGCTTGAGCAGCGCCAGCTGCGTGCGGCTGGCCGTGACCGGCTCGAATTCCACCCTGCGCGCCGGGTCGACGTGCAGGCGCTGGCAACGCGCCCAGGACTGGAACACCGCGTCGCTGATGACGCCGGTTGGCGCGCGTCCCTCCTCGAAATAGCGCCGCCGTGCCAGGACAATCAGATCGGATCGCGAAGCAAAGAACGGAGCGGACGGGACGTGCGGCATGCTGGCTTCCCAACGAACCCGGTTCAGCGGTTCGACCTGGTGAGGCTCGCATCCTCCTCGCTTCGTCGACCCGGGCCAAGCCTCTGCCCGGAATGTCCAACATCACGGCCAGTGATGTGGGCTCAGGCGCTGGCGTCCGCCGCCGCATCCGCTGCGCTCGCATCGTCGCCAAACAGGTCGCACATGATCCCGCGCAACCACTGGTTCGCCGGTGAGCGATGGGCCTGCGCGTGCCAGAACACATTGATGGCAATGTCCGGCAGCGTGACCGGGTGCGGCAGGTAGGTGAGACCGAATGGGCCGCCGAGCTGCTGCGCGAGCCGCTCTGGCACGGTGGCCACCAGGTTGCTCTCCTTCAGGATGTGGCCCACGCTGACGAAGTGCGGCACCGCAAGGCGCACCAGGCGTTGCACGCCGGCCTTGCGGATCAGTTCGTCCACCTTGCCGTGGCCGGTTCCCGCAGAGACGATGACCAGGTGCTCGGCCGACTTGAAGTCGTTCAGCGTCAGCTTCTTCTTGTCGAGCCCATGCTTGCGCCGGAACAGGCAGACATAGCGCTGTCGAAACAGGCGACGCTGGAAGAACCCCGCCTTCAGCTGCGGCAACAGGCCCACGGCCAGGTCAACCCGGCCCGCTTCCATGTCGTCGCGCAGATTGACCGCCGTGTTTCGCACCGTGTTGAGCGTGATGCCCGGCGCCTCGCGGCTCAGGCGCTCGATGAGGCGCGGCAGGAAAACGATCTCGCCAATGTCCGTCATGCCGATGGTCATCGCGCGCTTCTGCGCTTTCGGGTCGAACTGGGTTCGCTGGTTGATGCCGCTGTGGATCATGGACAGCGCGTAGCCAATGGGCTCTGCGAACTGCTCGGCAAATGGCGTGGGCACCATGCCGCCGGGCGTGCGAACGAAAAGATCATCCCCGAACTGCTTGCGAAGCTTGGCCAGCGCGTTGCTCACCGCAGGCTGCGTGAGGCCCAGGACCTCGGCCACCTTGGACACGCGCCGCTCCACCATCAGGTGATGAAACAGCACCAGCTGGTTGAGGTCGAGGTCTCTGAGTTCCATGGCTTGTCTCCTGGCCCACATCATTTCTGGTGATGTGATCTATTCAGGAGATTCTATTGGCTGAAGTGGGCAAGAGGCAGAACATCCGGCCCATTGCAACCTCTGGCTGACAAGCAGCATGGAAGTCCTGATCCAACCGCTGAACCGCGTCATCCATGTCGAGCCCGGCGCCAACCTGCTGCAAGCGCTCCAGTCCGCACAGGTGCCGATGTCCTACTCGTGCATGGCCGGGCGCTGCGGTACCTGCCGCTGCAAGGTGATCGCCGGCGAGGTGCTGGACGACGGCCGGGAACAGCAGCGCCCGCTGGACGGTGACAACTACGTGCTGGCCTGCCGCACCTACCTGACCGAGAGCTGCACCATCGAGATCCCCGAGCCTGACGAGGTGGTCGTTCACCCGGCCCGGATCATCAAGGCCACCGTGAGCGCGATCGAAGAACTCACCCACGACATCAAGCGCCTTGTCCTGAAGCCCGCCAAGCCGCTGGATTACTCGCCCGGGCAGTACGTGCAACTGCAGTTCACGCCAGCGCACGTGCGGCCCTACTCGATGGCAGGCATCGCCTTGGTCGGCGGCGACCTCGAATTCCACATCCGCGCCGTGCCCGATGGGCGGGTGACGGGCTACGTCTTCAACGAACTGAAGCCGGGTGACGTGGTTCGCGTCAGCGGCCCGCTGGGATCTGCCTACCTTCGCCGCAAGCACGAGGGACCCATGCTGTGCGTGGCGGGCGGCACCGGGCTGGCGCCCGTGCTGTCGATCCTGCGGGGTGCCGTGGCCGGCGGCATGCAAAACCCCATTCACCTGTATTTCGGCGTGCGCTCGCCCCGCGACGTGTACGGCGAGCAGTGGCTGCGCGAACTGGCCAGGGATCACCCCGCGCTGGACCTGAACATCGTCGTGGCATCCGGGGGCGACTCCCGAAAAGACCGCTGCGGCCTGGTCACCGACGTCATCGAGCAGGACCTTGGCGACCTCACCGGCTGGCGGGCCTACCTCTGTGGCTCACCGCCCATGGTCGAGTCCGCGTCGCTGGTGGCGCGCCGCAAGGGCATCGCGTCAGAACACATCTACGCCGACGCTTTCTACACACAAGGCACCTGAGGAGACCCTGCATGCATGCAGCCGCATTGACACCTGACGCGCAGGCAGCGCGATCTGCCTTCTACGAGCGCATTGGCGCGCGCAACATGACTCCGCTGTGGGAGGTGCTGGGCGCCCTCGTGCCGCCGCAGCCGCGTTCCCCGCTCCAGGCGGCCCTCTGGCGCTATTCGGAGCTTCGGGAACAGGTCATGGAAGCAGGCCGCCTGATCACCGCGGAAGAGGCCGAGCGGAGGGTCCTCATCCTGGAAAACCCGGCGCTGCGCGGCAACTCCTCCATCACCCAGTCGCTGTATGCGGGCCTGCAACTCATCATGCCCGGCGAGGTCGCGCCGGCGCACCGGCACACGCAGTCCGCACTGCGTCTCGTGCTCGATGGCGAAGGCGCCTACACCGCGGTGGATGGCGAGCGGACCACCATGCGGCGGGGCGATTTCATCATCACGCCAGCCTGGACTTTCCACGACCACGGCAACCTGGGCAAGGCGCCCGTGGTCTGGCTCGACGGGCTGGACATCCCCATCGTCAGGTTCTTCGACGCAGGCTTCGCGGAGAAGGGCGAAGCCCACACCCAGGCGATTCAGCGCGCCGAAGGCGATGCCCTGGCCCGCTACGGCGCCAACATGGTGCCGGTGGACTACCAGCCCCGCCCGGCAGACCCGACCCGGGTTTTTGTCTACCCCTTCGAGCGCACGCGCGACGCGCTGCTCAGCGTCGCCAAAGGCCAGCCCGACGATCACTTCGGCCACAAGCTGCGCTACGTGAACCCTGCCACCGGTGCCTCACCGATGCCCACCATCGGCGCCTTCTCCCAATGGCTGCCGAAGGGCTTCGAGACCCGGCCCTACCGGAGCACCGACAGCACGGTCTACGTGTGCCTCGAAGGCCGCGGGCAGGCGTGCATCGGCGAGCAGACCTTCGCAGTCCAGGAAAACGACATCTTCGTCGTGCCGTCCTGGCACGCGCTCCAGTTGCGGGCCGACCGCGACACGCTGCTGTTCAGCTTCTCCGACCGCCCGGTCCAACAGGCGCTTGGCCTGTGGCGTGACCAGCGCAATTGAACTCAACCCAGGAAACATTGAACATGAAGCTCGCCATCGAAGCCCCCCGTCTGAACACCCTCGCCGTGCACGGCCGCGAGGAGCGCTTTCCGGTCAGCCGCATCTTTTGCGTGGGCCGCAACTACGCTGCACACGCCCGTGAAATGGGCAAGGACCCGGACCGCGAACCGCCGTTCTTCTTCATGAAGCCTGCGAGCGCCGTGGTGGACGCCGCCGAGCCGGTGAGCGTGCCTTACCCACCGCACACCCAAAACTACCACCACGAGATCGAGCTTGTGGTCGCGATCAAGAAAGGCGGCCGCAACATCCCGGCGGCTGAGGCCCTGGACCACGTCTATGGCTACGCCGTGGGACTCGACATGACCCGTCGCGACCTCCAGCTTGACGCACGCGACAAGGGTCGACCATGGGAGTTCGGAAAGTCATTCGCCAAGTCTGCGCCCATCGGGCCGCTGTTTCGCGCGGAAGACATCGGGCAGCTGAAGGCTGGGGCCATCACGCTCACGGTCAACGGCCAGCCCCGCCAATCTTCCGACATCGCCAAGCTGATCTGGTCGGTCGCTGAATCGATTGCCGTGCTGTCTGCCTACGACGAGTTGCAACCCGGCGACCTGCTGATGACAGGCACCCCCGAAGGCGTCAACGCGGTGGTGGCCGGCGATGTGATGCGCGGCGCGATTGCCGGGCTGGGCGAAATCGAGGTGCGGGTGGCCGCGGACTGAACCGCGGCCAGCGCCATGACAGGAGACAACATGAGCCAGACATCCGCGGTCTTCCCGACCGAGGCCAAGTGGGAGCGCGAGGACACTTCGCGCATTCCGTTCCTGACCTACACCAGCGAAGAGATCTACCACCGCGAACTCGAGCGCTTCTTCTACAAGTCGCACTGGTGTTACGTCGGACTCGAAGCCGAGATTCCCAATCCCGGCGACTTCAAGCGCACCGTCATCGGCGAACGCTCGGTCATCCTGGCACGCGACGCGGAAGGCGGCATCAACGTCGTCGAGAACGTGTGCGCCCACCGCGGCATGCGCTTCTGCCGCGAGCGCCACGGCAATCGCAAGGAATTCGTCTGCCCGTACCACCAGTGGAGCTACACCCTCAAGGGCGACCTGCAAGGCGTGCCGTTCCGCCGTGGCGTGAAGCAGGACGGCCAAGTGATGGGCGGCATGCCAGCAGACTTCAAGACGACCGAACACGGCCTGACGAAGCTCAAGGTCGCCGTGCGCGGTGGTGTGGTGTTCGCCTCGTTCGATCCCGAAGTGGAGCCGCTGGAGGACTTCCTCGGACCGACCATCCTGGGCTATTTCGACCGCATGTTCAACGGCCGGAAACTGAAGATCCTCGGCTACAACCGCCAGCGCATCCCAGGCAACTGGAAGCTCATGCAGGAGAACATCAAGGACCCGTACCACCCCGGGCTGCTGCACACCTGGTTCGTGACCTTCGGGCTCTGGCGCGCCGACAACAAGTCCCAGTTGCGCATGGATGCACGGCATCGGCATGCGGCGATGATCTCGACACGCGGCACCGGCGGCAAGGCCGAGCAGGTGACGCAGGTGGCGAGCTTCAAGGAATCGATGCAGCTCAATGACCCCAGCTTCCTGGACATCGTCCAGGAACCCTGGTGGAACGGCCCAACGGCCGTGATGACCACGCTGTTTCCCAGCGTCATCCTGCAGCAGCAGGTCAACAGCGTCTCGACGCGCCACATCCAGCCCAACGGCCACGGCAGCTTCGACTTTGTCTGGACCCACTTCGGCTACGAGGACGACACCGAGGAAATGACGCAGCGCCGCCTGCGCCAGTCCAACCTTTTCGGCCCGGCGGGCTTCGTGTCGGCCGACGACGGCGAGGTGATCGAGTTCTCCCAGCAGGCCTTCGAGAGCAAGCCCTGCCACAGGACCCTGGCGGAACTTGGGGGCCGCGACGTGGAGAACACCGAGCACATGGTGACCGAGTCGCTCATCCGCGGCATGTACCGCTATTGGCGCGAAGTGATGGAGGACTGAGCCGTGGCCGCAATGATCAACTTCGAAGACTGGTTCAGCCTGACGCAGCTCTACGCCGACTACGCCAGCGCGGTGGACTCCGGCGACTGGGCGCTGTGGCCCGAGTTCTTCACCGACGACTGCATCTACCGCCTGCAACCGCGCGAAAACCACGAGCGCGGGTTCCCGCTGGCCACGCTGTCGTTCACCAGCAAGGGCATGCTGAAGGACCGGGTCTACGGCATCAAGGAGACCTTGTTCCACGACCCGTACTACCAACGCCACATCGTGAGCGCGCCGGTCGTTAGAGGCGTCGATGGCGAACGCATCGAGTGCGAGGCCAACTACGCGGTCCTGCGCACCAAGCTTTCGGAGGCCAGCACGGTGTTCAACGTGGGCCGCTACATCGACGTGGTCGTGCGAACGCCGCAAGGGATGAAGTTCGCGTCCAGGCAATGCATCTACGACAGCGAAATGATCCCCAACTCCATCATTTATCCGATCTGAGGTGGCCATGCGCAACGACAACTGGCTCGACGCACTCGGCAAGGACGAGCTGCCCACCGATGACGTCATGGGCCTCACGGTGGCCGGCCGCGACATCGCCCTCTACACGGTGGGCGAGGAAGTCTTCGCGACCGACAACATCTGTTCGCACGGGCATGCACGGCTCTGCGACGGCTTCCTGGACGGGCACGAGATCGAATGCCCGTTGCATCAGGGCAAGTTCGATGTCCGCGACGGACGGCCCACGTGCGAGCCCGCAACGCTTGCGGTGCGCTGCTATCCGGTGCGCATCGAGGGCGGCCGGGTGTACCTGCAGGTCGACTGACCCCGCGCCCGGTGCCAGGCCAGCGCGCTGGCAGCCTGGCAGACAAAGCAAAACACAGGAGACAAACATGAACATTGAATTCCAATGCCGCACTGCGGCCGCCCTCTCGCTGGCGATGGCATGCGCTACCGCGAACGCCGTGACCATTGGTCTCGTCGCGCCGCTCTCCGGACCGCAGGCCCTGGTCGGTCAGGACCAGGTGGATGGCTTCCAGCTCGCAGTTGAAAAGCTGGGCGGCAAGCTGGGCGGCGAGCCACTGACCCTGCTGAAGGAGGACGACCAGCTCAAGCCGGAAGTCGGCCAACAGATCGTGCGCAAGCTGATCGACAAGGACAAGGCAGATGCCATCGTGGGCCTGTCCTTCTCCAACGTGCTGATGAGCAGCCTTCCCAAACTGGTCGAAGCCAATGTCGTGGCCATCGCCACCAACGCCGGTCCCTCGCCACTGGCGGGTGCGCAGTGCAAGGCCAACATCTTCTCGGTGGCCTGGCAGAACGACGGCGCGGCCGAAGCAATGGGCAAGTTCGCGCAGGACAAGGGGCTCAAGCGGGTCTACCTGATGGCACCGAACTACCAGGCCGGCAAGGACATGCTGGCGGGCTTCAAGCGCCACTTCAAGGGCCAGGTGGTCGACGAGGTCTACACCCAGGTCAACCAGCCCGACTACTCCGCGGAGATCTCGCAGCTTCAGGCCGCAGCACCCCAGGCCGTGTTCGTCTTCTACCCCGGCGGCATGGGCATCAACTTCGTCAAGCAGATGAGCCAGGCCGGGCTGATGGCCAGCATCCCGCTCTATTCGGTGTTCACCGTGGACGGCACGACGCTTCCCGCGCTGCGCGACGCCGCGGTCGGCGCAGTGAGCGGCGCCATGTACGACGCGGCGCTCGACACGCCGGAAAACAAGGCCTTCGTGGCGGCCTTTCAAGCCAGGTACAAGCGTGTGCCCAGCCTCTATGCCGCCACCGGATACGACGCTGCCCAGCTGCTAGACATGGCGATCCGCAAGGCGGGTGGTGACACCAAGAAGCTGGCTGCGGCAGTGAAGGCCGCCGGTTCGGAATTCAAGTCGGTTCGCGGGCCGTTCCAGTTCGGCAAGAACAACATGCCGATCCAGAACTTCTACGCCTTCGAGACCTGGCGTGACGCCGGCAAGGTCTCGACGCGGCTCATCGGCACGCCGTTGCCACAGCACGTCGACCCGTACGCTGCGCAGTGCGCCCTGCCCTGAGGCACCGCCATGTCCACCACTCTTCTGCTGGCGCAGCTGCTCAACGGCCTGCAGTACGGCGTGCTGCTGTTCCTGCTCGCAGCCGGGCTGACCTTGGTCTTCGGGATCATGAGCTTCGTGAACCTCGCGCACGGCTCGCTGTACATGGTGGGCGCCTATGCCGGGGCACTGAGTTACGACGCCACCGGCTCGTTCGCCCTGGCCTTGTTGGCCGCGATGGCGGCGGCGCTGGTCATCGGCATGCTGATGGAGCTGACCATCGTTTCGCGCCTGTACCGGCGGGACCATCTGGACCACGTGCTCGCCACCTTTGGGCTGGTGATGTTCTTCAACGAGCTGGTTCGCATCATCTGGGGGCCGCAGCCGCTGTTCGTGCAGGTTCCGGAGGCGCTGGGCGGCACGGTGAAGTTGCTTGGCTTGAACTACCCGGCCTACCGCTTTGCCATCATCGTGGTCGGCCTCGTGGTCGCGGTGCTTGCCCAGTTGGTGATCCACAAGACGCGGCTGGGCATGCTGATCCGGGCTGGTGCGCAGCATCCGCAAATGGTGTCGGCGCTCGGCGTGAACATCGGCCTGCTGAATGCCGTGCTCTTTGGGCTGGGCGCCATGCTGGCCGGGCTGGCCGGCGCCATGGCAGGCCCGGTGCTCTCGGTGCAATCGGGCATGGGCGAATCCGTGTTGATCGCCACGCTGGTGGTCATCGTCATCGGCGGCGTCGGCTCCATCAAGGGCGCGCTGTATGCCTCGTTGATCGTCGGCCTGGTGGACACCTTCGGCCGCGTGCTGCTGCCCGTGTGGCTGCGCCAGGTGGCCGAGCGCTCGCTGGCCGACGCGGCTGGCCCCGCACTGGCGTCCATGAGCGTGTACGTGCTGATGGCGCTGGTGCTCGCCCTGCGCCCGCAAGGCCTCTTCCCCGTTCGGCGCAACTGACACAGGCGGTACCCCACATGTTCCCCACATCCTTGCGGGTCTCGGCCGCCCTGCCCCTGGCGCTGCTTGCGGCACTCGCCGTCGTGCCTTTTGTCGCCGACATGGCCGGCCAGCCCTTCTGGCTGTCCTTCTTCGCCCGCATCCTCATCTATGCCATTGCCGCTTCCGCCTTGAACCTGGCGCTGGGCTTTGGCGGCCTGGTGAGCTTCGGCCACGCGCTCTTCCTGGGCCTGGGCAGCTATGCGGTCGCGCTGCCGGCGGCCCACGGCTTTGCCCAGGGCTGGCTGCACCTGCTGGTGGTGCTCGGTGGCTGCGGGCTGGTCGCGTTGCTGGTGGGTGCCGTCAGCCTGCGCACCACCGGCATGGCCTTCATCATGATCACGCTGGCCTTCGCGCAGATGGGCTACTTCCTGTTCGTCAGCCTGAAGGCCTATGGCGGGGACGACGGACTGGCCGTGAGCCAGACCAGCCGATTCTTCAGCGTGGACCTGGGAGCCGTGCGACCGCTGTATGTCGTGGCCTGGCTGGTGCTGGCGCTGGTCACGTGGTGGATGACGCACTTGCGCGCGTCTGCGTTCGGCATGGCGCTGCGCGGGACGCGCCAGAACGCCCGCCGCGTGCAAGCCATGGGCATGCAGCCTCAACAGATCAAACTCGTTGCCTATGTGCTGTCGGGGGTCATGTGCGGCGTCGCCGGGATGCTCCTGGCCAACATGAACGCCTACGTCTCGCCCAGCACCCTGGCCTGGACCGTCTCGGGCGACCTCATCGTGATGGTCGTGCTGGGCGGCATGGGCAGCGTGTACGGACCGTTGCTGGGCGCCCTGGTGTTCCTCGGGCTTGAAGAGGTGCTGAAGGGCTACACCGAGCACTGGATGGTGGTGATGGGACCGCTGATCGTGCTCATGGCCCTGCTGGGGCGTGGCGGGCTGGTCGGCCTGATGCAACGGCTCGACGAGCGCATGGCCACGGCACTGAAGACCCGCATGGCCGGCTCTTCTGCGAATCTGGACACAAGGGCTCCGGTCAGCGCCACGCTGCCGGCCCAGGACAAACCGGGAGAAGCCGCATGGCAGCCGCGCTGAGCACCGACCGCCTGGTGATGCGCTACGGCGCGTTGCTGGTGACCGACGACGTCTCCCTGGATGTCCGCCCCGGCGAACTGCACGCGATCATCGGGCCGAACGGCGCAGGCAAGACCACGCTGATCAACCAGCTGAGCGGGGAGCTTGCCCCTCGCTCGGGGACGGTGCGCTTCGACGGCCAAGACGTCACCCGGCTCCGCGTCGACCAGCGCGCCCGGGCCGGCCTGCTGAGGTCGTACCAGATCACCTCGATCTTCGAGGAGTTCACGGTGCTGGAGAACGCGACCTTGTCCGCGCTGGCGGCCGCCGGCCATCCCTGGCGGTTCTGGCAACCGCTGCTGGCCAGCAAGGCGGCCGTGGGCGCCGCGCAGGAGGCCCTGGCACTCGCCGGCCTGGCAGAGCTTGGGCACGTACCGGCGGGGGAGCTGGCCTACGGCCAGCGGCGCCAGCTTGAACTGGCGATGACGCTGGCCGCAAGGCCATCGCTGTTGCTGCTGGACGAGCCGATGGCGGGCATGAGCCCGCAGGAATCGCGCGCCGTGACGCAGTTGCTGTCGCAGCTCAAGCGGCGCTACACCATCGTGCTGGTGGAACACGACATGGATGCGGTGTTCTCGCTTGCCGACCGGATCAGCGTGCTGGTCTACGGCAAGCTGATGTTCACCGGCACGCCCGACGAGATTCGCGAGCACCCCGAGGTGCGCGCGGTGTACCTCGGCGAAGAAGCGGTCCACGGCGACGCACAGAGGCACTCATGAACACCGCCTACCTTTCGGTTCGAGGCCTGCAGGCGAGCTATGGCCGCGCGCAAGTGCTGTTCGACATCTCGTTCGACGTGCAGCCAGGCCAGGCCATCACGCTGCTGGGCCGCAACGGCATGGGCCGGTCCACCACCGTCAAGTGCCTGTTCGGCATGCTGCCCTGCTCGGCGGGCGAGATCACGCTGGGGGGCGAGCGGGTGGAGCGGCGCGCGCCCCACCGCATCGCCAGAGGCGGGCTGGCGCTGGTGCCCGAAGGCCGGCTCATCTTCTCCGACCTGACCGTGGAAGAAAACCTGGTGGCGACGGCCCGAACTCCGCGCTCTGGCCGCTCGCTCAAGGACTGGACCCTGGGGCGTGTCTATGACCTGTTTCCCCGGCTGCGGGAGCGGCGGCACAACCTGGGCTCGCAGCTCTCGGGTGGTGAGCAGCAAATGCTGGCCATCGGGCGGGCCTTGATGACAAACCCGAAGCTGGTCGTGCTGGATGAGGCCACCGAAGGGCTGGCACCGGTCATCCGGGACGACATCTGGCGCACGCTGGGACAGCTCAAAGCAGAGGGCCTGGCCCTCATCGTGATCGACAAGAACGTGAACAGGCTGCTTGACCTGGCCGACCAGCACTACCTGATCGAAAAAGGACGGGTCGTCTGGCGCGGCGACTCCAACGGCCTGAGATCCCAGCCTTCGCTGGTTCAGCAATACCTCGGTGTCTAAGACCATGAAACTCCATGACTTCTTCCGCAGCGGCACGTCGCATCGGCTGCGCATTGCGCTCAACCTCAAAGGTGTTGCCTACGAGCAGGTCGCCGTGGACCTCCGCAAGGAAGCCCACCTGAGCGCCGCCTACAAGGCCATCAACCCGCAACAGCTGGTTCCCGCGCTGGACATCGGCAGTGGCATCCTGACACAGACACCGGCCATCATCGAATGGCTGGAAGAACAGATTCCCACGCCGGCGCTGCTGCCCGCGCAAAGCCTGGACCGCGCGCACGTCAGGGCGCTGGCGGCCATCATCGGTTGCGACGTGCATCCGGTGAACAACCGCCGCATCCTGGAGGCGCTGCGGCATCGCTTCGCGGTCGACGATGCGGCGATCAACGACTGGTCCGGCACGTGGATCGCCGCCGGATTCGATGCTTACGAGGCGCTGCTGGCGGCGCACCGGTCCGCGGGCAGGTTCTCATTCGGCGACACGCCAACGCTGGCCGACGTGTACCTGGTGCCGCAGATCGAAAGTTCTCGTCGCTTCAAGGTCGATATGGGGCGCTGGCCAGTGCTCGCCAGCATAGAAGCCAACTGCCTGGCGCTGGATGCATTCCAACGCGCAGCGCCGGCAGTCCAGCCAGACGCCAGCTGAGCCCGGCAGCGCCTGCTGCCCCCTGCGGGGCCGGCAAGCTCAAGCAAACGTGCCGGGGTTCGCCGCCTGCGCAATGTGTTCGGCCAGGAAGTTCGTGAAGGCCCGAACCCGCAAGGGCATGTGGCCCCTGCTGGGGTAACACGCGTAGAGCTCGATCTCGTCGCACCAGTATGCCGGCAGGCACTCGACCAACTCCCCGGATCGCAGTTCCGCGTCCACGTCCCACAGCGCCTTCAACCCGATGCCCATGCCCGCGAGGATCCAGTCGTGCATCACCTCGCCGCTGGTGCTGGACAATGTTCCGCGAACCTGCACGACGCGGCGCTTGCCACGCTCGCTGAACGGCCATTGGTCAAACACGTGGCGCCCGCGAACCAGGCGAATGCAATCGTGCTGGAGCAGGTCGTCGGGCACCTGGGGGCTGCCATGGGTCGCAAGATAGGCCGGCGTGGCGCAAACAACGCGGCGACTGGTCAACAGCTTGCGGACCACCACGCCGGGATCATCGGGCATGCCATTGCGCAGCATGATCTCCAGCTCGTCGTCGATCGGATCCAGACCGGCATCCGACAAGACCAGCAGCACTTCGATTTCCGGGTGCTGCAGGCGGAAGCGCCCAAGCAGCGGAGCGATCACGCGCCGCCCCAGTTCCATCGGTGCGCCAATCCGAAGCAGGCCGCCGGGGACGTTGCCGCGAGCCGTTGCCTCGGCCTCTGCCTCGTCCACGTCCTGCACGATCTTCAATGCCCGCTCGTGCAACAGTGCGCCCTGCTCGGTCAGCAGGAAGCGGCGGGCGCTGCGTTCGATCAGCTGCACGCCCAGGCGTTGCTCCATCGCCGCCAGACGCCGGGTCATCGCGGGCGCGGAGCTGCCCAGCCGCCTGGCCGCACCCGCCAGGCTGCCTTCCGCGACCATCACGGTCAGCAGCCGAAGATCGTCGATCTGGTCGGACATCGAAGTTCAAATTCCAAAAGGTGGAAGTTTAGGTTGTCCTTTCGGGGGGTGTTTTCCCGGCGGCCCGTCGTCTATCTTCCAGTGATCGAACACAAGGAGCAGCACCATGCGCCATACGCCTCCCGCGAAGCACGTCGAATTCCCAGGCCACTCGGCCTCGCCTGCCGGGAGCGCGGCATGACGCGCCGCCGCGACGTGTTGCAGGCCCTTGGCGGCGCAGCGATCTGGCCGGTGGCGTCGTCCACCGCATCCGCGAAGGACGGCCCGCTCGTGCACCCCGACCTCATCCTGACCAACGGTCGGTTCACCACGCTGGATCGCACCAATCCCAATCCGCAGACCGTCGCCATCACGAACGGCCGCTTCAGCGCCGTCGGCGATGCCAAGGACATCCTGGCCACGCGCGGCCCGGCCACCAAGCTGATCGATCTTCGCAACAGGCGCGCCATTCCCGGCTTGATCGACAGCCACATCCACGTGATCCGTGGCGGGCTGAACTACAACATGGAGCTTCGCTGGGATGGCGTGCCCTCCCTCGCCGATGCCATGGAGATGCTGCGCAGGCAGGCCCAGAACACGCCGGCGCCGCAATGGGTGCGCGTGGTGGGCGGCTTCACGGAGCACCAGTTCGCCGAGAAGCGGCTGCCGACCATCGACGAGCTGAATGCGGTGGCCCCGGACACGCCGGTCTTCATTCTTCACCTGTACGACCGCGCCCTGCTCAACCGGGCCGCATTGCGCGCGGTGGGCTACACGCGCGACACGCAGAACCCTCCGGGCGGCGAGATCGTGCGCGACGGGGCGGGCGAGCCCACCGGCCTGCTGATGGCGCGCCCGAACGCCACCATCCTGTACGCGACGCTGGCCAAGGGCCCCAAGCTGCCGCCGGAATACCAGCTGAATTCGACGCGCCACTTCATGCGCGAGCTGAACAGCCTGGGCGTGACCAGCGTGGTGGACGCCGGCGGCGGGTTCCAGAACTACCCCGATGACTACGAGATCATCGAGAAGCTCCATGCAGACGGTGAGCTGACGCTTCGCATCGCCTACAACCTGTTCACGCAAAAGCCCGGCGGCGAAGTCGACGACTTCTCGCGCTGGACCAAGAGCGTCAAGCCCGGCCAGGGCGACGACACCTATCGGGTGAACGGCGCAGGCGAGATGCTGGTGTATTCCGCCGCCGACTTCGAGGACTTTCGCGAACCCCGGCCCGAGATGCCCCCCAACATGGAGGGCGACCTGGAGCGCGTCGTCCGCCTGCTGGCGCAGAACCGCTTCCCCTGGCGCCTGCACGCAACCTACAACGAGACCATTGATCGCGCATTGAACGTCTTCGAGAAGGTCAACCGGGAGATTCCGTTCGACGGCCTGCACTGGTTCTTCGATCACGCCGAAACGATCACGCAGAAGAACATCGACCGCATCGCGGCGCTCGGCGGCGGCATCGCCATCCAGCATCGCATGGCCTACCAGGGCGAGTACTACATCGACCGCTACGGCCAGAAGAGCGCAGAGGCAACCCCTCCGATCTCGAAGATGCTGGCCTCTGGCGTGCCGGTCGGGGCCGGTACCGACGCGACGCGCGTGGCGAGCTACAACCCCTGGGTGTCGCTCGCCTGGCTGGTCACCGGCAAGACGGTTGGCGGCGCGCAGCTCTATCCACCGAACAATCGCCTCGATCGAGAAAAGGCGCTGCGCCTCTGGACGGAGGCCAACACCTGGTTCTCGAACGAACAGGGCAAGAAGGGCCGGATCGCGGTGGGTGAGCTGGCGGACATGGCGGTGCTGTCAGAAGACTACTTCCAGGTGCCCGAGAGCGACATCGCGCAGCTCTCCTCGGTCATGACCTTGCTGGGTGGCCGCGTGGTCCACGGCAAGGGCGACTTTGCAGACCTCGCGCCGCCCTCGATCCCTGTGCTGCCCGACTGGTCGCCAGTGAAGCGATTCGGTGGCTATCAGCAGCGCAGGCTGGGGCAGCCAGGCGCTGCCCGCATGGC
>Ga0307514_10001712_pt1 | contig 25190 bp, 23 predicted proteins | sample 16_EM_MG_FD_203088 | JGI IMG/M metagenome (GOLD analysis project Ga0307514, IMG submission 203088) | Populus trichocarpa ectomycorrhiza microbial communities from riparian zone in the Pacific Northwest, United States - 16_EM | ecosystem: Host-associated > Plants > Roots > Unclassified | place... | reverse complement strand
CAAGCGCTGCGGCTGAGAATTGCGGCTGCGCCGCCTTGTCCGCAACCATTGCGGTTTTCGATTTGCGTGGCATTCATGTTCCTTGTCGACATGCTATGCCTCACACACAAATCTCCTGACAGGCCCTCGGCGCCAGCCGCGAGCCGGCCGGCAGGCTCGCGATTTGCTTGAGCCCGATCAGCCCTGGTTTTGCGCCGCTGATCCGGCGCTGGCCCAGGCAGGTCATTTGCTGCAATGCAGTTGCCGGCCCTCTCGTTTCAAGCCGGTGATTGCCTGGATGGAGGTCTGATGTCCACATCTCACGAGCTCGTTTCGGTCAGCAGCGGCGCAATTCCGATTGCCCGCATGCGCAGCCTCTACCGCGTCGCCGAGGTGCAGCAACGGCTGCACAAGCTGCCCGACCGGGAACACGAAACGCTGCGCTCCACCTACGAGCGCATGCTCGAAAAAGGGCCCGAGCGTTTCCAGGTCAAGCCTTCCGGCCTGCCGGCCATGGGCCACCTCTACGACGAACTGCCCAACTTCCACGGGGTGCTGGACGCCGTGCGCCGCCAGCTCGCGCTGTGCGAGGACAGCCGCGACGCGCTGGAGATCACGCCCATGCTGCTGCTCGGCCCGCCGGGCGTTGGCAAGACCCATTTCGCACGCGAGATCGCCCAGCTGCTGGGCACCGGCATGGGCTTCCTGTCGATGAGCTCGCTGACCGCCGGCTGGGTGCTCTCCGGCGCCTCCAGCCAGTGGAAAGGCGCGCGGCCCGGCAAGGTCTTCGAGACCCTGGTGGACGGCAACTACGCGAACCCGGTGATGGTGGTGGACGAAATCGACAAGGCCCGCGGCGAACATGCCTACGACCCGCTGGGCGCGCTCTACGGCCTGCTGGAGCACGACACCGCGCACAGCTTCACCGATGAATTCGCCGAAGTGCCGATCGACGCCAGCCAGGTCATCTGGGTCGCCACCGCCAACGACGAGCGCTGCATCCCCGAGCCCATCCTGAACCGCATGAACGTGTTCGAGGTGCAGATGCCGGACGCCGCCGCGGCGCGCGCCATCGCCAGCCGGCTGTATGCGTCCATCCGCGGCGCCCATGCCTGGGGCGAGCGCTTTGACGAGACACCGTCCACCGCCGTGCTGGACCGCCTGGCCGACATGGCGCCACGCGAAATGCGCCGCGCCTGGATGACCGCCTTCGGCAACGCCAGGCTGGACGGCCGCGGCACGCTGCTGGAAAAAGACCTGCCCAACGCTTCAGGCAACAAGAACCGCATGGGTTTCGTGCACTGAACGCGAGGCGGCCAAAGCCGCACCGCCCACCCACATAATGCGGGCCTCATGGCCTGCTGCCTGCGCTCGCATCGCCTCCACCTCGCCACCTGGTGCTGGTGGCTGGCGGCGCTGTGCCTGCTGAAGCTGGCGGTGCCGCTGATGGCGGTTGCCGCTGCGCACCACCGCGGCGTGGAACTGGTCGAAGTCTGCTCGGTGTACGGCATGCGTACCATCGCGTTGACGCCGTCGGGCGCCGACGGCACGGCGGCCCTGGAACACGGAGACCTCAGCGCCGACCCGGCGCAGCACACCAGCAACACCGCGCACGATCACTGTGCGCTCGGCGGCATGCTGGGCGGCGCGATGCTGCTGCTGGCGGTGCTGGGCTGGCTGCTGCCGGGCCGTGCGCGGCCTGACCCTGCCCCGCCCGTCCCCCGGCCCACGCGCCGGCCGGACCCGCTGCTGCGCTGGCTTGGCGCACGCCTGCACGCCCCGCCGCTGCCGGCCTGACGCGCTCCGGCGCGCCTCCCCACCTTCTTGCTGACCCGGTTCCGGCCGTCGCGCCGCGACCGGGCGGCGCCCTGCCATCCGCAAGCCGCACCTGCGCCGCCTCCGTGCCCGCGCCGGCCTGCCCGATCACTGTTCAACCATGCCATTCCTCTCCCTGCCGATCCAGCTGCAGGCGCCGCCTGGCGTCGCCCTGCACCTGCTGGCCTGGGCTGCCGCGTTCGCAGCCCCCTGCACCCAAGGCCTGGCCCAAGGTGTTGCCAGCGATGCCGAGCTCACGCCGGTGATCGTCGTCACCGGCACTGCCTCGCGCACCGGCCTGCCCGCCAGCCTGCCCAGCGCCACCGCCAGCAAGACGGCCGAACAGCTGCGCGAGCAGAACCTGTTCAACCCCGAAGACGCACTGCAGTACATGCCCAACACGACGGTACGCAAGCGTTACCTGGGCGACCGCAACGCGCTGCTCGCCGGCCGCAGCTTCGGCACGCTGCAGCCGTCCCGCGCGCTGGTCTACCTGGACGGCTACCTGATCAGCAACTTCCTCGGCCGTTTCGACGCGCCGCGCTGGAACATGATCTCGCCCGAGGCCATAGCCCGGGTGGACATGCTCTACGGCCCGTACTCGGCGCTGCTGCCGGGCAACTCGATCGGCAGCACCGTCAGCGTCAGCCAGCGCGTGCCCAAGGGCTTCGAGGCTTCGGGCCGGCTCATCGGCAGCCAGCAGCGCTTCAGCCAGTACGGCCACGCGGACAACTTCGGCAGCGGCCAGCTCTCGCTGCACCTGGGCCAGGCGCTGGCCAGCGGCCTGTGGCTGAGCGCGGACCTGAACCACCAGGACGCCACCTCGCAGCCCATGCAATACGCGACCGTGACCGCAGCGGCCAACGGCAGCTTCCCAGCCACCAGCGGCACGGCCACGCCAGTCACCGGCATCGTCTACGACACGGACCCCAAGGGCTTGCGCCGCGCGGTGTTCGGCGCCAACGCCGGCGCCATCGACCACACCGTGCAGGACACGCTGAACCTGCGGGCCGGCCAGAAGCTGAGCGCCACGCTGGAGGCCAGCGCCATGGCCAGCTGGTGGCACAACGACACCCACACCCGCGACCAGAGCTTTCTGCGCGACGCCAGCGACGCCACCGTCTGGTCCGGCGTGGTGACCGACGGCAGCAACAGCTTCAACATCCCGCTCAGCAGCTTCGCGCCAGCCAACCGCACCGAGCTGCACCAGCAACTCGGCGCCAGCCTGAAGACCCGCCGCGGGCCGGGCTGGAATGCCTCGCTGGTGCTGTCGAGCTATCGCATCCTGGACGACGCTGCGCGCCAGGCCAACAACCCCGATCCGGTGGCGGCACAGGGCGGCGCCGGCAGCGTCACGCGGCGCGACGGCACCGGCTGGCACACGGCCGAAGCCCAGGCCACCTGGACCCCCAGCGCAGACGACTGGACCGCCGGCCGCCACAGCCTGGCATTCGGCCTGCACCGCAACACCTACCACCTGGACAACGCGGTGGCCAATGTCGGCGCCGATGGCGACTGGCGCAGCGATGAAGGCACGCGCTCGCAGGACTACCGCGGCCGCAGCACGATCACCGCGCTCTACGCGCAGGACGGCTGGCGCCTGGCCGAGGACTGGAAGCTCACGCTGGGCTGGCGCGAGGAGTGGTTCAAGGCCTACGACGGCAGCCAGCTCGCCAGCGGCGTGAGCGTGCCCTATGACGACCGCAGCCTGCGCGGCCACTCGCCCAAGGCCGCCCTGGCCTACCAGGCCAGCGACAGCCTGCTGCTCAAGCTGAGCCTGGGCCGCGGCGTGCGCTTCCCGAACGTGGAAGAGCTCTACAACGGCACCGTCACAGCCACCAGCCAGACCCTGTCGGACCCGAACCTGCAGGCCGAAACCTCGGACGCGGCGGAACTCAGCGCAGAGCAGGAATGGGAGCACCAGCGCCTGCGCGTCTCGCTGTTCCGCGACGAAGTGAAAAACGCCATCCTGCGCCAGAGCACCAGCGACCCCGCCGTCTGCAAGACCACCGCCACCGGCGCCAGCAGCTACACCTGCGTGCAGAACGTGGACCGGGTGAAGACCCAGGGCGTGGAGCTGGCCTGGTCGGCCCAGGACCTGTGGCTCAGCGGCCTGGCGCTGGACGCCAGCTTCGCCCACAACTTCCAGAGCAAGGTGACCGCCAACCGCAACGACCCGGCCATGGTCGGCAAAAGCTGGCTGCGGGTGCCGCGCCAGCGCGCCACGCTGCAGGCCAGCTGGCGGCCCGAGGCGCATTGGTTGCTCGCGGTCAGCTGGCGCTACGAAGGCCGGGCCTACAACGACGCCTACAACCTGGATGTGAACCCCAACGTGTATGGCGGCGTGTCGCAGGTGCGCCAGCTGGACCTGCGCAGCGCCTACCGCTTCAGCCCGCAGCTGGAACTGGCGCTGGGCGTCAACAACGTCGCCGACCAGCCGGCCTACCAGTCCCACCCCTACCCCGGCCGCACGCTCTTCGCCGAGCTGCGCTTCAGCTTATGAGCGCCCCCACCATGAACAACGCCGCGCTGCAGCGCATCTTCTGGCGCCTGCATTTCTGGGCCGGCCTGCTGTGCGCGCCCATCGTGCTGTTCGCCTCGCTCACCGGGCTGCTCTACGTGCTGTCGCCGCAGATCGAAGCCTGGCGCTACGCGGCACTGGACCACGTGGCCCCGGCCGCACAGCCACTGGCGCTGGACGCCCAGGTGCAGGCCGCGCTGGCCAGCCAGCCCGGCAGCACGCTGCGCCAGGTGATACCGCCGCATGCCGCGGACGACAGCACCCAGGTCGTGCTGAATCCTCCCCGCCAGCCGCATGAGCATCACGCGATGGCGGACGGGCCGGACCATCACGGCCTGCCCGACGGCGTGCTGGTCTATGTGAACCCGGCCACCGGCCAGGTGCTGGGCAGCCTGCCCGAACTGGCCCGCTTCAGAACCTGGGCCAAGAAGCTGCATGCCAGTGCGCTGCTGGGCGACGGCTGGCGCTGGCTGATGGAGCTGGGCGCCAGCTGGATGCTGGTGCTGATGGCCACCGGCACCGTCATGTGGTGGCCGCGCTCGCAGGCCCGCGGTGGCCCGGGCTGGCGCGCACTCAGGCCGCGCTGGGACCGAGGCCGCGCGACCTGGCGCGACCTGCATGCCGTCGTCGCGCTGGCGCTGGGCGGCGTGCTGGCGGTGGTGCTGGTCACCGGCCTGACCTGGTCACGCCACAGTGGCGCAAGGTTCAGCGCCTTGCAGCAGCAGCTGGGACAGGACAGCCCACGCCCGCCCAAGGCGCTGCAGTCGGCCCCCGGCAACGGGCCGATGCTGGGCTGGCAGGCCGCCTGGGACCGGGCCCGTGCGCTGGCGCCGGACGTCCGCCTGCAGATCAGCCCTCCGGCGGGCGACACCGGCACCTGGCGCGTCGAGAACCAGGACCGCAGCCAGCCCACCGCCCGCTTCAACCTGGTGCTGGACGCACGCAGCGGCGCGCCGCTGTTCCAGAGCGGCTGGGACCAGCTGCCGCTGCTCTCGCGTGCCACCGCGGTGGGCATTCCCTTCCATCGTGGCGAGTTCGGCCTGTGGAACCAGGTCTTGCTGGTGCTGACGGCGCTGGCCGCGGTGTTCTCGGTGGTCTCCGGCCTGGCCATGTGGTGGCTGCGCCGCCCGCGGGGCCAGCTGGCAGCCCCCACGCTGCAGCGCCGGCAGCTGCGCCAGGCGCCGCTGTGGCTGTGGCCGCTGATGGCGGCGCTGGCCTGGGCCCTGCCGGTGTTCGGCTGGAGCCTGCTGGCGATGCTGGGCATCGAGGCCCTCAGGCTGTGCTGGCCGGCGGGTGCCCAAGGCCACAGACCCGACCCCCCCGCGGGCCTACACTGAGCTGCCGGCCAAGCGTCGGCAGAGGATGAACCGATGGACTTCTCCGTTTCGACCTGGTGGTGGGTGGCCGCCGGGGCCCTGGTGGCCCTGGAACTGGCCACCGGCACCTTCTACCTGCTGATGCTGGCGCTGGGCGCGGCGGGCGGCGCGCTGGCGGCGCTGGCCGGGCTGGCCGCCGGCCCGCAGTGGCTGGCCGCGACCCTGCTCGGGCTGGGCGCCACCGCGCTGTGGCACCGCCACCGCGGGCGCCAGCGCCAGGCCCCCGCGCCCTCGCACAACCGCGATGTCAACCTCGACATCGGCAACCAGGTCCAGGTCGATGCCTGGGGCGCCGACCGCAGCGCCCGCGTGAACTACCGCGGCACCCAGTGGCAGGCCAGGCTGGCCGAAGGGGCGCATGCCGCCCCCGGCCCACACCGCATCAGCGCCGTCGAAGCCAACTGGCTGGTGCTCAGCCCGCTGCCCGCGGCGGCAACCCCAACCCTCTGAAAGCGCCCATGGAAATCGCACTCGTGCTGGCCGTCGTGGCCATCGTCTTCATCATCAAGACCATCAAGATCGTGCCGCAGCAGAACGCCTGGGTGGTCGAAAAACTGGGCAAGTACGACCGCACGCTGACCCCTGGGCTGGCCTTCGTCACGCCCTTCATCGAGAAGGTCGCGTACAAGCACTCCCTCAAAGAGGTTCCTCTTGACGTGCCCAGCCAGGTCTGCATCACCAAGGACAACACCCAGCTGCAGGTCGACGGCATCATCTACTTCCAGGTGACCGACCCGATGCGCGCCAGCTACGGCTCGAGCAACTACATCTTCGCCATCACCCAGCTGGCGCAGACGCTGCTGCGCTCGGTGATCGGCAAGATGGAACTGGACAAGACCTTCGAGGAACGCGACCACATCAACCTGGCGGTCGTCGCGTCGCTGGACGAGGCCGCCGCCAACTGGGGCGTGAAGGTGCTGCGCTACGAGATCAAGGACCTGACGCCGCCGGCCGCGATCCTGCATTCGATGCAGGCGCAGATCACCGCCGAGCGCGAGAAGCGCGCGCTGATCGCCGCCTCCGAAGGCCGCAAGCAGGAGCAGATCAACATCGCCACCGGCGAGCGCGAGGCCTTCATCGCCCGCTCCGAGGGCCAGCGCCAGGCCGAGATCAACAAGGCCCAGGGCGAGGCCGCCGCCATCGTCGCGGTGGCCGAGGCCACCGCCAAGGCCATCCGCCAGGTGGCAGAGGCCATCCAGTCGCCCGGCGGCGAGCAGGCGGTGCAGCTGAAGGTGGCGGAGAAGGCGGTCGAGGCCTATGCCCAGCTGGCGCAGAAGAACAACACGATGATCGTGCCCGGCAACATGAGCGAAGTGGCTGGCCTGATCGGTACCGCGATGGCGCTGATGAAGCAGCCGCCCAAAGACACGACACCCCGCCCGCCGTCCACCGTGACCGGACTGCGCTGAGCCCATGCCGGCCTCCCTCGACAACCGCCTCGTCGTCGCGATCTCTTCCCGCGCGCTGTTCGACTTCGAGCAGGAAAACCAGGTCTTCGAGGACGGCGACGACCGCGCCTACATGGACCTGCAGCTCAAGCTGCTGGACCAGCCAGCCGCGCACGGCGTGGCCTTTTCGCTGGTGCAGAAGCTGCTGGACTTCAACCGCGGCGCGCAGCCGCTGGTGGAGGTGGTGATCCTGTCGCGCAACGACCCGGCCTCGGGGCTGCGCGTGTTCCGCTCGGCGCAGCACTACGGCCTGGGCATTGAGCGCGGTGCCTTCACCCGCGGCGCCAGTCCCTGGCGCTACCTGCGCCCGCTCGGCGCCCACCTGTTCCTGTCGGCCAACGAGGCCGACGTGCGCCAGGCCCTGGCCGCCGGCGTGCCGGCCGCGCGTGTGCTGCCACAGGCCGCGCGCGCCTCGGCCGCGCACCCAACCGAACTGCGCATCGCCTTCGACGGCGACGCCGTGCTGTTCTCCGACGAATCCGAGCAGGTCTTCCAGCGCGGTGGGCTTCAAGCCTTCCAGGACCATGAGGTCGAACAGGCGCAAACCCCGCTGGCCGCCGGCCCGTTCAAGCCGCTGCTGGACGCCCTGCACCGCCTGCGCGCCAGCGCCGAAGACACTGGCATGACGCTGCGCACCGCCCTGGTCACCGCCCGCGGCTCCCCGGCCCACGAACGCGCCATCCGCACGCTGATGGCCTGGGGCGTCGAGATCGACGAAGCCTTCTTCCTCGGCGGCCTCACCAAAGGCCCGTTCCTGCGCGAATTCGAACCCGATTTCTTCTTCGACGACCAGACCGGCCACGTCGAGGGCGCAGCGCCGCATGTGCCGTCCGGCCATGTGGCGGCAGGCATTGCCAACGCCGCCCTGCGTCAGGCGGCGGGCACCACCGCGGCCTGATACGCCGCAACGAACTCCGGCGGCATGCGCCTCGGCTTGCCGCTGCTGATCTCGATGCAGATCAGGTCCCAGCGGCCGCGCATCAGCGTCTGCCCGTCGCGGGTGCGGCACAGCTGGAAGCGGCGTTCCATCGCCAGCTTGCCGTCGCTGGCGGTCAGCCAGGTGGCGATCTGTAAGGATTCGCCCTGCGAGGACGGCAGCAGGTAGTCGTAGTGGCCGTGGCGGATGGCCATCGCGCGGTCCAGCCGGCGGTAGTCGGCCAGGCTCAGGCCCAGGTGCTCGGAGTGCGCCCAGCCCACCCGCTCGCACCACTGCACGTAGACGGCGTTGTTGGTGTGGTCCAGGCCGTCGATGTCCTGCGGCTGCGGGACGACTTCAAGGGTGAACGGATCGGGCAGGTCCCAGCTCATCGGCGCGGCGCTTGGTGCAGACAGACACGGCGCCGATGATACGGACGGCGGCCGATGCGGCCTGCCACTTGGGTGACTCAAGGCTCGAAGCCTTTCGCTTCGAGCCGCACCAGCCCGATGCGCGTGCCCTTGCCGTCCGGCCCGGGTTCCAGGCTGACCTGGAACTGGCGGCTGGACAGGCCGGCCTTCAGCAGCCGGCCGCCGGGCTTGGGTTTGTCGTTCTTGCAGCGCAGCACGTCGTCGCTGCCGCTGGCCTTGGGCAGGGGTGTGTCAACCTGGCCGGGCTGGCCGCAGTCCAGCACCGTGCCCTTCTTGGCCAATGCCTCGCGGTAGAACGCGGCGACGCGGTCTGGCGGGTCGCTGCTGAGGAACTGGCCGGCGGCCAGCGTGAAGCCGAAGCTGCCGCCCCACAGGCGGATCTGCGCCGAATCCTTTTCGTCGTTCTTCTCGGTCCAGGGCTTGGCACCGGGGTAGAGCGGCAGCCCGATGTCGGCCGGCGTGGCGGCTTCGTCGATGGACAGCCCGGCCTTGAAGCCTTCGGCCCAGGCCAGCGTGGTGCCCACCAGGGCCAGGCTCAAGATCGATGTGCCCACGATGGCCAGCAGGCGCAGCGGGCGAAATGCCGAAGTGCGGGGGGAGTGGAAGGGGTTGGAGCGGGTCATGGCGGAGGCACCTGCAACTGGATTCGATGCCTGCATGTTCGGCCACCAGCCCCTGGCACTACAGCTGCTTGCGACGAACCGTCGCCTCGGCGGCACAGGCCGCGCAGTGGCCGGCCAGGGCGACAATGCGCCCGCGCCAAAACCGCACGCCCCATCCTCGTTCAGCCCACCCGCACCTTGAACACCACCTTGCCCGCCGCCGCCGAACCCGTGCGCCACCCTTCCGGCCTGAAGGTCATCTTCCTGACCGAGATGTGGGAGCGCTACAGCTACTACGGCATGCGGCTGCTGCTGGTGCTCTACCTCACCAAGGCGCTGGGCTACCCGCGCGCCGAGGCGCTGAGCCTGTACGGCCTCTACACCGGGCTGGTCTACCTGACGCCGCTGCTGGGCGGCTACATCGCCGACCGCTGGCTGGGCGCGCGGCTGACCGCGGTGATCGGCGCCACCGTGATGATGCTGGGCCATTTCGCGATGGCTTTCGAGCCGCTGCTGTTCATTGCGCTCGGGCTGCTGGTGGTGGGCAACGGGCTGTTCAAGGCCAACAATTCGTCGATGGTCGGCCTGCTGTACGACAGCCCGGACGATCCGCGCCGCGCCGGCGGCTACACGATCTTCTACATGGCGGTGAACGTCGGCTCGCTGCTGGCACCGCTGGGCGCAGGCACGCTGGGCGAGGTCTATGGCTGGCACTGGGGCTTTGCCAGCGCTGGCGTGGGCATGGGGCTGGGCCTGGTGGCCATGCTGTGGCTGCAGCCGCTGCTGGGCCGCGCCGGCCTGCGGGACGACCAGACCGGCGTGACGCGCCAGCACCTGCCGCTGGTGCTGGCCTTCTGCGTGGGCAGCCTGCTGCTGGTGCTGGCGGTGATGCAGGTGTCCAGGCTGCTCAGCGGCGTGCCGATGGGACTGCAGCTGGTGCTGGGCGTGGCCGTCGTGGTGCTGGTGCTGGGGTTCAGCGGCCGGCGCCAGCGTGGCGCTGCCACCGCCCGGCCGGCCCTCAGCTCGCTTGAACGCCAGCGCGTGCTGGCCATCGCCGTCATCGTCTTTTTCGTGATCTTCTTCTGGCTGGGCTACGAGCAGACCGGCGGCACGATGACGCTGTTTGCCGACGAGCAGACCGACCGCCACCTCCTCGGCTGGGAGATTCCGGCGACCTGGTTCCAGTTGGTCAACCCGCTGGTCATCATCCTGCTGGCGCCCGCCTTTGCTGCGCTCTGGACCCGGCTGGACCGCTCGCGCTACGCGCTGCCGGACCCGGCCAAGATGGCGCTGGGCATGATCACGCTGGGACTGGGTTTCGTCGTGATGGCGATCGCGCAGCAGCGCGCAGCGGCCCTCGGCCATGTCGGCCCGCTGTGGCTGGTGGTCGTGTACGTGCTGCACACGCTGGGCGAACTGATGCTGTCGCCGGTCGGCCTGTCGCTCACCTCGCGCCTGGCGCCGCGCCACCTGGCCGGCCTGCTGATGGGCTGCTGGATGGCGGCCACCGGCGTGGCCAACTACCTCGCCGGCTCGCTCGAAGGCCTGCTCGCCGGCAGCAACATCCCGCCTTTCGTGTTCCTCTATGGCAGCTCGATTGGCGCTGGCCTGCTGCTGCTGTGCCTCACACCCTGGCTGAACCGGTTGACCCGGCGCCCGTCAGGCGAAAACTGATCACCACCGCCACGCCGGGGAAGAAGCGATGAAGAAGCTCGACAAGTTCTCGTCCAACTGGGCTGCCATCAGCGGACTGCTCGACGAAGCGCTGTCGCTGCCACCGGCGCAGCGCGAAGCGTGGCTGGCCGGCCTGTCAGGCGCGGACGCGGACCACCGCGAAGCGCTGCATGCGCTGCTCGCCGGGCAGTCGAAGATCGAGTCGGGCGACTTCCTGGCCAAGCCGCCGGCCTTGCACGCCATGCCGGCCGACGCGGGCGAAGGCGTGGCGCCCGGCGGCTGCGTCGGCCCGTACCGGCTGGTGGAACGGCTCGCGCTCGGCGGGATGGGCGCCGTCTGGATCGCCGAGCGCGCCGACGGTTTGATGAAGCGGCAGGTCGCACTGAAGCTGCCACGGGCCGTCTGGGGCGATGCCTTTGCCGAACGCCTGGCCCGCGAGCGCGAGATCCTCGCCTCGCTCGAACACACGCACATCGCCCGCCTTTACGACGCCGGCGCCGATGCCCAGGGGCGGCCCTACCTGGCCATGGAGCTGATCGACGGCGAGCCGATCGACGCCTGGTGCCGCGAGCGCGCGCTGCCGCTGCGCGAACGCATCGCCCTGCTGCTGCAGGTGATGGCGGCCGTCGCCCACGCCCACGCCAAGCTGGTGGTGCACCGCGACCTGAAGCCCAGCAACATCCTCGTGACGAAGGATGGCCAAGTGAAGCTGCTGGACTTCGGCATCGCCAAGCTGCTGCAGGCCGGCGAAGCCACGCAGGAAACCGGGCTGACCGCCGCCCACGGCCGTGCACTGACACCGGACTATGCGAGCCCGGAGCAGATCGCCGGCGAGCCGCTGGGCACGGCCAGCGACATCTACAGCGCGGCGGTGGTCGCCTTCGAGCTGCTGGCCGGCAGCCGGCCGTACCGCCTCAAGCGCGCCAGCGCGGCGCAGCTGGAAGAGGCCATCGCTTCCGTCGAGCCCGCACTGGCCAGCCAGGTGGCTGACACGCCAACGCTGGCCCGGCAGCTCAAGGGCGACCTGGACGCCATCCTGCACAAGGCATTGAAGAAGCAGCCCACGCAACGCTACGCGACGATGGACGCGTTCGCGCAGGACCTGCGGCGGCACTTGGCGGGCGAACCGGTCGAGGCGCGGCCGGACCGGCTGTCGTACCGCTTCGCCAAGTTCGTCGGCCGCTACCGGCTGCAGGTGGCCGCAGGCGGCCTGGTGGCGGTGGCGCTGGTGGCAGGCGCATCGGTCGCTGTCTGGCAGGCAAGGCTGGCGCGCAACGAGGCGGATGCCGCGCGCGCCGTGCAGCAGTTCCTCGAAAGCGTGTTTACCGCCAACAGCGCGGACCAGGCCGACCCTGCCAAGGCCCGCAACACCACCGCCAGCGAGCTGCTGAACCGTGGCGCCCAGCGCATTGACACCGAGCTCCACGACGCGCCATTTGCGCGCCTGCGGCTGCTGAAAATCCTGGCGTCCATGTCCGAGGACATGCAGCTCGAAGAACAGCAGCTCGCGCTGTGCCGCAAACGGCTGGCGCTGGCGCGCGAGCTGACCGGCCCCGAGAGCGACGACACCGTGCTGGCGATGGCCGACACGGCCGCCGCACTGACCCAGCAGGAGCATCGTGAAGAGGCACAGCTGCTGCTGAAGGACGGCGCCGCCATCCTCGACGCCCGCCACGACGACAGTTCGCAGGCGCGGTTTCGCATCGAGCTGCGGCAGGCCGCGCTGGACGCCCGCCTGGACCCGGCGCATGGCGAGGCGGCCGCGGCCCGGGCGGTCGCCATCGCGCGGCGCGGCCCGCCCACGGCCGACCTCGGGCTGGCCCTGCAGTGGCTGGGCCAGAACGCTTCCTACGTCGGCCACAACGAACAGGCGCGCGACGCGCTGACCGAAGCAATCAAGCTGGGTGAAGCCCATCCGGAGTTCGGTGCCAGCCAGCTGTTCACCGCCTACATCACGCTGGGCAACGTGCAGCGTGCGCTCGGCGCCTACGACCAGGCCCGGGCCAGCTTCGCGCACAGCCTGGAGATCGGGCACCGGACGGCCGCGGCGCCCGGACAGGTCCATTTCACCGAGGCGACCTTCGCCAACTTCCTCTACGACACCGGCCGTTTCCACGAGAGCCTGGCGGTGGTCGAGCCGGCCTACCGCTTCGGCCTCACTGGCGAGCTTCAGATGGGCCTGGCCAAGCCGATGATGGTGGCCGCGCACGGTCGGGCCCTGATCGCCCTTGGCCGGACCGAGGAAGGGCTGGCGGAGGTGGACCAGGCGCTGAAGCTGGGCGACCGAATGAAGGATGCACCCGACTTCGCCGTGCCGCTCTGGAGCTTCCGGGCGCAGGGCCTGACCGACCTCGGCCACTTCGACGAAGCGCGCGCCGCGATCCAGCATGTGCAGGACATCGCCACCAAGGCCAACTACCCGGCGGGGGGTTTCCTCCGCCCGGCGCAGCGGCGCCTGCTGGTCGCGCAAGGGCAAGGCGCGCAGGCGCTGGCCGCCTACCAGCAGGCGCGTGCCGACAAGAAGCTGCCGAAGGACCCTGCGCCTTCGGAGAAGGCAGGCACGATGGCCGAATCGGCATGGCTGCAAATGGCCGCCGGCAACACCGCGGAGGCGGAGCGACAGGCCCGGCTGGCGATTGAAAAGATCGCGCAAGGCCAGTCCGCCGACTACCAGCGCGACCACGAAGCACGGGCCACGTTGGTGCTCGGGCAGGCCCTGCTGGCGCAACACCGCGCAGCCGAAGCGAGGCCCGTGCTGGAACAGGCCGTCAAGCTGCACCGCGCCGAGTACGACGCCGCGCGCAGCCTGGCGCTTGCGGATGCACTGCACACGCTGGCCGACTGCCAGCGCGCGCTCGGCGAATCGGCCAACGAGGCGCTGGCCGAGGAGAAGCGGATCCGGGCGACACACGGCCAGGCTGCAGCAGCGTTGGCGCACTGAAAGTGCCGGCCAGAATGCTGGCTATTCGCTGCCTGCAGGTGGCACCGGATAGCGCCTCAACCCTTCCAGGTTCAGCACCCGCAAGCCCCCGTATTCGATCTGGATCAGCTGCGCCCCCTGCAGCGAGCGCAGCGCCTCGTTGACCCGCTGGCGCGACAGGCCGACCAGGTAGGCCAGTTCCTGCTGGGTGATGCGCAGCAACTGGCCTACGCCCGGGTAGAGCACCGGGTGGAACAGCGCGGCAAGGTTGCGCGCCACGCGGGAATCGGGGTCGTTCAGGCGGTCTGTCTCGCGGGCCAGGATGAACTGGCCCAGGCGCTCGTTGAGCTGGTTCAGCACGAAGCGGTTGAAGGCAATGCTGCGGCCCAGCAGGTCGTGGAAAGCCTCGATCGGCAGGCCGGCCACCGCGCTCTGGCGCAGCGCCTCCACGTTGTAGCGGTAGGGCTCGCGCTTGAGCAGCGTGCCCTCGCCGAACCACGCACCTGGCGGCAGACCGGCGAAGGTCACCATGGTGCCGTGGCTGGCGTCGTTGCTCATCTTCAGCAGCCCCTCGACCAGCCCGAACCAGTAGGTTGGCGCCTTGCCGAGGCGGCAGATCAGATCGCCTGGCTCGGCGGTCACCAGGCGGATCTCGGGCTTGACCAGCGCCTTGTCCTCATCGCTCAGCAGCGCCAGCCAGGCAATGGTGGCGAGTTCGGCCTCGTGCGCCGGGCGCGAGCGCTGGTAGAGGGAAGACGGGGGCGTCAAGGCAGCCTTCATGTGCCCGAACCTTGCCATCAAGCCGCGGGAAAGTCCGCCCCGGACAGACCCGTAGATTGTCGTTGAACCGACAACATGGCGTCAAAGCCGGCCCTAGCATCCGGCGCAAACAGCCACCGGAGACTCGCCCTTGGACACGACGTTTGTGCGCCTGCTGCTGCAGCACGCCGCCGCTCGGCCGCAGGACCCGGCGCTGCGCGAAAAGGAATACGGCATCTGGCAAACCACCTCCTGGGGCGCACTGGCCCAGCGCGTGCGCCTGCTGGCCGCGGGCCTGGCCGCAGCAGGCTTGCAGCGTGGCCAGCACCTGGCCGTGATCGGCGACAACCGGCCCCGGCTTTACGCCACCATGCTGGCCGCGCAGGCCCTGGGCGCGGTGCCGGTGCCGCTTTACCAGGACGCGGTGGCGGCCGAGTTCGTGTTCCCGCTGGTCAATGCCGAGATCGGGTTTGCGGTGGTGGAGGACCAGGAGCAGGTCGACAAGCTGCTGGAGATCCGCACGCAGTGCCCGCAGCTCGCGTGCATCTGGTTCGACGACCCGCGCGGCCTGCGCCGCTACGAAGCGCCCGGCCTCGCCTCGCTGGACCAGTTGCTGGCCGAAGGCGCAGACTTCCATACCGGCCAGCCGGCCTTCGTGGACGCGCAGATCGCGCTCGGCCAGCCGGACGACGTGGCCGCGATGTTCTTCACCTCCGGCACCACCGGCCAGCCCAAGGGCGTGGTGCACAGCCACCGCACGCTGCTGGACCGCGCCGCGGCCGGCCAGGCCTTCGACAGGCTGACCGAGCACGAGGAAGTGCTGGCCTACCTGCCGCCGGCCTGGATCGGCCAGAACATCTTCAGCTACGCGCAGTGGCTGGCCTGCGGCTACGTGGTGAACTGCCCCGAGTCGGCCGCCACCGTCAGCATCGACCTGAAGGAGATCGGGCCGAGCTACTACTTCGCGCCGCCGCGCATCTTCGAGGCGATGCTGACCACCGTGACCATCCGCATGGAAGATGCCAGCGCGATCAAGCGCGGCCTGTACCAGCACTTCATGGCGCTGGCCCGCCGCGTGGGCACTGCGCTGATGGACGGCCAGCCCGTCGGCGCGCTGGACCGCTTGCGCTACGCGCTGGGCAATGTGCTGATCTACGGCCCGCTGCGCAACACGCTGGGCCTGTCCCGCGTGCGCGTGGCGTACACCGCGGGCGAGGCCATCGGGCCGGACCTGTTCGCGTTCTACCGCGCCATCGGCATCAACCTGAAGCAGCTGTACGGCTCGACCGAAACCGCCGTCTTCGTCTGCCTGCAGCCGGACCATGAAGCACGGGCCGACACGGTGGGCGTGCCGATTGCCGGCGTCGAGCTGAAGGTCTCCGAACAGGGCGAGGTGCTGATCAAGTCGCCCGGCCTGCTGCGCGGCTACTACAAGAACCCGGCCGCCACCGCCGAGGTCATGACGGCCGACGGCTGGTACCGCAGCGGAGACGCCGGTTTCCTCGATGCCGGCGGCCACCTGAAGATCATCGACCGTGCGAAGGACGTGGGCCGGCTGGCCGGTGGTGCGTTCGACGGCGCGATGTTCGCGCCCAAGTACGTGGAGAACAAGCTGAAGTTCTTCCCGCACATCAAGGAAGCTGTCGCGTTCGGCGACGGCCGCGACCGCGTCTGCGCCTTCATCAACATCGACTTCGAAGCCGTGGGCAACTGGGCCGAGCGGCGCAACCTGGCCTACGCCGGCTACACCGACCTGGCGCAGAAGCCCGAGGTCTACGCGCTGATCCAGGACTGCGTGCAGCAGGTCAATGCCGACCTGGCGCGCGACGAGTTGCTGGCCGGCTCGCAGATCCATCGCTTCCTGGTCCTGCACAAGGAACTGGACGCAGACGACGGCGAGATGACCCGCACCCGCAAGGTCAAGCGCAGCTTCATTGCCAGCAAGTACGCGCCGCTGGTGGACGCGCTCTACGGCGGCCTGAAGCAGCAGTACATCGAGACGGCGGTGACCTTCGAGGACGGGCGCAGCGGCCGCATTGCCGCGACGCTGCAGATCGCCGACACCCAGACCTACCCTGCCGCTTCACGGAAGGCTGCATGACATGAGCAGCAACACGGTACAGACTCCCGGCGAGGTCATCCTCGACGTGCAGCACATCAGCCTGCGCTTTGGCGGCGTCAAGGCGCTGAGCGACATCAGCTTCAATGTGCGCGAGCACGAGATCCGCGCCATCATCGGCCCGAACGGTGCCGGCAAGAGCTCGATGCTGAACTGCATCAACGGCGTCTACACGCCGCAGGAGGGCCAGATCACCTTCCGCGGCCAGACCTTCAGCCACATGAACTCGCGCCAGGTGGCCGAGATGGGCGTGGCCCGCACCTTCCAGAACCTGGCCTTGTTCAAGGGCATGAGCGTGCTGGACAACCTGATGACCGGCCGCAACCTGCGCATGAAAAGCCCGCTGCTGCTGCAGGCGCTGCGCTGGGGGCCGGCGCTGAAGGAAGAGATCGCGCAGCGAGAAGCGGTCGAACGCATCATCGACTTCCTGGAAATCCAGGCCTTCCGCAAGACGCCCGTCGGCCAGTTGCCCTACGGCCTGCAAAAACGCGTGGACCTGGGCCGCGCGCTGGCGATGGAGCCCAGCGTGCTGCTGCTGGACGAGCCGATGGCCGGCATGAACGTCGAGGAGAAACAGGACATGTGCCGCTTCATCCTGGACGTGAACGACGAGTTCGGCACCACCATCGTGCTGATCGAGCACGACATCGGCGTGGTGATGGACCTCTGCGACCGCGTGGTGGTGCTGGACTACGGCCGGAAGATCGGCGACGGCACGCCGGCCGAGGTGCGCGCCAACCCCGAGGTCATCCGCGCCTACCTGGGCACCGAAGCCGCACCGCCCGCCGCAACGCCACGCGCTGCGCCCCCTGCCATCCCGCCGCTGGCCGAACAACGCGCCGCCGCCTGAGAGGAACATCGAGATGGGTTTTTTCCTAGAGACGGTGTTTGGCGGGCTGATGGCCGGCATGCTCTACGCGCTGGTCGCGCTGGGCTTCGTGCTGATCTTCAAGGCCTCGGGTGTCTTCAACTTTGCGCAAGGCGCGATGGTGCTGTTCGCAGCCCTCGCGATGGCGCGCTTCTCCGAATGGTTCCCGCAGTGGTTCGGCTTCGAGAGCCTGATCCTGGCCAACCTGCTGGCGCTCGTTGCCAGCGTGGCCTGCATGATCGTGGTGGCCTGGCTGGTGGAGCGGCTGGCGCTGCGCGGGCTGGTGAACCAGCCGGCCATCACACTGCTGATGGCCACGCTGGGCATCAGCTACTTCCTGGACGGCGCCGGCCAGCTGCTGTTTGGCAGCGCCACCTACAAGATCGACGTGGGCCTGCCCAAGGACCCGATGTTCGTGCTGGAGAACACCTTCCCCGGTGGCCTGCTGCTGAACAAGGAAGACCTGTATTCGGCGCTGATCGCCGCGCTGCTGGTCGCGACGCTGACACTGTTCTTCCAGAAGACCCGCACCGGCCGCGCGCTGCGCGCGGTGGCCGACGATCACCAGGCCGCGCAGTCCATCGGCATTCCGCTGGCGCGCATCTGGGTCATCGTCTGGGCCGTGGGCGGCGTGGTGGCACTGGTGGCCGGCATCATCTGGGGCAGCAAGCTGGGCGTTCAGTTCTCCATCTCCATGGTCGCGCTGAAGGCCTTCCCGGTGGTGATCCTCGGTGGCCTCACTTCTGTACCCGGCGCCATCGTCGGCGGGCTGATCATCGGCGTGGGCGAGAAGCTGTCGGAGATCTACCTTGGTCCGACCGTGGGCGGTGGCATCGAGAACTGGTTCGCGTATGTGCTGGCGCTGGGCTTCCTGCTCGTCAGGCCGCAGGGGCTTTTCGGCGACAAGATCATTGACCGCGTCTGAGGTGGCCGACCATGCTTTATCGTGAAAACGGCCAGTTCAAGACCTCGTATGCGGCGGACCTGGCGCTGTTTCCCATCGCGCAGGACCGCTGGGCCATGTGGGCGCTGGTGGCGCTCGCCTTTGTCGCCGTTCCCTGGCTGGCCAGCGACTACACCTTCCGCGCGGTGCTGATCCCGTTCCTCATCCTGTCGCTGGCCGCCATCGGGCTGAACGTGCTGGTGGGCTACTGCGGCCAGATCTCGCTGGGCACCGGCGCCTTCATGGCGGTGGGCGCGTATGCCGCGTTCAACCTGCAAGTGCGCATCGAGGGCATGCCGCTGATCCTGTCGCTGATCGGCGGCGGGCTGGCGGCCACCGTCTGCGGCGTGCTGTTCGGCCTGCCCAGCTTGCGCATCCGCGGGCTGTACCTGGCGGTGGCCACGCTGGCCGCGCAGTTCTTCATCGACTGGTTCACCAACCGGGTCAAGTGGGTGACCAACGACTCGCCTTCGGGCTCGGTCAGCGTCGGCCCGCTGCAGGTCTTCGGCTTCGACGTGAGCAGCCCGGTCCAGAAGTACCTCTTGTGCCTGACGCTGGTGGCCGTGCTGGCGCTGGCGGCCAAGAACCTGGTGCGTGGTGCCATTGGCCGCGAATGGATGGCCATGCGCGACATGGACGTGGCCGCGGCCGTGATCGGCATCCGCCCGGTCTATGCAAAGCTCAGCGCGTTTGCGGTCAGCAGCTTCATCGTTGGCGTGGCCGGCGCGCTGTGGGCCTTTGTGCACCTGGGGGCGTGGGAGCCGGCGGCATTCGGCATCGACAAGTCCTTCCAGCTGCTGTTCATGATCATCATCGGCGGGCTGGGCTCGATTGCCGGCAGCTTCCTCGGCGCGGCCTTCATCGTGCTGCTGCCGCTGCTGCTGAACCACCTGCCGCACTGGCTGGGCCTGCCGATCTCGACCGGCACGGCCTCGCAGCTGGAACACATGATCTTCGGCGCGCTGATCGTGTTCTTCCTGATCGTCGAACCGCACGGCCTGGCCAAGCTGTGGTCCACGGCCCGGCAAAAACTTCGCCTCTGGCCCTTCCCGCATTGATGAACCACCCCTACCGCCTTCGGCGGCCCCTCAAGGGGCAGCACCAGTGGCCCGGCGAAGCCGGATCCACGGCGCTCGCTTGATTGAAGTCACGCACCGCACAGAGTGCATCACCTAGGAGACAAACACATGCGCTTCACTTCCCTGGTTCGCACCACGCTGTTGGCCGCGGCCACGCTGGCTTCGGCCACCGTTCCGCTGGCCGTGCAGGCCCAGGCCGCCAATGAGCAGTTCATTCCGCTGCTGGTCTACCGCACCGGCCAGTTCGCGCCGCTGGGCATTCCCTGGGGCGACGGCAAGCAGGACTACCTGAAGCTGATCAATGCCCGCGACGGCGGCGTCAACGGCGTGAAGCTGGCCTTCGAGGAATGCGAGACCGCCTATGACGCGGCCAAGGGCGTGGAGTGCTACGAACGCCTGAAGACCAAGGGCGGCGGCGCGAGCGGCTTCGACACCCAGTCCACCGGCATCACCTTCGCGGTGACCGACAAGGCCTTTGTCGACAAGGTCGTCGTCGAGACACCGGGCTACGGCCTCTCGGCCTCGGCCGACGGCAGCGTGTTCGAGTGGAACTTCCCGCTGCTGGGCACCTACTGGACCGCGGCCGACGTGATGCTGCAGGACATTGCCAAGAAGGAAGGCGGCAGCCTCAAGGGCAAGAAGATCGCGCTGGTGTATCACGACAGCCCGTATGGCAAGGAACCCATCGCGCTGCTGCAGCGGCGCTCGGCCGCCGAGGGCTTCGAGGTGCAGCTCTACCCGGTCACGCCACCCGGCGTGGAGCAGAAATCCGTCTGGCTGCAGATCCGCCAGGCGCGGCCGGACTACGTGCTGTTCTGGTCCGCCGGCGTGATGACGCCGGCCGGCATCCGCGAGGCCCAGGCCAGCGGCTTTCCGCGCGAGAAGATGTACGCGATCTGGTGGGCCGGCTCTGACCATGACGTGAAGGACATCGGCGCCGGCGCCAAGGGTTACAACGCGATCACGCTGCACAACAGCTCAGCCCGCGACCGTGTGCACGAGGACCTGAAGAAGTTCGTCTACGACAAGGGCCAGGGCACGGGTGCGGCGACCGAGATCGGCGCGCTGGCCCACACCCGCGGCATGATGATCGCGATGCTGCAGGTCGAGGCCATTCGCGCCGCGCAGGAGAAGTACGGCAAGGGCAAGGTCATGACGCCCGAGCAGGTGCGCTGGGGCTTCGAGAACCTGAACCTCACGGCCGACAAGCTGAAGGCGCTGGGCTTTGGCGAGGTCATGCGACCGGTGCAGACCAGCTGCAGCAACCACATGGGCACCGACTGGGCCCGCATCGTCCAGTGGGACGGCGCGAAATGGAACCTGGCCTCCGACTGGTACCAGTCCGACAAGACGCACATCGACCCGATGGTCAAGGAGGCCGCGGCGAAATACGCCAAAGACAAGAACATCAAACCACGCAGCTGCAGCTGAGCCGAAGGAGCCGGCCACCATGGAAGCGATTGCTGAATCGGCCCCACCCTTGGCGGCCACGCCCAAGGCCGCGTTGCCGCCCGCACTGCTGGACGTCAACGGCATCGAGGTCATCTACCACCACGTGATCCTGGTGCTGAAAGGCGTGTCGCTTCAGGTGCCTGAAGGATCGGTGGTGGCCTTGCTGGGCGGCAACGGCGCGGGCAAGACGACCACGCTGCGCGCTGTCTCCAACCTGCTGGCAGGCGAGCGCGGCGAGGTCACCAAGGGCCGCATCGAGCTGCGCGGCGAGCGCATCGAAAGGCTCAGCCCCGCCGAGCTGGTGCAGCGCGGCGTGGTGCAGGTCATGGAAGGCCGCCACTGCTTTGCGCACCTCACCATCGAGGACAACCTGCTCACCGGCGCCTATGCGCGCAAGGACGGCAAGGCAGCGGTCGCCGAGACGCTGGAGAAGGTCTACGCCTACTTCCCGCGCCTGAAGACGCGCCGCAGCAGCCAGGCCGCCTACACCTCGGGTGGCGAGCAGCAGATGTGCGCCATCGGCCGCGCGCTGATGGCCAACCCGAAGATGGTGCTGCTGGATGAGCCGTCCATGGGCCTGGCGCCGCAGATCGTCGAGGAGGTCTTCCAGATCGTGCAGGACCTGAACCGCAAGGAACGCGTGACCTTCCTGCTCGCCGAGCAAAACACCCATATCGCGCTGCGCTACGCGGACCACGGCTACATCCTCGAAAACGGCCGCGTGGTGATGGACGGCGCCGCGGCCGAGCTGCGCGAAAACGAGGATGTGCAGGAGTTTTACCTGGGCATGGGGCGAGAGGAAGGCGGCGAGCGCAAGAACTTCCGCGACGCGAAGAGCTACAAGCGCCGCAAGCGTTGGCTCGCTTAAAGGACTACCCGATGAGTGACGACGATCTGTCCGGCTGGGCCCTGCCCGCCTTCAAGCCCGACGAAGCGCTGCAGACGCTGCGCCGTGGCCTGCGCGACCTGAAGCTGCAGGAGCAGGCCGGCACCGCGCCGCTGCGCTACCAGTTCAAGGGCAAGCCGGTGGCCGAGCTGAGCCTGGCCGAAGGCGGCTTGCAGGCGCGCTGGGTCAAGCGCCCGTCGCACAGCCCTGAATGGCAGAGCCGCACGCTGGGCAACGCGGCAGCGGTGCGGGACTGGCTGGCCGCGCTGAAGCGCCAGGCGGCCGGCTGGGACGGCGAGGAGTGACACGGTGAGCCTGACCTCGTTCTACGACCTGCTCGAAGCCCGCGACCCGGCGCAGCGCGAATCCAGGTTGATGGCCGCGCTGCCCGGCGCGGTGGACAGCGCGCAGCGGCGCAGCCGGGCGATGGCCGAAACGCTGCAAGGCGTGGACGCCGCCGCGGTATGTTCCCGCGCCGCGCTGGCCACACTGCCGGTCACGCGCAAACACGAGCTGCTGGCCCGCCAGCAGGCCAGCCGCGCGGCCGGTGGCGAGCCGTTTGGCGGCTTCTCGGCCGTGGGCTGGACGGGGCAGCCGGTGGCCCACGGGGCGCGCCGCGTGTTCCAGTCGCCCGGCCCGATCTACGAGCCTGAAGGCAGCGCGCCGGACTACTGGCGCATGGCCCGTGCGATCTGGGCCGCCGGCTTTCGTGCCGGCGACCTGGCGCACTGCAGCTTCAGCTACCACCTCACGCCTGCCGGTTCGATGATGGAAACCGGCGCGCACGCCATCGGCTGCGCCACCTTCGCCGGCGGCGTGGGCAACACCGAACTGCAGCTGCAGGCCGCAGCCGAGCTGCAGCCGCAGGGCTACATCGGCACGCCCAGCTTCCTGAAGATCCTGCTGGACAAGGCGGCCGAGACCGGCGTGTCCCTCGCCTCGCTGCGCAAGGCCCTGGTGTCCGGCGAAGCCTGCCCGCCCTCTCTTCGCGACTGGCTGGCCGAGCGCGGCGTGGCCGCCTACCAGTGCTACGCCACCGCCGACCTGGGCCTGATCGCCTTCGAAACCCCAGCCCGCGAAGGCCTGGTGCTGGACGAAGCGGTGATCGTCGAGATCGTGCGCCCCGGCACCGGCGACCCGGTGCCCGAGGGCGAGGTCGGCGAAGTCGTCGTCACCACGCTGAACCCGGACTATCCGCTGATCCGCTTCGGCACCGGCGACCTCTCCGCCGTGCTGCCCGGCCGCTGCCCCACCGGCCGCAGCAACACCCGCATCCGCGGCTGGCTGGGCCGCGCCGACCAGACCGCCAAGGTCCGCGGCATGTTCGTGCACCCCAGCCAGGTGGCAGAAGTCGGCCGCCGCCATCCGTCCCTGGGCCGCCTGCGCCTGGTGGTCAGCGGCGAGATGGCGCAGGACCAGATGACGCTGCAGGCCGAATGCGCCGAGCCCGCCACCGAAGGCCTGGCCCAGCGCGTTTCCGACACGGTGCGCGAAGTCACCCGGCTGCGCTGCGAGGTGCAGTTGGTAGCGACTGGCAGCTTGCCGAACGATGGGAAGGTGATCGAGGACGCGCGCAGCTACGCGTGAGCCGGATCAGCCAAGGGCGGCCGCAGGCGGCCCGCCGATTCAGGGCCGCGGCCGGTACTCGCCACGGTGCTTCATGAAGCGGTGGTAGGACATTCGCAGGTGCAACTGCATCACCTGCCTGGCCAGCTCGCCATCCCGCGCCTCGGCAGCCAGTGTCAGGTCCTGGTGATGGTGCAGGCTTTGCTCCAGCTCGGCCCGCTCGTACAGGTAGAACGAGCGCACGATGATGGGCATGTCGATCATCGTGTCGAGCATGGCCTTGAGCCGCGGCGAGCCGGCGTGATCGAGCAGCGCATGGTGGAAGGCCTTGTTCGCCTCCTGGATGCGGGCAATCGCCGCCTGGCCGTCTGAGCCCCCCACGGCCGCGATGGCAGCAGCCATTTCCGCGTTGCTCGCCTTGAGCTTGGCCACCATCTCCGCGTCACCCCGCACGGCGGCCAGGCTCGCTGCATGGGGTTCCAGCAGCATGCGCAGCTGGAAGGTCTCCTCGATGTCGCCTTCCGTCCACTCTGCAACGTGGATGCCCGCCCCGCATCGGCGACGGACTGGTCGTCGTGCCGCAGGGCGAGGTCGACCAGGCCATCGAGACAAGCCTGGCCCGCGAGGAAAAGGAGGTTCACATGCGCGACGCCATCCAGGCCGGCAGCTCGAACACTGCCGAGCTGCTGAAGCTGGGCGACACGCTGCGGCGCTTCGGCCTGGTCTGAACAACACCATCCAACAGGAGACATCCATGCGCACCGTCGCCCGCCTCGCCACCGCCCTTGTGGCCTTGTCCCTCTCACTGCCGTACGTGGCCGGTGCGCAGGATCCCTATCCGTCCAGGCCGATCCGCATGGTGGTCGCCTTCGCGCCCGGCGGCTCGGCTGACATCAACGCCCGCGTCGTCGGCCAGCAGCTGGCCAAGGACCTCGGCGCGACCATCGTCATCGACAACAAGGGCGGCGCGGGCGGCAACCTCGGGGCGGTCGAAGTCAAGCGAGCCCCGGCCGATGGCTACACGCTGTTCTATGCCACCTCCGCGGTGGTGCTGTCGCCCGCGCTGTACGCCAAGCCGGGCTTCGACCCCAACGAGGACTTCACGCCGATCTCGCTGACGGCAACGATCCCGCTGGTGCTGGTGACCAATCCCCGGGTGCCGGCCAAGTCGGTCAAGGACCTCATCGCCTGGGGCAAGTCCAAGGGCGGCACGGTCAATTTCGGATCGTCCGGCTCTGGCGCGCTGCTGCATCTGGCCGGCGCGCTGTTCCTGAAGGAGACCGGCTGGGACGCCACGCACATTGCCTACAAGGGCAGCGCACCGGCCATCACCGACCTGCTGGGCGGATCCACCGACTTCATGTTCCTGCCCATCAACGAAGCGCTGCAGCACGTCAAGGGCGGCACGCTGCACGCGCTGGCCATCACCTCGGAGAAGCGCTCGCCCTTGCTGCCCGAGGTGCCGACCATCCGCGAAGCCACCGGCAAGACCACGATGGACATGGGCGCCTGGCAGGGCCTGATGGTGCCCAAGGGCGTGCCGGCCGATGTCGTGGGCAAGCTGTCGGCAGCACTCAAGAAGACGCTGGCCGATGGCGCGCTGCACGCGCGGCTGACCGGCCAAGGCAGCGTGGTGCTTGGTGGCAGCCAGAAGGACTATGTGGACTACATGAAGGCCGAAGGCGAACGCTGGTCGAAAGTGATCAAGGAGACCGGCGCGAAGGCCGACTAGGGCGTGTTAACACATCCGGAGCCCATCGGCGACAAGCACAAAGCTGATGAAGCCAAGGAACATGATGTCAAGCTTCTCGAAGCGGGAGAAGATCCGGCGGTAAC
>Ga0307514_10001711_pt1 | contig 25196 bp, 16 predicted proteins | sample 16_EM_MG_FD_203088 | JGI IMG/M metagenome (GOLD analysis project Ga0307514, IMG submission 203088) | Populus trichocarpa ectomycorrhiza microbial communities from riparian zone in the Pacific Northwest, United States - 16_EM | ecosystem: Host-associated > Plants > Roots > Unclassified | place... | reverse complement strand
TAACAAATAAACTAAATGAAAAAAATTAATTAAAAAGAAAAATAGCAAAAAAAAAAAATTCTGAGTTAACCCGTCAAACTTGGAATCCGTGTCATGAAAATCTGATAACTAAATAAAACAAATTAACATAAACAAACTAAATTAAAAAAAAATTATTAAAAGAAAAAACACAAAGAAAAAGGCAAAAAAAAAACCCATAAAGACATAAAATACAAAAAAAAAACCACAAAAAAAACCACAAAAAAAATTAAAAAGAAAAAAAATAGCTCAGAGTATTTTAGTATATGTTATTATTATTATATTATTATAATTATAATTATAATATATAAGTACAGGCGTGGTAAAAGCTACAGTATTTTCCCTACGTTTTTTAAAATATTGTTAATAGTTATAAGACCATGCGTGTATAACAGCCCCTTCTCGCATATTGGGCAAGTAAATTAAAATATTATTATTTTAAAATGTTTTTTAAAATTATAATAATTTTAATTTAATATTTTTAAGAAAAACTGGATTTTTTTAAAATGATTAATGCAAAGGATAAATTAAAGCCAACCATTTAATTGACTAAATCAATTTTCATTAAGTTTAATAAAAGAACTCAATTTAAATTAAAAAAATCTAAAAGAATTTTTTTTTTTTTTTGGCATGTGAGGAGAAACGTATGGATTCAAGTAAGACATTAACTATTTTATCTGCTGCGGCAATATAATTGTCTTTTCTAGAAAATTAAAATATCATTTTTCAATTGATCATTATAATTTAATAAATTTATGTTTTTTATATATATTAAAATTACTTTGTCACCCTTAAAAGTTAAGAAAATACATCTTTTGTTCGAGAACTTTTTTGTATTTTCAATTTTATTTATACAGTTAAAGAATGATAATATCCTTGAAAGATAAAAAAATTAGTCCCTGCAGAGAGGTTTTTTTTGTGTGTATTTTTTCTACAGTAAAATGATATGTCTAATCTTTAATTTTTAAAAATCTAAGCTTGGCAAGGAGGATGTTTTTGTCTTCACCACATGTTTTTTTTTGTAACAATAGGATGGCCCCAAGGTTTTTTTTAGTAAAAACACGGGTTGTGTTGAATATTTTTTGTTTTTGATGGATCTATCTATTTTAAAATGAGTTTTTTAAATTAGATTAAATTAATTTATTAAATTTGTTTTATATAGAGATTGTTAGTTGAATCTAAGTTTGAAATTTAACATTTGATGACTTTAAGAGATTAACTTGGGCTTAGAAGGTTCACCTATATTTACTTGGTTTTTTCTCTTTTTTTTTTGTTTATTTTTTCAGTTTCATCCTCAGAACTTTTTCTTAATTTTTTTTCCCAATTCTTATGAGATTTTTCATTCGTTTTGAAAAAAACACAAGTTACCTAGAGTCTTTTTTTCAGGCTTTGTTCAATTTAGTTTTTTTTTTATTGGGATTATTGCTTTTGAATTAAATATAAACATTAAATGTTTTTCGTGCCTTATTCCAATTACTTTTGAGACCTAGGCCGGCCTAAGTCCTGGGTCTCCTGGGTCATGAGTTAACACGTTAGGTCGAGCATTTTGAGCATCAAAATGGTGTATTTTGATTTTTTGATTTTTTTGATTTTTTTTAATTTGGTCCCCAGTCATTTGATTTTTATTTTTGTTTTGGATTCTTTTATGAATTTGTGGAATTAGAAATTTTTAATTTGGTCATTCAATTCAATATTTGATGATATTTTAGGTTTCGGCCCTCAATATTTTGGTTTTAAATTTTTATTCTTGGCACCTTTATCAAATTTTAATTTATTTTTGATTTCATCATTGAATCCATAATCTTGATTTTTTTTTTAATTTCATCACTCGAGTTTGCTAGTATTTTTTTTACTCTTTTTATTCATTGAATATTTTTCCCGATTTTATCTTTCATCATTTGGATTTATGAGGATTGACTATTGATATTTTTCTTCTGTGTTTCTTTCTATGGTTTGGAATCATTATTATTTTTTTTTCATTTTTAAAATACACTCACAATGTTTAGTCATTGTTTTTTTTTATGCTTTAAAAAAATCAGGTCGGCCCACAACGAATCGCGACCAACTATCTAGTTAGATGTAAATTGATGGTTAATAACTTAATTTGTTAGGTCAAACTGTATTAATTACACTAATTATTATTTTGGCATTTGGCCATGAAGTTTTCAAATTGGTTTTTTTAAGGGTTTTATTTCATCATCATTAAATAATTATTTTACAATACAATAAGTGAATTTATTTAGTAGTTTGTAATTGCTTGCTTATATACTAATTTAAATGCCTTCAAGTAATAAATTAATAATTAATTTTATTTATTATATAATAATAACTTATTTTATCATTTAGTAATTCAATTAGATTATTTACCTACAATATGCTTCTTGTTGGATTATATTTTTTAAACGTTCAAAAAAATATTCAAGCATTACTCACGTGTTTTCAAGAAAAAAAATCTAATCGTGTAGAGAATAACCTGATGTAACCCAATCAACTTGGAAAGTTCAAAGACACTCTGGACAATTCAAAAAATCATAGTTTGACTAAAAAAATAAATTCAAGATAATATTTTTTAAAATAATATAGAAATGATAATATATTGAATTGAATCGGGTCAACCTAGTTTAATATGTAAAATCCACAACTCAGATCATGAGACTGTGATAACCTAATAACAAACAAATAAAAAATATTTTGAAACTTGATTCCCAATCAACTCAATATTGAAGAATAAAATTGAAAAGAAAAACCAGATTCAACCCGGTTAACTTGCCAAACCTGGATCATGAGATCAAGGTAACCCAATAGAAATAAAATTAAAATAAATTATGAAGCCCAATTCCTAATAAAAAAAATTATGAAGCCTAATTTCCAATCAATTAAAAAAGAGAATAAGAAAAAATCTCGAGTTAACCCTTTAAACTTGTAACTTGGTCCATAAGACTGTGATAACCTTATAAAAAACAAACCAAAATAAACTATGAAGCTTAATTCCCAATCAGCCATGAAATTAAAAAATAACCAATTATAAAAAAGGATAAAAAATAACTTGAGTCAACCAGGTTAACCCATAAAAACCGAGACTTGTGTCATAAGATTAAAATAATTCTATAGAAAATAAATCAAAATAAATTATGAAACTTAATTTTCAATAAATCTAATGTTAGAGGATGAAATTCTAAATTTTTTTTTTGTTCCAATAAACACTACTTTACAAATAAAAAAACAGTAATTTCCCCTCCTCAATCAATTTTTACTAATAACAAGCCGGGGATACAATTAGTTTCAAGTTGGACTTATAATTAATAAAACCTAGTATTTTAATTTGAAAAGTAAACTATTTAATATTTTGTTAATGTAATATAAGCAAATGTGTTTCATATGCAAGGTATGGAGTTTTTGCACATAAAATGCATATATAAGTTTGATTAGTGTTTTAGGATAAAAAAAATACATGAGACATATAAATGTATTTGGTTGAAGAGAAAAATAAAATAAAAACATCTAATAAATTTGTCTTTTGAACAATTTTGATATAAATTCTTATATTTTTAAAATATAAAATTTAAGAAAATGTATTCTCTTTATTTCTACTGTCTCCATTTTTTATTTTAATATAATAACAAAACATTAATTAAAGGTACAAACTTTTCATTAGGAATCAAGGACATGTGATAGGATATAAATGTATTTTATTATTTTTAGAAATAGATACATAATAAGTACCACATAAGCACTAATATAAAAACACAATAAATTGATTTGAAAAAATAAAAAAAAATATTGATTAATTAGTTAGAATAAAGATTTTTATGGTGTTTAAAGAGTAACTAATAGGATATCATTAATTACTCACTGAGCTCATTTTAAAAACAAAAAACGAAGTAGGAAATATAAATTCCAGGTTAATATATTTTTATATTTACTGGTGAGTTATGAGTTTTACTTTTTTTTTGTGTTTATATTTTTTTAAGATAAACTCAATAATTAAATATTATTAATTATTTTCTAAGCACCATAAAACTTTCCAGTTAGAATAGGTCATTTGATTTTCTTTGATAATACATTATGTATAATTTTGTTGAACAAAACTAAAGTAAAAATTATAAAAATGAACTCATGTAATAAATTATTTTAAAAAATCTGTAATAATATTTATATTTTTTTATTAAATTATGATATGTTTATACACACACACACACAATATAACACAATGCAATAATTTAAGTACACAAATATCATAACAAATATTAAATAGAATGTGTAAAACTCTTAATTATTTTATTCACGATAATATTCACAATATATGAGTTGAAATTACTAATAAAATAGTGTTTGTTATATGATTGTTGAGACTTTGAAAAAGTTTTGGGTTGAAAGTAAAATATTTATTTTGATTGAAAAGCAAAATAAAAATACCATGATGTTTTATATAATATAACTTTTATATATCCAAATTAATTTATATTGAAAAATATAATATAACAAATCCAATTCCTCTGATTATGTCCTGCTCCTGCCTACAAGACAGCCTTCTTTATACCTCTCTCACTGAGGAATGCATGGCTGCAGTTGTTAATGGCACTACTGCTCGTGATGCTTGGCTGTCTCTTGAAACATCATTTTCTCGCAGTTCAAAGACCAGAGAACTCCAACTGAAAGATGAACTCCAGCTGAAGCAACGTTAACGACGTGGCTTTCGTGGTTTTGCTGAATATGCACGTTCTTTTCGATCATTCTGCGATCAACTTAAAATTTCTCCACCTTTTTGTTGTCACGTTTGCCACTGCATGCCCTCCTTACTAATTAATTTGGTCTCGAAAGCTCTCAACCATGAGCTTTTTAATTTCTTGGTCAATCCCTGGGGATTCCTCTTCTCATTCGGCTATGGGTGTCCAACGTGGTTCCTTCTCTGGTCGTTCCAAACCAACTCCTCCCTTGCCAGCATCAAGACAATCTTATAAAACCTCTGGCATCACTTGTCAATGGTGTAACAAAGATCAACACACTACCAAGAAATGCCATAAACTCGGTAAAGTATTGAAGAAAGCTAAGGCTGGAGGTTTGATCGAAAGCATTTGCTTCCACTTCACTTAAAGATTCTTCTGATACTGGGTGGTGCACGGACACGGGTGCAACTTCTCACATGACTAATGATACTACTGTTCTTGATGAATTTTCCCCTTACAATGGTAATCAAAGGGTCTTTATGGGTAACGGTCAACCTTTATCTATTCCTCGCACTGGTTCTACCTCCTCTCTCATTGCATCTAAATCTTTAAAAATATATGATGCTCTTCTTGTTCCTTGCATCACTAAAAAGCTCTTTTCCACCAGTAAGTTAACTCGTGAGAATAATTGCATAATGTTCTGGTTTTATCATACAGGATCGATCTGGCAACAAGAATGGTTGGGAATCAGGCACTGTGAGAAAGGGCTCTATATTATTGACTGTGGCCACACAAGTTTCATGTCAAGTATTTCTCTAGGTTGAGTCCTTCTCCACGACATGCTATCTCATCAATCGTCTCCCCTCACTAGTTCTTGATGGCAACTCCTGATCATGAGATTCTATATGGTAAAATTCCATCTTATTCTTTACGTACTTCCTACATTTGGTTGTTTTTTATTTCCTTGTTTACATGATTATATGCCCCATAAATAATCACCTTGATCTCTTCCTTGTGTTTTTATTGGATATAGTCGTAAGGGTTTTCGTTGCTTGGATAAGAAAACCAACCGAGTTTTTGTGTCTCGCCATGTTCAGTTTTTTGAGAATTATTTCCCCTATGATAACTCCTCTATTTCTTCTTTGATTGACACTGATTACTGACTCATGTGACAGTTTTGTTCCTACTGACAGTTCTTTTCCTATAAGTGTGACCCCATCTCTTAGTTCAGCCTCCACTTCTTGTGTTCCTTGTGCTGATTCCATTCCTTTAAATCGCACTCTTTCAGCCTTCTTCGTCTGAACTACCCTTGGAAATTCCTTCACCTGCTTCTTCTGTCACTGCCCAACCGCTTACCTCTACTCACCCCATGATTACCTGTGCTCGAGATGGTATATTATTAATAAAACCCACATTATTAATTCATTATGTGCTTTCACTGCCCCGCTGTGGTGTCAGGTTCATCTTGCGGTTAAAGAGCCTCGTGGCTTTAAATCAGCTGTCAAGCATACAACATGGCTTTCAGCAGTGGATGATGAAATTATCACTCTCAAGCATAAGAACACATGGCAACTAGTTCCTCGTCCAGCTAATCATAATGTTATGGGTGGTAGATGAATTTTTAAGACCAAGCTTCATGCCGACGACGGATCCATTCAGCATTCACAAAGCTCGTCTAATGCAAGGATTTTCTCAAAAGCATGGCACTGATTTTGACAAAAATAGTTTGTTAAAGCAATCTAAATTAACACAAAAAAATATAAACATAAAAGAAAAGAAAATTAGGGTTTATCTTGATTCAGAATTTTTTATTTTAACCTAAATATAAATACAAAAAATTATATATAAGTTAAACTAAAAATACTATTTTACATTTAACAAATAAAATAAAATAAAATAAATATATTTCTTAACACAGCTAACGAAACAGCTAACTTTCGTTGACTTGATCCTATGTGGATAACTATTTTGGATCAGCAAAGATTTTCTAACCGGTCACCGAGCTTCTGCCACTTTTTCGGGTAAAGTATTCTTGGAAGTTTTTGCACCTCCATATTGCAGCCCATGTTAATGGTTAGTGCCATACTCCGGAAAGGACATGGTCTTTGATTCTCAAATCTCTTTCTATACGAGCTGTAAGCCTATAATGCCTATAAATACTAGAGCACAAGCATCATCACTCTTCATTCCAAACAATGGCTATTCCCCCTAGCTCTGCAGTAGCTGTAGTATCAGTACTATCCATTTTTGTCTTCTCTTTTCCTGCTACTGTTCTCTCAGAAACCTTCAGACAAATTTTCTTGCCCCCACCTGCCTTCGGTCCTGAGTCCATTGCCTTTGAATCTCCTGGCGGAGCATTCTATACTGGTGTTAGTGACGGTCGTATTTTTAAATATCAACCACTTACTGGGTGGACAGTTTTTGCCTTTACCTCTCCAAACCGGTACACTCCCACGTCAAATACACCTAATTAATTGGTCACAAGTCTGAAATTTTATTGATCAATCTTTCTTGAATATTATAGCACTAATATTTATTTCATTTAAAAAAAAAATCTTGGAACAAATGCTTATTAAGTGTTATTTAATTCTGCAGGTCTGTAGCGTTTTGTGATGGCACGACCGATCCCAATAAAGGACCTATCTGCGGAAGGCCTTTCGGTTTGGCATACAATAGTTTCACAAGATTGCTCTACATAGCTGATGCATATTATGGACTCCTAGTTGCTGATTCAAATGGAAGGCTTGCTAAACAAATTGCCACTAGTGCTGAAGGGCAACCCTTCGTCTTTCTTAATGCCATAGATATCGACCTAGTAACAGGAAATGTCTATTTTACAGATGCCAGTGCGGTCTATGATCTGAGGTCAATCTGTTAATCTAAACTATAGTGTAGCAGTGTTAATTCCTTTTGTTTTTTCTGCGTGCGTTCCTTTTGTTAATCCCTGAAATGAATTAGAAATCATGACCAAAACAGAAAGGAAGTTTTAATCCGCATCTCGATATTATTCTGCAGGAATTCGTCGAAAGCTGCTCAGGTTAAAGACTCAACAGCAAGGTCATTGAAATATGACCCGAGAACGAGTCAAGTCACCGTGTTATTGAGAAATCTTTCAAGGGCAGTGGGGCTTGCAGTCAGTCCTGACGGTTCATTTCTCCTTGTCTCAGAGGCTATTGGTAATAGGATTCGAAGATACTGGCTGACAGGACCCAGAGCCAATACTGCAGAAATTTTCTTAAGCAACATTAATGTTGTGAGGCCACAAAACATCAAGAGGACCCCGTCGGGTAGTTTTTGGATAGCAGCTGCAAGTGTTAAGCAAGATTCACAAACATTAGTGTCCATAAGAATTAGGGTTGATGGATCAGGCAGAATTACGGAAATGGCGTCTCTTGAGGGACAATATGGCAGTTGTCACAGGGATAATTTTTCGTCGCAATCTTAATCCCCGTGCGGCAATTTAGTCCCGTTACTAGACTCAGCCTTCCTCCCAAAACACTTGTGTTTGCCTAAAGTCTAAGTGTTTCACACACTCAGAGGTTTTCCCCACAACTCTTACCAATTTCGGCAGTCAAGAACACAAGCCAAGGATCAACACAGCACAATAATCACACCAGCAATTTACAGGAAACAACCCAACCTTTATTAATCTATCAACAAAGGAAATACACAATAACAATGTAAGTGTGCTATGCACAATCCGATCTGCATGCTACACTTGTTTAGGTCCTATGTGATACACATACATACAATGGAAGTTACACATAAAACTCCCTCTAGACAGCCCACTACAAAGACAACCAACTTCCTCGTAACTGCTCACAAGTAACTTCCTTGGTTTGCCACCCAACAAACCAAACCGCCCAAACTGATTTTCCCAACTGCCAGTCCTCACATGCAACTCAAGATGTCTTAGACAGTCCATCGTCTAAGTCCAGCATGGTGCGAAGCATGAACCCGCTGTTCACACGCACCCGTTATACTCGCTGCTGAAATCTGCATTGCTCATGCATACTGCCCCGCACTTCCGTGATGCCACTGCCTAGCAGCGACTCGTTGGCACGCCCTCGCGCCTAAGGCTGTGACAACAGTACTTTTATAAACGAAGTTCAAGAGTCCGGTTTGTCACTATATGTCAGTTCAAGAAATGCAAGTTTTATTGGTGTTTATGGTCCTTAATAACAAGGCCCTTCCTCGTATAATTAACACCAGCTAATTGATAAGAGCATGCATACACGCTAAGTGATAATGCAGATATCAGTCTATCTATCTTCTAGCTGTGTACTGTACGTATTGTTGTTTTTATAATAAAAGCAAACCAATAATAAATATATTGGTTTTCACTTCTTGTTGAATGGTGCTTAATTTCTACTAATAAAATCCCCTTTTCATTTTGTCTATCTATCTCCGTATGTTTTGTGTTAATCATGCTTTAGTAAATATGTAATTGTAATTACCCAAAAACAACTAAATAAACTGGATTCTTCTTCTTCTTCTTCAATTTAATATATCTTTAGTCTAATGGGATGAAATTAGCCTTGAAATTATTATACACTTATAATTTTTTTTTTAAAAAAATCTGAAATGTAAGACACAAAAATAATACATGACTAATCCCAAAACTTAACAAATTTTTACTTGGGTTCTAAAGTTTAGTTTTGTTATTTTTTAATTCATGAACAAGAGAGACTTACTGGAAAACAGTGATAGAAAGAAAAAGTATTTGGTTGTCGCGATTCCAACAACCAAAATGGTCAAGTTTTTTGTTTCAAAATATTCTATTCTATTCGACGAGAAAAGTGTGATGATGATAGTTTTTAATCCTCATTTTGCCAGAAAAAATAGATTAGGGCTTGAAAAGATTTGTGGTCTCATTTTAGCAAGTCTATTGAGGTTTGTTGGGTGTTTCTCAAGTGTTTTTAGGTGAAAATGAGTTGTTTGGTTAAAAAACAAAAGCTCACTTTTCAACCTAGTTCTTAGCCACTTTGAATACCAGAAACTAGGCAAGCGTATGACACGTATGACGCAAAAGATGACTTGTCGTTTGCTTTAATCCTTTTATAAAAAAAGGGTAGACGTAATAAAAAAAATTAAAGCAAGGTCAAGAGTGTGGGGCTTTTTGTCTTTTCCTTTTTCTTTTTTTCTTTGGTTTTTTTAGCACTAAAAAACGATTACCATTCTAATTCACTCACTTTTCAGTTTTGTCAGGGTTTTTAAATAATATTATAAAATTTTATTTGAATTTTAATAAATTTTTTCAATTATAAAAATTCGATTCAAATAGTTTTTTTGTTTTAAAATTTTTAAATAGATTTTGAACATGATTTTATCACATGTATGATTTTTTTAACTTTCAATCACACTTAAAATATGTACATGCTATTTTGATAGTTTTTTTTTTATATAAAAAAACTTGCTTTTAACAATCATAATTTTTTTTAATAGAAACAATAATTCTAGTTAAAAACCTTGCATTTGCTAAGACAAACAATAGATAATTTAATAAAAAAAAATTGATTTTAGATGTTAGAAATATGTGTTTATTAAAAATGACTTACATTTTTAACAAAAAAAGTATTGTTCTATAATTAAGTAAAAAAAATAAAAAACTACACATGACACAAGATTAAATATTTTAATATGCATCTTTTACTCAACTTCTTGACTCAATTTTTGGTTTAAATCAACAAATTTGGTATCATTTGTCGATATATATAATTCTTAATTTATTTTATTAAATTTTTATATTAGTCTTTTATTTTGCAATGAAAAATAAAAATTTCAAAACAGTTGTATTTTCAGGTATAATAACAATGCAAAAAAAAAAATAATAAAGAAAAAACTCCCTGAGACTTCAACATTATTTTTTATGTTTAAATATTTTTTGATCCCTTGCAACAAGGCAGAGGCATGCGAACTATATATTTATAGTACTAGAGAGTAAATTATCAGTACATCCTCTTTCTTCTTTTATATGATAATGAAAGTTTCATTGTATTCTTGATATTTCTATTGCATTACATTGTAAGTATTTTATACATAGCTAAATAAACAAATTTGAAAATTAAGTTATTCCACATTGATTAAAGAATTAAGTTTTTATATGCACTGTATAATAAAGTTTAAAGAATTGATTTGTTAATTAAGAAAATGTGTTATATTATTTGATAAATATCTATAAAATTTCATTAAATATACAGACTCATATAATAAATATCTTTCAAATCGTTTAAGAAAATGATTCTTTTCAAGTATACGTCATCAGACATATTCTCCATAACATGCTTTATTAAAAATAACTTTCAGAATCATATTTAATTTGATTTTCTTCTCATGCATGGTTTTACTATGAAGATCAGAGTTCATCTGATCAATTGGAATAACATAAACATATTTATATTTTGCATACTCAGGATCATAACATATAAAGATTTTTTCATCAAAATCTTCTCTTTTAGTCATTTTTCTTATTCTCATTGAATTTTGATGGTTGATTCCAATCCATGAAAAGATTGCAACCATAACAAATTTCAGTTTCAACATCATATTCATTTCGATGAAAAAGTTGTCTACTCTACTCATGCTCTAATACCAAGTGATGCAGATAGAAACAATATAAGAAAGACAAAAAGGTTTCGCAACACAAGATTATACTGAATAGGGTCACCAAACAAAAACCATAATATTTTCTCTTCAAGTAGTCTCTTGAAATACAAATTAAACAACAATAACAACCATATTTATACTTGCCTAAGCCTAAATTTAATAAGAAAAAAATAAAATTCTTAAATTGAATGATTCCTAAATTGAATAAGAAAAAAAATAACTAAGGAAAATAAGATTCCTAAACTAATCAGGAAAAAAAAAACACCATAAAAAAATATATTTTCCTAAACTAAATAGGAATAAAAATAACTAAGAAAATAAATTAAACCCCCTAAAAATCCTTCTACACTAGTCTCCATGGGTTTGAAGGAACTTGTCATCGAGTTTAAATTATTCTTGTCTTGATCTCATGGATGTCCAATCAATACCCTCGAATCTCTTTTCTTTCATCACTTCAAAAGTATAACAATTTTGATGATCAAATGGTCACAAGTTCAAATCTTAATATCTTTATTTATTTGATAAAAATTAAACACAAGGTAGTTTGAACCTGTATAAATTTTAAATTCAAAAGACTTTTAATCGAGAAAGTTGATTAATATAATAGCAATGGCATAGATCGACAGGAAAGTGATTAACCTACTCCCAAAACTTACGCATCATTCAAGGGTAAGAGAAAAGGGTAAACCAATTTAACTTTGTAAAAATCTATCATAAAACTGAAGAAACACAACTCTGCTTCAGAAATGAAAAGAGAATAACAGCATGAAGATGTTTAAAGCATATTAGAGATCGACCAAAGGGAATTAACAATGGCTGCCTTCTAATGTAATTAAATATTTAAACAGGCTTCTTCTAGTGTTATATTTCTTACATCTAGAAGTATAATAAAAGAAATTGTACGATGATGATGTTATTGTTGATCATCAGAAAGCTGCTTTGCTGTCTATAGGAAATCATAATGTTGGAAATTGGAAGCAGCAAATAAAAAAATTCACATGACACAATCCCGTAAGATCGACGTTATTTCATCAGGAGTTAATTAGCTTCCCTTACTGATCGGAAAGTAGTCTGAAGCACAACATTCCGTTCACCCAAGACATTCCGATCCCCTTACCGGCTTGAATATCTCTAGGCAAAGCAACCTGATCCCAGTCCTCCAGTCTGTATCGCCCGTTTTTCTTTCTTACAAGCTCCATGTTATACCTATGTTCCTTCTCAACATCATACACATCAATGACAGTCCTTCCACAGTGCTTGCTTAGTCTTTCACTCTTATCAGCCGGCAGTCTTGGCATGATGTAGTTCTCAACATCATGAACAGACAAGATGAGTCGTCCGCTGTTGACATCCTCAGCTGTTAGTTGTTTCTTGATGGGCCAATTATGCAAGGCGTTCAAATCCAGCAATTCATCAAAGCGACTTACGTAATTCATTGTTCAAGAATAATTTAAGTTAATTTCGAGAGGATGCAAGAGAAGCAAGGATGAGATGAGTTTAGTTGTGGGGTGATTTTATATGCCAAGCCTTCTCTGATTTCTTGTTCAGTAAGTTTTTTTATTTAGGTATGTTTGTATTTGTATTTTAAAAATATTGTAAAAAAAATTAAATGTTTTTTTTTTTTTTTTTAAATTAATATTTTTTTAGTAGTTTTAAATTATTTTGATACACTGATATCAAAAATAATTTTTAAAAATATAAAAATATATTATTTTAATACATTTTTAAATAAAAAAATATATTAAAAAATAACAACAACAACATTACTGATCAATTTTAGTTTCAAAATATTTTTTTTCCTGTTTTCCTTCGAGTTTTTTCCTATTGAGTTTGTATTTGTGGAAAATGTTGTCTACATAGATTATTATTTTTTTTTTTTTGGCTTTAATTTTTTTTCTATTGAGTTAATTATTGTGGAAAAAGTCGTCTACGTAGATTATTTCATTCATTTTTTTCCTCAAGTGGGATGATCATTTCTAACCTTCCTATTTTAATAAATATTATTCAAAATAGAATTCTTACGTGACATCCTATACTTAATGTTGTGCGTGTAAATAATTGAATAGATAATCATCTTTAGTGGGTCCACGATAAATTCTAGTCGGGAATAAATTAAATAAAGATTCTAACATATATATATAGAAGAGAAAAATAATTACTTTTTAGATCTAATAATTAATAAAATCTCACCAACTATATATTTTTCTTCATTATAACTTTCATTATTATTTTATTATTATTCCTTGTCATTAATTAATATAATTCAATCTACGGTAATTAATAAAAAGAATTTATATAATAATCATATGTTTTTTCTATATTTATGATGAGAGTTTAAAACTTAGGCCATAGGTTATTAACCCCTAAACAAACCCTCTAGTAGCTAATTATAAGATTATTAATTTTATTGAAAAATATATTGTTTAATTAATTCCTTTTCCTTTAATTAGAACTAAACCTACGTTACTTAGTTTTTTTTTTATTATTATATTAGTTTTCGTTCATTTTTTTCTGTTTGGCTTCAATCTTTTTTCCTATTGAGTTCATAATTGTGGAAAAAGTTGTCTATGTAGATTACTTAATTTATTTATTTTCTCTCTTTTTTGTTAGAATGATCATTTCCACCCTTCCTATTTAATTAAATTATTTCAACACCCTCTCGTGCAAATGTTCAAAATAGAATTTTTACGTGACATTCTAGTTAATGTTGTGCATGCATGTAAATAATTGAGTAATTAAATTATCTTAATTAGTGGGTGCATGATAAATTTTAGTTAGCAGTAAATTAAATAAAAAAGTAGAGAAAAACAATAAGCTTTTAGATCTAAATTAATAAAAAATTATATAATAATCATATGTTTTTTCTATATTCATGATGAGAGTTTAAAACTTGGACACGTACGTAGGTTATAAACCACTAAACAACCCTTTTTTAGCCAATTATATGATTATTAATTTTATTTAAAATATATATAGTTTAATTCATTTTCCTTTAGAACTAAAATATACGTAATATAATTGAGAGTCTACAAGGTATTTTAAACAAATTAATTAAAAATTTATTATAATAATTATATAATGGTAAGAAAATCACAATGCCAAAGATGTAGTTTCAATATTTTTTATTTCTTTTAATTAACCTGCGATGACATGTGATTAAATAGTTGATAAATAAGTTTTAATACCTGCACATGTACATACAAAATTGCTTCACTTTTTTTTTTTAAAAAAAAAAATAATAAAAAAATAAAAAAAATTGCTTCACTTAATTAATGATGTTCCTCGTTAACAAAAACTGATTGAGAAGGGAAAAATATTGTAACCAGGTAATCACAAAATATTATTTATTATAATAATATATTTTTTAATTTCATTTTTTAAATTTCATTTTTAATATTAAATTAACTAGAAATTAAGTTTTATGATTTATTCTGATATGTTTTTTATGAAGTTATTCCAGTTTTATGTCTTGGATTGAATGTTTTACGGGTTAACCTAGTTAACTCGAATTTTTATTGGTTTCTTTTTTGTAAATGATTTTTTCAATTTCATCCTTCAATATTTGGGTTGATTGAGAATTAAATTTCACAATTTATTTTGATTTGTTTACTATGAGGTTATCTCAGCTTCATGACTTAAGTCAAGGGTTTGGTACATTAACCCCGGTTGACTCGGGTTTTTTTTGTCATTTTCTTAATTGTTTTTTTTTCAATTTCATCCTTGGGTTGGTTAGGAAATAAGCTTGATAAGTTATTTTGATTTATTTTCTATTAGGTTATTCCAATTTCATTATCAAAGTTTACTAGGTTAATCTGAATTGACTCATGTCTTTTATTTATTTATCATTTTTTAATTTTTTTTTTCAATTTAATTCTTCAACATTGGGTTGATTGTTTCTAAATTGATTCAATATGTTGTCGTCTTGAAATGTTTTTTAAAAATATCATCTTGAAATTGTTTTTAGTCAAGTTATGTTTTTATCCAGTTGTCTAAGTTGTCTTTAGACTTGTCAAATCGATTTTACTATGTTTACTAGGTTGTCATTATCAAAGTTTACTAGGTTAATCTGAATTGACTCATATTTTTTTTAATCATTTTTATTTTTTTTTTCAATTTAATTCTTCAACATTAGGTTGATTGTTTCTAAATTGATTCAATATGTTGTCGTCTTGATATGTTTTTTTTAAAATATCATCTTAAATTTTTTTTTGTCAAGTTATGTTTTTCTCAAGTTGTCTTGGTTATCTTTAGACTTATCAAATCGATTGATTATACTGAGTCAGTTCATATACAATTTATTTTTTTCTTCATGAAAACATGCTGGTAATGCATATAAATTTTTTTTAAAGTTTTAAAAATTTAGATTTGATCTACAACGTACATAACATAGATAAATAATCTAATATAATCCACAACTTATACCTCAATCAAGGAAAAGATTTACTATTTCAAAATCAAGTAGATAGTACAAGAAATTCCATTTGCACAACCAGAAAATTTATTATCACCAATGAAATATTTTTTGGCATCTACTAGTCTCATCAGGTATTTCATGTTCATTGATAATTTAGTCGGTAATTTAAATGTCGATGAAAACACCAACAGAATATTCACAAAAAAAAATAGGTGTTGATCATTTTTCTGTTGGCCAATACATTAACATATATTAATGATGGATCACTAATAGATCATCGATGGACTAACTACCGATAATAGATCGTGTATCACCAATAGATTGATTGATAGAATCATTGACACACAAGTTTTGTTGGTGAATCCGCCAGTTTATATTATAATAGTTTACAATTCTTGTAATTCTTTGATAAAAATAAATTTATATTATCAAAAGAATTAATGATAATTTTGTTGATATTTAATTTTGAGAGAAGCAAAGAGTAGAGAAGAAGAAATAAAGATTAAAAGTTAACGTTAATCTTACTCAATGTACATTATGTTATTTATATACAAGTAACCTCCCACTAACTAACAATTTAAGCTAACTCGTTGAATTGCTTTAACTGATCCTTATAAATTTAGTGTTTATTTGATATTATGGTAATAGTTGTTTTTTTAAGTATTTTTTACTTGAAAATACATTAAAATAATATCTTTTATTTTTAAAAATTTATTTTTAACAACAAATATATCAAAACAATCCAAAAATATAAAAAAATTAATTTTTAAAAAAAACTCAAACTTTTAAAAAACACCATTTGAGGCACAAAAACAAACATGCACTTATCACCTGTTAAGCAAGCTTCCCAACTCCAGCCAACTCTAAGAAGCTGCTTCCAATATTAGCTATCCTATTCTGCATTATCCCTTCTTGATTGATGAACTGTAACACTTTATTTGCCCTATATTTCTCTTTTTAATTTTATATCAAAATATTCTTTATAAACGTAATTGTCAAAGTATTGGTAATTTATTTAAGACCCGGTAATGCTTTCACCATTAGTAGAAAAGAAAGATTAAATGAAGTTTTGATACATGCACATACTCGGTTGAAAAATGCAATGAAAAAAAAAAAAAAAAACAGAGAAGAAAAGGATATAATGTTATTTGTGCGAGGCTGGGCTTTCATGCCTAGTTCTCACGTAGCTTTGTGAAGTATAGGACCCAAATTTTCGAAATTGAAGCTAGCCCAAGATTTAAGATCCACAATACTAGAGTCAAATATTTTCAAAAACCCCTAAATTTGCCTGAAAGCCCTAATTTATTTTGGCTCCAAAATACCCACCATGAAGAGAGCTCTACTGACAAATCTCTCTGTCTGCACTCGAAAGCTCCTTCTATCTCCTCCCAGATTAAACCCTAACCCTAGCCCATCACTTGCTCAACTCACTGTCCCCACTCGTTCTAGACTCAGCAGGTTCTACTCTTCTGAGTCTGACTCATCCTGTGAAGCAATATTTACCCAGACCCAGAAGTCGAATGGCTCCATTGAAGATGCTGATGAGCTCAGCACTCAAGGTAGGGTAAAATTGAAAATGGGTTTTGGTTTTTGTGGAAAAATGCTGGAGAAGGAAAAAAATTTGGACTGTAATTGTATGTGCATGAAAATATCTCCTTGTTTTAGTTTCAAAATATAAAGATTAGACTTTTAGGCTGAATTTTGTTAGCTTTGTAATCTTGTGTTTTTGCATTTTCAGTTCAATTTTCATCGATGATTTTGAAAAAGAATGACTCTTTTGTGTGTTCAATGTTGCAAATTTGTGACCTTTTGAGAATGGAATGCATGGCCATTTGTTTTGGGTTTGTGGATTGAAAGTCATGTTGTCAAAAACTGAAGTGTGAGATTATATGGGTTGCAGAGATAAAAAGGCTGGTGGAGAAGTACTACGAAGGTGAAGATGAGTCACTACCATTGATTTTCGAAGCAATTATAAAGAGGAAGCTGGCAGGGATCCCGGATGAGAAGTTGATAGAACAACTTAATCTAGAATCTCCTACAAATGGTTTTGAGGACAAAGAATTTGATTTTGATTTTGAAGATAAATGGAGTGAAACTGATGAGGATGGTGATGACTTAGATTGATGGTATTCAATGCTGTTATTGCGAGAATTATAAGTAATGAATGACTAATGTGCCTATTTCAGGGAATCTTGTGGTTGAAAATTTGTAGTTTCTTGTTATGCAATGCCTACAACTGCAGGAGCATAAGAGCATAATCATAGTGATGTAGGAGGTTATAAGGAAAATTATTTTCTTTAATAATTTTTTTTTCTATTTAGTTTAGGAAATTAAATATTATGTTTAATAATTTTGTATTATTTAATTAAGTATAGGAATCTTTATAATTATAATAACTTTATAATTATTTATTAGTTTTTTTTTGTCTTTAAGGTAGACCAAGATTTGGTATAAATATGGTTGTTTAATTTGTATTTCAGCAAACTACTCAGAGAAAATATTTAGTATTAAAATTTTGAATTAGGATTTTTGTGTGGTGATCTTATTTGGTAGAATTTTGTGTTGATTGTGTTTGCTGTTTTTTTTGTCATTTTTGTCATTGGTTGGTATCAAAGTCCAACGATTCCTGGCGTGCATTTTGTGTTGTGTGTTGAAATAATCATGGCTGAATTTTGTATAATAACTTCATAATTATTTATTAGGATCTTTTTTCCTCTTTAAGGTAGACCTCGAACTAGTATAAATATAGTTGTTTAGCTTGTATTTCAGCAGATCACTCAAAGAGAAAATATACAGTATTAAAATTTTGAATTAGGGTTTTTGCGTGGTGATCTTATTTGGTAGAGCATTCTATGTTGCTTGTGTTTGCTGTTTTTCTTGTGTCGTTTTTGTCCATGTTGGTATTAAAACCCAATGATTTGTAGTGGTTTGTGTTGTGTGTTGAAATAATCATGGCTGGAAGATGACGCAAAACAAGAAGTGCTTGTGTTGTAGGGATGAGGAGGTTTCCCCTAGGGAAAGGCATTCAAGAACTGGTGATAAAAGATATGTAGAGATAGATTGTAAAATTAACCCATCAATTAGTGGAAGTGATGAACCTGAGGGATCATGTGAAGAGTAATCACAGATCCATGGTCAGCTTTGAAAACTATTTTAGAGGCGAGAGCAGAGGTATACTATACTGATAGGTTCAAATCATGGGATTTCTTATAATGGATTTTGATCTCTGGTTGTTGCTTTTGGTCTTTATTCTGATATTTGGAATTGGACCAATAATGAAGATTTTGGTGATCCTATTTATAATGAGATAGATGTGGATTGATGTTCTCCAATAATTTATGATGTTTATTTTAATGGTGATTATGATAGCATAATAAACAATAAGAGTAATGGGATTGATGATGTCATCAATAATGTTCTTATTGATAAGTTAAAGGTTGAGTCTCAACAAAATAAATAGAATTGTATTTTTTTTATTAGGCATCCAACAGATCTAGACAATGGAGGGTGAGCTTTTTCAACTTGATGACGCTGATGTAGGAGGTTTTAAGGAAAATTATTTTTCCTTGGTTATTTTTATTTATTTTATAAAATTATATATTATGTTTTATAATTTTTTTTTTCTATTTAGTTTAGAAATCTCTATAATAACTATATAATTATTTATTAGGACTTTTTTCTTTTCAAGGATGACCTAGAAGTGGTATAACTATAGTTGTTTAGTTTATATTTTAGTAGACCATTTGAAGAGAAAAATATTCTTTAATAAAATTTTGAATTAGAATTTTTATATGATGATTTTATTCAGTAAAATTCTATTTTACTTGTATTTGTTGTTTTTTTTATGCTATTTTTTACTACGTCAATTAAGAAGGGTTGTGATGAGTGCAAATGTTCTTCTAATGTTTTTCTTATCCTTGAGGATGTTTTGCTATTTATTTTATATTTTATATTTTGGATATATAATTGAAATGAAGGATTTTGTTCACATGAAAGGCCTAAGGGCAGAGCATATGTGCAAAGTGTTGCTGCAAGCTTTGTTGTTTTGATAACTGAACTCTTTGTTTGAATCTCAGCTGCACTACAGTTCTTTGTTTGAATCTCAGCTGCACTACAGTTCTTGTTTTGTTCACATTAAAGTTTTATTTGTTTTCAATTTTAATTTGTATATATAATTTTTCTCGATTTGGTCCTACTTTATTTTTCCTTTGCTCTTTTGTCAAAATTTATGCCTTTCAATTTTATCATTCAATTCAAGTTTATAGTTTTTGTTTTTTCAATAATAATAATAAAAATAATAATTTCAATTTGGTCATTTTTCTTTTAATTTCTTATTGTTTTCTTTGCCCTTTTTATCAAGTTTTTATAGTTTTTAATTTTATTCTTTATATCAAGTTTATGGTTTTTGTTTATTTAATAGTTGTTGTAATAATAATATTAGTAGTCGTGGGGGTGGGGTGGTGATAATAATATCTTTTATCCTTACATTGACCTAGATTAATACTGGTGACCCTCTTAATCTGTGACCCGGGTCTTGCCCAGATTGACTCCCAAATCAAGTTTTAAAACTATGATAATAATCATTTTTATTTTATATTGACTTAGGTCAACCCGGATTTACTTTCCTCACATGTGACCCTAGCTTTACCCGAGTTGACCTTTGAGTCGAGTTTGAAAACTATGATAATAATCATTTTTGTTCTTGTGTTGACCTGAGTCAGCGGTCAACCCCACTCATGACCCTGTCCATACCTCGGTTCAATTTTCAAATTGAATTTTAAAATTATGATAATAATTATTTTTATTTTTATATTAATTCTAGTCAACCTAATCGATGACCGGAACCTAAGGATTAGGTCTTGATGGCTGAATGGGATGGTTACTTTGTGGAGAATACATGCTGCTTGCTCGGAAATTTGTTTGCTTGGTTGCAATCACAAGAGTAACACCGGCAGCAAGGATAAGAAACAAAAGTATGGTGGATTTTGACACAAGAAAAGGAGGTCTCTTGAAGATACTCGTCATGGTAATGATTTAAGTTTCAGAGAAGGATGTGAAATATAATGATAGCAAGGGTTTATATGGGGTTCGGCCAAGGAATTTTGTGTTCTGTAAGAGAAGCATTTACTGATATAGCCCCATTGTGCAATGATATTAGAATTACATAAATAGTCAGACATCCAGACATCTGATTTTGAGGGATCGAACCTCGTACTCGCATGGCTGCAAAAAGAAATGCCCTGTAATTCTTTTTCTTTGCCCCGATCTCCCAAAAACTTATCATAAAACCTTGCAATCCCTTCATTGAAATTCATCACTTGAGTCTAATTAAGGTCTTACAGCCTTGCCTCGCCTAACTTGTAGCAACTTGCATAAATTAACGCGTTTTGACAACACATATATCTTGATGAGCACAATTAACATCTATAATCCTTCTCTATAGAGTTTAAAGATTATAAAAACGAAGAAACACTGAAATAAATTCATAGATAACATTGAATCCATACACATATATCATTCTTAAACCACCAATTGAATCCATTACTCCCTACAAGTTGGGATCAACAACATATATAGTAGATAATTATCATTTATTAACCATCTAGGAGGTGGTCAGTGGTAAGATCTTGGGACTAAGGGGTTTGCTCTCTCTGTGGTCTCAGGTTCGAGCCCTGTGGTTGCTCATATGATGGCCACTAGAGACTTATATGGTCGTTAACTTCAGGACCTGTGGAATTAGTAGAGGTGCGCGCAAGCTGGCCCGAACACCCAAGTTAATAATAATAAAAAAAAACTATCATTTATTCAATTGAGACAAATACTTGTTTATGATCCCCCTTTTAGTGACCTTAATTAACATTTACAATATTGAATTAATTTTCCTGGCTTAAGGGGCTTAGCCCATCATTGTCGGATAGAAGTTTAAAAAAGAAAAAGAAGAGAGGGTATAACAATTGACTCCAGCTTCTTTTGGCAGCCCGTAACTTAAATCTTGTGAAAAGAGGATATTTTTTGCCAGTCACTGCAATCAGAACTCTAATCTTTCTAATAGACTGAAACTATATAATTTTATTGGTTTTGGGGCCAATTTTCCTCTTAAGTTTTCTTTATAAAATCTATTTTAGCTCTATTAATTTTAAATTTGCTCCTTTTCTTTTCTGGACATTGGCCCTCTATATTTTTTAAACTTTTTTTTGCCACCAGTTTTGAATCCTAGTTTTCATATTTATCAAGCCCTTTCTTGCCTGTTTGATCCACTTATCGTGTTTTATTTCAACTATATGCTAGTTTTGTCTCCCATGCACCCTCGTGTCACCCCTCAACTTTTTCAGCGTGTTCTTTAAGTTCTTACGAGCTGTGTTTTCTCTTTAATTTCTCTCTCATTATATATTATGATAATAATTTTATATACAAAAAGCTTCCGAGTTAAAACATGAAGAATTACATGGCCTATGGTCCATTGAATTGGTGGGTGGGCTCAACCAAACCAGATTTTGTTCTTACATAACTCATTGAAGAACTTTTTTTTCCCATTAAAAATAACGTAGCTTTGGCAAGCTAATTGTAATTTACCCTAACTATTATTAATTTTCTTACATATTGAATTGTTATTTTGAAATAATTTATAATATGTTATTGATTTTTATACATCATCAATATAAAATATTTGAATTGTTAAGTTTGTATCAACTTTAAGAGCATAAAATCATCAAGATTTATTTTTAAAGATATGATGAAGTGCACCGAGGCTTGTGGCCCAGCGGTCTTGACAGGGTTTCTTTGTCTCTACATCCTGGGTTCAAGTCTCAGCGTGCACGCCTGTCACTTCCGCGGTGCCTTACCTGTCTACTGGGCTTGCAAGGTGTTCAGTGGATCCGGGAATTAATCGTAGTGCACGTAAGCTGACCCGGACAACCCGGGTTATCAAAAAAAAAAAAAAAGATATGATAAAGTTGAAATTAATACCCCCTCTAAAAAATTAGGACAAGTTTCAATAAGATTATTCATGGTGCTATCATTAAGCTGGTGTAGATAAAATCTATTTTAGCTTCATTAATTTTAAACAGCATGATAATTGCATCGTTAACATCCAAAATCAACAAACCAACACCAATTAGGGAAAGAAATATTTATCAATGATCATTAATTTGCGTACAAATTAAAGGATTCATTATATCAACTCTCCTTGCCACACTCTTTATTTCCACTTCCATCAGCAACATGATCATCCCTGAAATTTGTAAGTAAACTAAAGAGAAAAAACATGGTCAGTCTAAATCCAGAGAGATCACAAGATCGTCAGAAATTAAAAGAAAAAAAAATTGTAAAGCAAAACTCAAATATAGTCTATATTAATAAGAGGTACAAGAAGGGAGGGAGAATATTTCTACGTGGTAAAAACATAGCCATTTAACATGATTTAACGACAAATCACAAGATTTGAAAGAAAAGAATTATCAAAAAGTAAGAAAAAAAATGTCCTTTTCCCCTTGAAAAACGTACCGTGGGCAATATACATGAAACATGCATCACTTAGGAGGTTTGCATTGGCCTGGTCCAGGCAGGTAACTGCAAGGATTAGGTCCTGATGGTTGAACGGGACGGTTACTTTGTGGAGAATACATGCTGCTTGCTCGGAATTTTGGTTGAACGGGACGGTTTCTTTGTGGAGAATACATGCTGCTTGCTCGGAATTTTGGTTGCTTGGTTGCAATCACAAGAGTAACACCGGCAGCAAGGATCAGAAACAAAAGTATACGAAAGAGAGGTCTCATGAAGATACTCATCATGGTTTTGACTATAACTTTCAGAGAAGGCTATGAAATTCATCGGGAGAGAGAGAGCAAGGGTTTATATATACTCCTGCTTTCTCTCTCTCTCTCTTTGATTGTCACTTTCTACCACTCCTTCTGCTCTCTCTCTCTCTTTGATTATCACTTTCTACTACCCCTGCTTTCTCTCTTTGATTCTATTTGATTCTATTGTCACTTTCTAGCTAGCGCTTGTCCTTATTGGGTCCTCATCTTTTGAAGTAAATAACATAATAATTCTCTCTTTGATTGTCATTTTGTACAACTCCTTCTGCTTCATTTTGTAGTGTGTGTTTGGTATTGTGGTAGCTGTTGTGTTTGTGGTTTGAAAAATGTTATTTTATAAAAAATACTTTTAATTGAGGTTGGTTTGGAAAAATATATATTTGGTTAAAACTGTGGTTGAAATTGAGGTTGAACAAAAAGTAATTTAATGTGTTTGGTTAAAAATGCTTTTAAAATTGAGGTTATAAAATAATTTTAAAAAATATATATTAATATTTATGGTTTTTAATTTAAATATTATAAATTTAACTATTGCTATTACATTATGAAATAAATAATACTTTATATAAAATATTTTATTTATTGTTACATTAAACTATCTACAATTCCATTACGTATGAAATACATCCGACAAGGACTACAGTTTTTAAAAATTTGTTAAGAGCGCAACAACATTAGATAAAATATAATCAGAAATAAAAATTAGGATTGTGATTAAATTCTGTAAATGTTACGTCATCAAGCGATCTTCGTCTAATTTATGTAGTGTCATTGAATAATGTTTAACACTAGTTTTTCGAATAAAACACAATATCTGTTAATTTTTTTTGGATTTTTTTTATTTTACTGGCTCACACCAGGTTCAATGCATTTAGGTTTAGGACGGACCCGGGTCAATGCATTTAGATTTGGATCGGACCCGGTCCGACCCATATGGGTTGGGCTAAACCCAGCTAGCCCGGCCCGGTCACTGGCCCAAGCCAGTGACTCGGCTGGGCAAAGCAACACGCGTGTGAATTCACGTGTGTTGCTACACTATTCAAGTGAATTAAAATTCACTTGAACAGTGTAATGTTGATAAAGCAAAGCAGGAGGAAGATGAATTGAGCACTTTTCTATTCCTCTGTTCTGCTTCTTCTCCTCGCACAGTAGTGTCTGCTTGGTGTTAGAGTTGAACTCTTTCCCTGCTTTTCCCAGCCCCTCATTCTCCTCCTCCCTCTTCTTCTACACTTCCATGTCTCCACTGTTCACGTGAACAGTGGAGACATGGAAGTGCAGAAGAAGAAGAAAAAACGCGCGCCTCTGGTCACTGGAAGAAGAAAAAGCGCGCGCCTCTGGTTACTGGAGAAGTTTATTTGCGCGCCTCTGGTTACTGTGCTGGAACAGTTGGGAAAAAAAGCAGCTCCAACCTGCTTCTTCTTCCCCTGCGTTGTAAACGCAGTAAACAATGGGGTCCATGTACAGTAAATCCTGTTTTTTTCTTTACCAAACAATTTATATCTGTAATTTACTTAAAACGCAGCCGCAGTCGCAGCCGCGTAAACAAACAGACCATGCGGTTTGAATAAGAATAACTTTCTCCGCTCATCCCAAAATCGTTAAAAAAGCAAAATTGATGTTTAATATTTGGGAATTGCAATTGGCACAGCCCTGTCACTTTTTTCTCACAATCAA
>Ga0307514_10001710_pt1 | contig 25203 bp, 26 predicted proteins | sample 16_EM_MG_FD_203088 | JGI IMG/M metagenome (GOLD analysis project Ga0307514, IMG submission 203088) | Populus trichocarpa ectomycorrhiza microbial communities from riparian zone in the Pacific Northwest, United States - 16_EM | ecosystem: Host-associated > Plants > Roots > Unclassified | place... | reverse complement strand
CGCTGTGCCTGCGCCGGTTGCGTGCCGGCGGCTGGCTGGTGATGAACTTCGTGACGCTGGAAAACCTGGCCACCGCCACTGCGGCGCTGAAGGAAGCCAATGTCGTGTGGGATGTGCTGCAGCTGCAAGCGGCGCGCAGCAAGCCCATCCTGCACATGAATCGCATGGCGGCGGAAAACCCTGTCTGGATCGTCTGTGCGCAGAAGGCGATGGTGGGCGGCGCATGACCGGTACCTTGTTCGGCGTCTCACTCGGACCCGGCGACCCGGAGCTGATGACTCGCCGCGCCTTTGCGCTGTTGCAGCGGCCGGATGCCGTCTGGACCTGGCCGATCCGCAGCGGCAAGAGCGAAAGCTACGCGCTGGCGATTGCCTCGCGTGCCGGGCTGGTGCCGCCCGCGGCCAGCGCGGGTGAGTCGCAGGCCCTGCTGTTCCCGATGACGCACGATGGCGAGAAGCTGGGCCGGGCCTGGCTGCGCGCGGCGCAGACCGTGCTGCCGCTGTTGCAGTCGGGTCTCGACGTGCTGTTCCTGGTCGAGGGCGATGCGTCCACCTACGCCACCTTCGGCCACCTGGCGCAGACGGTGAAAGCGATGGCGCCCGAGGTGGCGGTGGAGACCGTGCCCGGCGTGCCGAGCTTCATTGCCAGCTGCGCCGAGCTGGGCCAGCCGCTGGCCGAGCAGGACGACACCGTGGCCATCGTGCCAGCGGCCTATGGGGTGGACCTGGTCGAGCGCCTGCTGGACGACTTCGACACGCTGGTGCTGATGAAGGTCAAGCCGCTGCTGGACGAACTGATCGCGCTGTTCGAGCGGCGCGGCCTGCTGGACCGCGTCTGCTTCGTCGAGAAGGCCGGCGCGCTGGAAGAACGCGTGGTGCGCGACATCGCCACGCTGCGCGGCGAGAAGGTCAATTACCTCTCGCTGCTGATCGTGCAGAACCCTTTGCGCCAGCGCGGTGAGCGCATCAAGGGCTGCAAGAAGAAAACTCCCGCGGCGACGGCACCAACCCTGCTGGCCGAAGCGGACACCGAGGAAATGGCCGATGACTGAAATTGCAAACCCCACTGTCCGCATTGCGCTGGTGGCCATCACCAAGCATGGCGCCGCACAGGTCGCTTCGCTGGCCCGTGCATTGCCCGAAGCTGAAATCTGCGTGGCCGCGAAGTTCGCCGAAACCATGGCCGGATTGAGCAATCCGGTGCTGGCTTACAGCGGCGCTTTCAAGGACGAGATCGGCGGCCTGTTCCAGCGTTTCGACCAGATCGTGTTCTTCGTCTCGCTGGGCGCGGTGGTGCGCTTGATCGCACCGCACCTGAAGAGCAAGGACGAGGACCCGGGCGTGGTCGTCGTGGACGACGCCGGCCAGTTCGTGATCCCGGTGCTGTCCGGCCACGTGGGTGGCGCCAACGCCATGGCCGAGCAGGTCGCCGAGCTGCTGCAGGCCACGCCGGTGCTGACCACCGCTTCGGACGTGGGCAAGACCATCCCGGTCGACATCCTGGGCCGCGAACTGGGCTGGCGCGTGGAGGCGCCGAAGCTGAACATCACGCGCGTCTCGGCCGCGGTCGTCAACCAGGAGCCTGTGGCCTTTGTGCAGGAAGCCGGCAGCCCGCACTGGTGGGCCCGGCCCACGCCGCTGCCCGCCAACATCCACCGCTTCGACCGTTTCGAGGAAGTGGACCTCGCCCGCTTCGCCGCGGTGCTGTGGGTCACGCATGCAGAGGTGCCTGAAACGCGCTGGCAACTGCTCAACGAAAAGCTGGTGGTCTATCGGCCGCCGGTCGAGGCTGCGGCATGAAGCTGGCTTTGGGCCTGGGCTGCGACCGTGGCACGCCGCGCGAGACGCTGGCGCAGGCCGTCGATCTCGCATTGGCGCAGATCGGCGCAACGCTGGCCGACGTGGCTGCTGTCGCCAGCATCACGCTGAAGGCCGACGAGCTGGGGCTGCTGGCGCTGGCCGCCGAGCGCGGCTGGTCGATGCATTTCTACAACCCGGCCGAGCTGGCCGCGATGCCCGTGCCCAACCCGTCCGAAACCGTGCGCCGCCACACCGGTACGCCGTCGGTCAGCGAAGCCGCCGCGCTGCTGGCCGCGGGCGCGGCCGATGCCAGCGCGCTGCGCGTCGAGAAGCTGCGCCACCGTGCCGCCGATGGTCGCAATGCCACGGTGTCGATTGCCCAGATGGCCTTTCAACCCATTTTTCCCTCACCCCTCAAGGAGCTGACATGACCACCACCACCACGACGCTGAACCCTACCACCTTCGGTACCCAGGCCCTGACCGGCACCCACCTCGCGCGCCAGCTTGCCGCCGCGGCGCTGCTGGGCTTGGTGATGCTGTACGGCGTGGCCTTTGCCGACAGCCCGCTGGCGCACAACGCCGCGCACGACGTGCGCCACGTCACCGTGCGGCCCTGCCACTGAGCGAGGCGAGCATGTTGCTGCGACGCTTGATCTTTTGCGCGTTGGCGCTGGCGCTGGCCGTGGGCAGCCTGCAGTTTGCGCTGCAGCGTTGGCAGGCCGTGCCGCTGCTGCTGGCGGCCGAGGTGTTCGAGGGGCAGAAGGCCGAAGCGCCGGAAGCTGCCGAGCATGAGCATGCGGATGCGCATGCCCACGAACATGCGCATGAAGAGGCACATGACCACGACCACGGCGCTGGCGCCTGGGAGCCGGCCAACGGCGTCGAGCGCGGCTTCTGGACCTGGGTTGCCAACGTGATGAATGCGATGGCGATGGCGCTGCTGGTGCTGGTCGTCGCTTCGGTCGCCGTCTGGCGCCGCGCTGCACCGGTGGGCTGGCGCACGCTGGCCACCATCGCCGCCGCTGGCTGGCTCAGCCTGCACTTCTGGCCCTCGCTCGGCCTGCCGGCCGAACTGCCGGGCATGGACGCGCCGGCACTGCACCAGCGCCAGGCCTTGTGGCTGCTGAGCGCCGCCAGCGCCGCGGCCGCCTGCGCGCTGCTGGGCTTTGGCACGCGCGCCTGGCGCTGGCCGGCCGCCGCCGCGCTGCTGGCGCTGCCCTTCCTGGTGGGCGCGCCCCAAGGCGGTGACGCATTGGCTGGTTTCAGCGGCAATGCGCGCGAGCAGATGCAGGCGCTGGAACAGCAGTTCGTCTGGGCCACGACCTGGCTGGCGCTGGCCTTCTGGGCCTCGCTGGGCGCCGCTGCGCTGCCGCTGTTCCGCCGCTTCCTGCAGCCCTTGTTGCTGGCCGGCCGCAGCGGAACGGCGCTGCCCGTCGCGGCTCGCGCCTGACCTTGATTCGGAGCTTTTGCAATGACGACCGAGATCGATTCCCCCGAGACCGCCCAGCCCGCCGGCAAGATCATGCTGGTGGGCATCGGCCCCGGCAGCCAGGCCCACATGACGGCCCGCGCCCGCGAGGCGATTGCCGAGGCCGACGTGGTGATCGGCTATGTCACCTACATCAAGCTGGTGGCTGAGCTGCTGGAAGGCAAGGAGGTCGTGCGCAAGGGCATGACCGAGGAGCTGGACCGGGCCGTCAGCGCGCTGGAAGCGGCGCGCGCCGGCAAGAAGGTGGCGCTGATCTCGTCGGGCGACGCGGGCGTCTACGGCATGGCCGGCCCGACCTTCGAGGTGCTGTTCCAGGCCGGCTGGACGCCCGACGACGAGGTCAAGGTCGAGATCGTGCCGGGCGCGTCTGCGCTGAACGCCTGCGCCGCGCTGGTCGGCGCGCCGCTGACGCACGACTTCTGCGCCATCTCATTGAGTGACCTCTTGACGCCGTGGCCGGTGATCGCGCGCCGGCTGGATGCCGTCGCCAATGCCGACTTCGTGGTCGCGCTCTACAACCCGAAGAGCGGCCGCCGCACGCGCCAGATCGTCGAGGCCCAGCGCCTGTTCCTGCGCCACCGCCGGGCCGATACGCCGGTGGCCATCGTCAAGAGCGCCTACCGCCGCCGCGAGCGCATCGAGTTCAGCACGCTGGACAGGATGGCCGAGGCCGACATCGGCATGCTGACCACGGTGCTGATCGGCAACAGCCACACCTTCGTGCGCCACGGCCTGATGGTCACGCCGCGCGGCTATGCCAACAAGTACGACCTGGACGCTGGCGGCGATACACGCGAAGGCGAAAAGCCCGGCCGCTCGCTGTCCACCGGCCTGCTGGGCTGGCTGGACACGCTGCAGGCCGAACATGCCGCAGGCGCCAGTGCCGAGGCGCTGGCGCTGCGCCACCGGCTGCCGCTGGACTACATCGTCTCGACCTTGGCCGAGCCGGTCGAGGCCGCGGAGTTGGCTGACGCTGCCATCACAGGGGACGAGGCATGAGCGACGCACCCGAGACTGCCGACACCGCAGCCACCGTTACGAAACCCAAGATCGGCGCCTACCGCCGCCACCTGCTGGTCTGCACCGGCACCCGCTGTACCGCCAACGGCGAGTCACAGCAGCTGTTCGACAGCCTGGGCGACAAGTTCAAGGCAGCAGGCCTGAACGACGGCGAACTGCGTGTGAAGCGCAGCCGCGTCAGCTGCTTCGCCGCCTGCAAGGGCGGCCCGGTGATGTGCGTGCAGCCGGACGGCACCTGGTACTACAACGTCACCCCGGCCAACATGGACCGCATCATCGAGCGGCATCTGGTGGGCGGCGAGGTGGTCGAGGACCTGGTGTTTCACCAGGGGCCGATGGTTGGCTGATGGCCGCGGTGTCGGCTGCCCGGACTCAGGCAAGGCGGCAACGGTCATCAATGGACGCTGCCCCTTGAGGGTCAGGATCCTCGCTTTGGCGTCAAGGTGGCGATGCCCTCGGCATCCTTGATCTTGGCGCTAGGGTTTTGAGGTGCCTTTTGACCGAACAGGAACTTGGCTGCGGCAGCCTCGGGTGGGAACGACGAAAACTGGGCGGTGACGATGTCGAGGCGGCCGTCGTGGTTGAAGTCTGCCAACCCGAGCGCATGCGGCTCCTCGGCGACAAAGGCGGTGTAGAGCTTCTCGAATTGAGCGCTGGGCGCGCCAGCCGGCGTTCGATTCAGGTAGATGGTGATCGCGCCATTGCCTTGGCCGTCGGAGTTCAAGTTTGCCAACACAATGTCGATTGTCCCGTCGCCATTCATGTCGGCGAGCCGCAGGTCATAGGGAGCACCTTCCACCATGTTCTGCACGGTGAAGGCAGGCGTGGGTGCTGCGGTTGCCGTGCGATTCAGCAGCACGCTGAATGTCTTCCCGGTTTGCTGCGAACTGTTGTTGGCGCTGACGAGATCAGGAAGCCCGTCGCCATCCACATCGCCGGTTTCCAGGCCGGTGACGCCGTCGGCAACCGGGACTGCGATCGCAGGGGCGAAAGTGATGGGTCCACCTGCCGCGGTGGTGTTGATCAGGATGTCAACCTCAGGGGCCAGAAGGTTGCCGACGGCGAGGTCGGGCTTGCCATCGTGATTGACATCCAGGGTGCGCACCGAGAAGCTGTAGGAGCTCGCGCCGGGGCTGCTGGCGAGCGCGCCGACCTTGGTCAACTGAGGCGTTTCAGCGCCCTTCGGGGTGGTGTTCCTCCAAACCGACACGGTGCCGCTCACGCCTCCTGCCGTGGCGATGTCTTCGATGCCATCGCCATCGAAGTCCGCGGTTGCCGCGTCGTAGGTGGCCGAGGACAGTGCGACATCGGTCCTGGAAAAGGCAAGGTCGTTCCCGCCAACTTTGGTGTCGTTCAGGAGCACGTAGAAAGCCGTCGCGTCCGAGGTCGAGACAATCAGGTCCGGGCGACCGTCACGGTTGAGGTCGGCACTGCTGACCCTGAACGGAGCGGAGGGAAGGGCAACAGTGATTGCCTTTGCGAATTTGGACTTCCCGGACTTCTCTGGCGTGGCGTTGCGCAGGATCGAGAGTGCGGGCGCGCCACTGCTGGCCGCGGTGAACACGGCGTCGGGCTGGCCGTCGCCGTTGAGGTCAGCGACCGCAGCGCCCTGCACAAAGTTCGAGATGCTTGACGAACCCGCTTCCAGCCAGACTTTTCCGGCGGTGGGCTGAGCCGCGGGGTTGGTCAATTTCAAGCCGAATTCCAGCGGCGAGCCGACCGGCCGGCCAGCGATTGGCACCGTGACCATCTTCATGGTTTGTCCGGGCTCAAAGCTGAGGGTTCCCTTGGTCTCGGTGTAGTCCCGCCCCGCCACGGCGGAGCCGTCCACGGTGGCGAAATCGACTTGTGCGTACGATGCAATGTCGCTGCTGCGAATGACCTCGAATTGCACCACGGTGGTGAATCGGTCTGGTTGCGCCGTGGTGTCGTGGACAGCAAATGCAACGCCGGCAAAGGCGTGCGTAGCCCATGTCCCGGACAGCGCCATGCAGACGGCGGCCGAACGAAGGGCTGACACAAGAAAGGGAGAGCGGGTCATGGGGTTGTGGATGATTCGATGCCGGTGGCGGGCGATGGTGCCGAGGAGGGTGCGCAACTGGAACTTCAAAATGCCAGGCGGTGAACGCCGCTGAAGCGACCCTTGCGGTGGAAATCCCAGTCGGGAAAGTACCCTGCCGGGCGACCGAAAGTCCTGCCCTTTCGATGACCAAATCGTGACTGTCCCGAACGGGAATGTCCTGAGGCCCTCGTGTGTCATGACGACGTTCCCCCAACCACCGCTGCCGCCACGACTGGTGAGTCATCAAGGCCAGGATTGGCGCCTGCCGCTGCACCGCCAATGGCGAGTCGCAGCAACTGTTCGACAGGCTGGGCGACAAGTTCAAGGCCACCGTCCTGAGCGATGGCGAATTGCGCGTGAAGTGCAGCCGCGTGAGCTGCTTGGTCGCCTGCAAAGGCGGCCCCGGTGGCGGGTTGAGCGAAGCAGGAGGCATATTTGCTGTGCAGCAAATATGCTTAAAACTGATAATTTATCAGCTTGAGCTATATTTGCTGGGCAGCTAACATGAGCCCATGTCTGGCATCCTTCATGACGACAGCGACTTGGTGGCGGCCCTGCTGGAGGCGCTGACATCAGCGACCCAGCTCCACTGCCTGGCGCGGCGGGATGGCGTGCGCTTTCGCGACGAACATGAGGATGCGCGCGAGCTGGATGCGGCGCTGCAGGTGCGAATGCCTGACGGGCAAGTGCTTGAGCTTGCCATCGAGACCCGACGAACCGCCTATCCGAGAGATGTCCGTCTGGCGGTCGAGCAGCTCCGGGCCTACGAGGGCAGTCGAACCGAAGCTGCGCCGCAGGTGCCCGTGCTGTCGGTCGTGGCCGCTGACCATCTGAGCCAAGGTTCACGCGAGGCCTTGCGCAAGGCCGGCATCAACTACTTCGACACGAGTGGCACGCTTCATTTCCATCATGGCACCTGGCTGGTGGACATCGAGCGAGCGCCCCAGGCGCTGCCGGGGCGGCGCATTGGCAGTGTCTTTTCCGGCGCGCGTGAGCAGGTCGTGCATGCGATGCTGATGCATTGGCATCGCACTGCGGGGCGCGACTTCATTTCGGGCGCCGAACTGGCCCAGATGGCCGGAACCTCTGCCTACACCGTCTCCAAGACGATGCAGGAGATGGAACGCCAGGACTGGGTGCAGTCAACAGGCGCAGGGCCGACCCAGCGGCGCCGAATTTCCCGGCCCGCCGAACTGTTGGATGCCTGGGCGGCTGTTTGGGCTGCGCGGTCCGAAGTGCGCAGTCGTTGGTACGGCTTCGCGCCAGAAGGCATCACGAGCGCGCTGGCCAAGGGGCTCGTCGAGCGAAATGGATGGGTGCTCACTGGTGCGGCTGCGGCCAATCTGCTGGTTCCCACCTTGACCAGCGTGGACCGCGCGGTGGTCGTCGTGCCGCCAGGCAAGGGCAAGGATTGGGCAGAAGGGTTGAAGCTCAAGCCCGCGGACAAGGGTGCCAACGTCGTGTTTGTCGAACGCGAAGGTGCCGCGCTGCTGTTCGCCGAAGAGCTGCCGGATCACCCGGGCCTGCGCGCTGCCAGCCCCTTTGTCCAGTACCTGGACCTGTTGGATGGCGTGGGTCGCAACAAGGAACTGGCAGCCGAATTCCGGCAGCGCTACCTGAAGCTCGAAGAGGCGGTTGATGTCTGACAAACCCCGGAAAGCGGCGGGTTACAGCCGCGACACCACACAGGCGTGCGAAACCCTGTTGGTGATCCTGCTTGGCGCTTTTGGCGAGCTTGCGGCCAGCCTGCGTCTCATCGGCGGGCTGGTGCCGCTCTACCTGGCACCCGAGGCACCGCCGGATGTGCCGGCCCCTGTGGGAACCAATCAGCGCGCTGGTCACCGCCTTTCTGGACTCGGTCGAAGCCAGCGGGGCATGGGCCAGGCCGGGGACGCGGCAAGGTGCGCCGCGCTGACGGCTGGCGCCTGGTCAGGTGATCCACCCGGCAATGGCCTTGCCAGTTTCCGCGGCGGTGCCTGGCATAGGTCGGACATGGTGCCGCCGAGCAGGCTGCGGTTCGTTCAGTAGGGGCCGCCGCTCGGTACGGGTGACGGGCCGCCCAGGCCGAATTCGGCGGCGCGCTGGCGCACTGCGCTGATCATCAGCGTCACGTCGATGCCCACGGCCACGAAGCGCGCGCCCAGGTCCAGGTAGCGGTGGGCCGCGGCCACGTCGCCGGTGAGCGTGCCGGCGGCCTTGCCGCTGGCGTGGATGCGGTGGATCGCGTCGTCGATGGCGGCCTGCACCTCGGGGTGCTGGGGCTGGCCGAGATGGCCCATGGAGGCGGCCAGGTCGGCCGGCCCGATGAAGACGCCGTCCACGCCGTCCACCGCGCAGATCGCCTCCAGGTTCGCCAGCGCCGTGACGGTCTCGGCCTGCACCAGCAGGCAGACCTCGTCATTGGCGCGGTGGACGTAGTCGGCGCGAGCGCCCCAGCGCGACACCCGGGCCACCGCAGCGCCCACGCCACGCACGCCTTGCGGTGGATAGCGCGTGGCAGCCACGATGGCGCGCGCCTGCTCGGGCGTGTCCACCATGGGGACCAGCAGGTTCTGGGCGCCGATGTCCAGCAGCTGCTTGATCAGCGCGGGGTCGCTGTTCACGCTGCGCAGCACCGGTTGGCCGCGATAGGGGGCCACTGCCTGAAGCTGGGCCAGGCTGGCGCGCACGTCGTTGGGTGCATGCTCGCCGTCGATCAGCAGCCAGTCGAAGCCGGCGGTGGCGCAGATTTCGGCGCCGTAGGGATTGGCCATGGACAGCCACAGGCCGATCTGGGGTTCGCCGCGGGCGATGGCGGCCTTGAAGGGGTTGCCGGCGGCGATCATGCCAGGCCGCCTTGGCAAAGGTACTTGATGTGCATGTAGTCCTCCAGGCCGTGGCGTGATCCTTCGCGGCCGTAGCCGGATTCCTTCACGCCGCCGAAGGGGGCCGCCTCTGCGGCAACCGCGCCTTCGTTGATGCCGACGATGCCGCACTCCAGCGCGCTGGCCACGCGGGCTATGCGCCGCACGTCCTGCGAATAGAAGTACGCCGCCAGGCCGAAGGGTGTGTCGTTGGCGTCCCGGAGCACCTCGTCCTCCTGCTCGAAGGGGAACAGCGGCACCACCGGGCCGAAGGTCTCCTCGGCGCACAGCGCGGCGGCCTTGGTGGCGCCGGCCAGCACCGTGGGGGCAATGTAGTTCGGGCCCAGCTCCTCGCGCACGCGGTGGCCGCCCACCAGCACCTTGGCCCCTTGCGCAACCGCGTCGTCGATGTGGCGCAGGATCTTGTGGACCGCGCGCTCGTTGATCATGGGCCCGATCTGTGCATCGGCCTCGGTGGCCGGACCGACGCGCAACGCACCCACCTGGGCCGCCAGCTTGTCGGCAAAGGCTTCGAACACACCGACCTGCACGTAGACGCGGTTGGGGCAGACGCAGGTCTGGCCGCCGTTGCGGAATTTGGCGGCCATCAGGCCCTGGACTGCCGCGTCCAGGTCGGCGTCGTCGAACACGATGAAGGGGGCGTTGCCGCCCAGCTCCAGCGAGAGCTTCTTGAGGGTTGCGGCCGACTCGCGCGCCAGGTGCTTGCCCACCGGCGTGGAGCCGGTGAAGCTGATCTTGCGCACCCGCCCGTCGGCCAGCCAGGCATCGACCACGGCAGGCGTTTGGGCGCGCGAGGCGCAGACGATGTTGAGCACGCCGGCCGGCAAGCCGGCCTGTTCGGCCAGGTGCACCAGGGCCAGGGCGGTCAGCGGCGTGTCCTCGGCGGGTTTGGCCAGCACGCTGCAGCCCGCAGCCAGGGCCGGCGCAATCTTGCGGGCGATCATCGCCGCAGGGAAGTTCCAGGGCGTGATGACCGCGACCACCCCCACCGGCTCCTTGACCGCGAACATCTGCCGGCCGACCACCGGCGGGGCGATCACGTCGCCGCAGATGCGCACCGCTTCTTCGGCGAACCATTCGACATAGCTGGCCGCGTACAGCACCTCGGCCCGGCCTTCGGCCAGCGGCTTGCCCTGTTCGTGTGAGATCAGGCGGCCCAGGTCTTCCTGGTTCGCCAGGATCAAAGCCAGCCAGCGCTTGATGACCTGGGCCCGGGCCTTGGCGGGGGTGGCGCGCCAGGCGGGGAAGGCGGCGTGGGCGGCATCGGCCGCCTGTTGCGCGTCGGCGGCGCTGCTGTCGGGCACCTCGGCGATCAGGCGCTGGTTGGCCGGGTCAGTCACCGGCAGCGTGGCGCCGCCAGCCGCGGCGCGCCAGGTGCCGGCAATGAAATTCCGGGTCCGCAGCAGCTCGCTGTTGTGCAGGGTCAGGTCGTGTTGCATCGGGATGTTCAGCTCACAATTCCAAGGTGCCAGGGGACGAATTCATGGTCGCCCAGGCCAAGTTTTTCGCTGCAGGTGGCTTCGCCAGAGGCCGCACGCAGGATGTGCTCGAAGATCTGGCGGCCCATCTGCTCGATGCCAAGCTTGCCGTCGATGACCAGGCCGCAGTTGATGTCCATGTCTTCGCTGAGCCGCTCGAACATCGGGGTGTTGGAGGCCAGCTTCAGCGTGGGGGCCGGCTTGGAGCCGAACATCGAGCCGCGGCCGGTGGTGAAGCAGATCAGGTTGGCGCCGCTGGCGATCTGGCCGGTGGTCGCCACCGGGTCGTAGCCGGGCGAGTCCATGAAGACAAAGCCGGTTTCGGTGATGGGCTCGGCATATTCGTAGACCGCGCGCAGCGGCGTGGTGCCGGCTTTCATTGCCGAGCCCAGCGACTTCTCGACGATGTTGGCCAGCCCGCCGGCCTGGTTGCCAGGACCTACCACGCCGTTGAACTGGCCGTTGTGGCCGGCGGTGTAGCGCTTCCACCAGTCCAGCCGGGCCAGCAGCTTGCGGCCCACGGCCTCGCTGACCGCGCGGCGCGTCAGCAGGTGCTCCACGCCATGGATCTCCGGCGTTTCCGACAGGATGGCGGTGCCGCCATGGGCGACCAGGATGTCCATTGCCGCACCCAATGCAGGATTGGCGCTGATGCCGGAAAAACCGTCCGAGCCGCCGCATTCCAGGCCGATCTTCAGGTGGCTGGCGGGCACCGGCACGCGCTGGATGTCATTGGCCGCCGGCAACATGGCCTGCACGGCGGCAATGCCTGCCACGATGGTGGCGCGGGTGCCGCCCGTCTGCTGCATCACCAGGCTCTGCAGCTGCCGGCTCTCATCCAGGCCTTGCGAGGCCATCAATTCAGGTACCTGATTGCGCTCGCAGCCCAGGCCCACGACGACGACGCCGCCCAGGTTCGGGTGGCGGGCATAGCCTGCCAGGGTGCGGCGCAGCACATCGAAATGTTCGCTGGGCGAGGACATGCCGCAGCCGCTGGTCTGGGCGAAGGCGACGACACCATCGACATTCGGATAGGCGGCCAGCCGCTCCGGCGTGAACCATTCGGCCACCTTGTGGATCACCGTGGAGGAACAGTTCACCGAGGCGATCAGGCCGATGTAGTTGCGCGTGGCCACCCGGCCATCGGCACGCACGATGCCCAGGAAGGTGGCCCGCTCGTGCGCTGGCAGCGGGGCCGCGGGCTTCAGGTCGGTGCCGAATTCGTAGGCGAAGCCGTCGCGTTCCTCGTGGCGGATGTTGTGCGTGTGCAGGTACTCGCCGGCTTCGAGCGCACGCGCCGCGAAGCCGATCACGGTGTCGTACTTTAGGACGGCTTCGCCCTCGGCGATGGCGCGGGCCGCGATCTTGTGCCCGGCCGGCACCTGGGCACGGGCGCGCAGACCCATGCCAGCCAGGGTTTCGCCCAGCGCAATGGGGCGCCGGGCGATCAGCACGTTGTCCCGCGGGTGCAGGCGTATCAGCGGTGCGTTGTTTTGCATGAAGCCTTGAAGGAGGGCGGTGGTGGTCATCCCTTGGCAAGCAGCTCGCGCAGCTTGAGCTTGTCGATCAGCAGCTTTTCCTTCTGCATGGTTTGGGCCACGTACTTCTCGTAGTCCGGGCCGTCCAGGTACATCAGCGGCGCATCGATCCTGCCGCAGGCGGCAGCGAACTCCGGGCTGGCCGCGGCTTGCCTGAAGGCTGCGCGCAGCCTGCCGAGCACCGCCGGGTCCATGCCCTTGGGGCCGCCAATGCCATTGGGCGCGTCCACCACCACCGGGAAGCCCTGCTCGCTGACGGTGGGCACGTCCTTGAAGTCATTCGTGCGGCGCGCTCCCAGCGTGCCCAGCAGGCGCAGCTTGCCGGACTGCACATGCGGCGCCCAGGAACTGGAGTCGATCAGCAGGTCGACTTCGCCACCCAGCACGGCCTGCAGGGCCGGTGCACCGCCCTTGTAGGGGATGTGCAGCATCTCGATGCCGGCGACCTGGTTGAATTCCTCCATGCCCACATGCGTGGCGCCGGCCACGCCCGCGCTGGCATAGGTCAGCTTGCCAGGGTGGGCCTTGGCATCGGCCACCAGCTCCTTGATGTCCTTCCAGCGCGCCTCGGCCTGGCACACGATGCCAAAGGTCTGGCCCGACACGCGGGCGATGTAGCTCAGGTCCTTCAACGGATCGAGCGGCACCGAGCCCAGCTGCGAGAAGCGCGCCACCGAGATGGGAATCTGGCCGATGGTGTAGCCATCGGCCTTGGTCGCGGCCAGCGCGCGCAGGCCCAGCATGCCGGCCGCCCCCGCCTTGTTGTCCACCACGATGGTCTGGCCCAGTGGCTTGGCAGCCTCCGCGCACAGCACGCGCATCGTCATGTCCGCCGTGCCGCCTGCGGGCCACGGGCAGACGAAGGTGATGGGGTGGTCGGGATAGCCGGCGGCAGAAGCGCGGCTGGTGGCAGCGAGCGCAGCGGCGCTCAAGCTGCCAAGGATGAAGTGGCGGCGGCTGGCATGCATGGGGAATGTCTCCTGTTGTAGTGGCGCCCATTCTTCGCCTTTGGCTCATGGCGATCCAATCACATAGTGGACTGTCTTCATTCCGTCCAGGTTATGGTCGCGGGATGGCTGACATTGACCGTGTGCTGCGCTCCAACCTCAAGCTGCGCCACCTGCAACTGCTGGTGGCCCTGGATGAATTCCGCCACCTGGGGCGGGCTGCCGAGTTCCTGTCGGTGACCCAGCCGGCCGTCTCCAAAACGCTCGCGGAGATCGAGCGCATGTTCGAGCTGAGTCTGTTCGACCGCTCCACGCGCGGCACCGAGCCCACCCCGTATGGCGCCGCGGTCGTGCGCTTCGCCCGCTCGGTGCTGGCCGACTACGGGCGCACCCGTGACGAGATCGCATCCGTGGCCAGCGGCGCGGCTGGCCGCACCAGCGTGGGCTGCATGGTGGTGGCCATGCCGGTGCTCTTGACCCGGGCGGTGGCCTTGCTGAAGGCGCAATCGGCGCAGAGCACGGTGCTGGTGGAAGAGGGGGACCTGACCCGTTTGCTGCCGCGGCTGCGGGTGGGCGAGCTGGATCTGTTCGTTGGCCGGTTGGAACCTGGCTATGCCGCGCCGGACCTGGCGACCGAAGCGCTGTACGAGGAGCCGATGCGTGTCGTGGCCCGTCCCGATCACCCGCTTGCCAGGCAGGCAAAGCTCGCGTGGCGCGACCTGGCGCGCGAGCCCTGGGTCGTGCCACCGCCCTGGGCGTCGTCGCGCATCAAGCTCCACCAGATGTTCTACAAGCATGGGCTGAACCCGCCGGCGGATCTGATCGAATCAGCTTCCTTCCTGGCCACGCTCAGCTTCGTGCGCGACCGCGCCGCACTGGGCTTTCTCGCCCAGCAGGTGGCGCTGCATTTCGAGCGCGAGGGCCTGCTCAAGGTGCTGCCCATCAAGGTGCCGATCGAATTGCCGCCGGTGGGCATCATCACGCTGCGCACTCGCGTGAACACGCCCAGCAGCGCGCAACTGATCCGTTGCCTGCGAGAGGTCGCAAACGAGTTGATGAGCAGCCAGTAAGGCGGAGCGAGGGTTGGCTGGCAGCGCAGGGCCGAAGAGACTGACGTGCAGCTACTTCGTCCCGAACAAGCGATCTCCCGCGTCCCCCAGCCCCGGCACGATGTAGCCGTGTTCGTTCAGGCCGCGGTCGATGGCTGCCGTGTAGACCGGTACGTCCGGGTGGGCTTCGGTGAAGTTCTTCAGGCCTTCGGGGGCTGCCAGCAGGCAGACGAAGCGGATGGACTTGGGGCGGGTTTCCTTCAGGCGGTCGACGGCGGCGACGGCGGAGTTGCCGGTGGCGAGCATGGGGTCGAGCACGATGGCGTCGCGGTTTTCCATGTCGGCCGGCATCTTGAAGTAGTACTCGATGGCCACCAGCGTCTTCGGGTCGCGGTACAGGCCGATGTGGCCGATGCGGGCGCCGGGCACGACGTTGAGCATGCCGTCCAGGAAACCGGCTCCCGCCCGCATGATGCTGATGAACACGGTTTTCTTGCCGTCGATCACCGGGCTCTGCATGGGCTCCAGCGGCGTCTCGATGTCGATCAGCTGCGTGGGCATGTCGCGCGTCACTTCATAGGCCATCAGCATGCTGATCTCGCCCATCAGGCGGCGGAAGCTGTTGGTGCTGCGGTCCCTCTCGCGCATCAGCGTGAGCTTGTGCTGGATCAGCGGGTGGGTGACGTGGTGAATCATGACTGCCTCGTTGCTCAAAACACCGTGCCGTCGCTGGCAATGTTCAGCGGCGGCTTGCCGCCTTCGCGCAGCGTCCTGGCGATCTCGCGGCCTGCCGCCCAGGTGCCGCCTTCGAGGATGCAGGCCAGCGGCATCTCGGCCGCGGTCTTGCCAAGCCGGGCGCGCACCAGCGGCGCGAGTTCGTCGACCAGCGCGACGGTGAGCGCGCGCCACTCGATGATGGCCTCGTTCGCGGCCGTGTACTGGCGCTCTGCGAAGTTTGAGTCGCGCGGCAGCAGCACCTGCGTGTCCAGCAGCAGGCCGCCATTGCGGTACTCGGGCAGGCCGGTCATGCCGTCCAGGTCGGTCAGCGTGATGCCGGCCCACTCGAAGGGTTCGAGCAGCGAGTAGGTCAGCCACTGGCTGAGCTTGTGGAAGGGCACCCAGCCGGCGGTGGTGCCGCTGCCGCCCGCGGCGGGGTGCTGCCAGCAATCGCCCAGCGGCACGCCTTCAAGTTCGCTGCCGGTGAGCCAGATGGGGCTCAGGTGGTCGAGCAAGGCCTGCAGCACGCGCGGCGCGGGCAGGTGGGTGGTTTGGCCGTTGTCGGTGAGCAGGTCTACCAGGCCGCCAGGGCGGCCTTCGGCGCCGAAGGCCGCGGGCTGGGCGGCCAGCGTGTCGCCGAGCCGGCGCAGCAAGGTGGCTCGGCCTTCGAGGCCGACGAGCGGGTTGTCGCTGCCGACCTGGAACATTGCGGCCAGCATTGCTGCGTCCAAGCGTTGCAGTGCCGCGGCGTCCACCCGCAACGGGTCGTTTGCGTCGGACGAAAACAGCCCCTGCAGGAAGCCGCGGAAGCTGGCGACGCCCAGGCCCTCGGAGCGGGTGAACGTCTGGCCTGAGGCCGCCTCGGCATAACGCCATTGCGGCCCGGCGCCGGCGTCCAGCAGCACGCTGACCAGTGTCAGGTCGATGCGCGCGCGGGCCTGCGCGGCTGCGTCGCGCCCCGCCAGCAGGGAGTCGAGCTCGCCCTTGCGGTCCACGCCGCCGGATTCGAAGTGCCGCCAGCGGCTGTGGTACGGAATGCGCAGGTCCGGGTACTGCCGGCGCGTCACCTGCTCGACCAGTTGGGCGGCGGCTTCAAGTCGGCAGCGCTGCACGGTGAAGTGGCGCGACTGGCCTGCGTCGGCCGCGGCGAGGATGTTGCCGCAGCGCTCGCGGATGGTCGTGGTGGATCGCAGTTTGGAAGCCAGGTCAGCCAAGCGTGCGCCCCTTGGTGGCTGCGAGCTGATCTCCGTCCGGGACTGCACCGTCCGTGAAATACCCCGCAGCGATCTTGGCCTCGATCTCGACCCGTGCATCGGCTGGCACCAGCTCGTCCGGGATCTTCACGCGCTCGCCGACCTCGATGCCGCTGCCGGTGATCGCGTCGAACTTGTCGTTGCTCATGCTGACCAGGCGATGGATCTTGCGAATGCCCAGCCAGTGCAGCACGTCGGGCATCAGATCCTGGAAGCGCATGTCCTGCACACCGGCCACGCACTCGGTGCGCAGGAAATACTTGTCCGCGCTGTCGCCGCCGAGCTGGCGCTTGCGGGCGTTGTAGACCAGGAACTTGGTGACTTCGCCCAGCGCCCGGCCTTCCTTGCGGCTGTAGGCGATCAGCCCCACGCCGCCTTGCTGCGCGCCCTTGATGCATTCCTCGATCGCGTGCGTCAGGTAGGGCCGGCAGGTGCAGATGTCGGAGCCGAACACGTCCGAGCCGTTGCACTCGTCGTGCACGCGCGCGGTGAGCGTCACGTTCGGATCGGCCAGGTCGCGCGGGTTGCCGAAGATGTACAGCGTCTGCCCGCCGATGGGCGGCAGGAAGACTTCCAGGTCGCTGCGTGTGACCAGCTCCGGGTACATGCCGCCGGTTTCCTCGAACAGGTTGCGCCGCAGGTCGGCCTCGCTCACATTGAATCGCCTGGCCACGCCGGGCAGCCACCACACCGGCTCGATGGCCACCTTGGTGACCACGGCCGAGCCGTTTTCCAGCAGCACGCGGTTGTCCGGCACCAGGCGCTGGAAGACCATCGCGTGGCGGATCTCGGGCAAGTCGATGTGGGCCTTGGTGACGGCAATCGTCGGCCGCACGTCGTAGCCCTGGGCGATGTGGTCGCTGAACACGTCGGCCACGCTGGCGCCCCAGGGGTCGATCGAGACCATTTTCTCGGCGTCGCCCCACTGTGGGTTCGGGCCGATCAGGTCGGTCGGCGAGGTGTTGGTCAGGTCGGCCCGGTGGCCTTTGACCAGGTTGCCCGCCGCGACCGCCAGCGCGCGGTACACGCCATAGCTGCCGCTGTGGGTGCCGATGACATTGCGCTGGCTGCGGTTGGTGGTGGTGCCGATGACCGGGCCGCGCTCGGCCGCGGTGGCCGCGCCCCAGTGGATCGCGGGCGCGCCGCTCGGGCCCTGCTGGCCCGGGTGGCTGGTGAGGCGGATGTGCCGGGTGGCACGCACGTCCCCTGACTTCTCACTGCTCATCTCGCACCGCTCCTGCTTGGTGGCCGACGTGAACAAGCATACGCCGTCGTGGCAACAACGCGAGCAAGTCCCGGGCCACCAAGGCGTGGCGGACGGTGCGCGTGGCAGGTTAAGCGTTAGATATACTAATTATCGCAATGCCGATTCCCGCGGCGGTTGGCCGTTCCGGCGCGGTCACACGATGTCCCTGGATTCTCCGGGGCCGCAGCCTACCAACCCGCACCCATCTCCCGCAAGGTTCCGATCACGTGTCAGCTTCCCCCCTCAAAGGCAAACCAGCAGCGCGACGTCCGCGGGCCGCAGCCATGTCCGACGACCCTTTGGCGCGCTTCGATTTCCTGACGGGCTCGCTTGGATACTCCCTGCGCCTGACGCAGGTGCGGATGTACAGCCTGTTCTTCGAGATGATCGGCGACTTGGGCCTGACGCCGGCGCGTGTGACGGCCTTGTCCCTCATCGCCACCGGCGACGACATGAACCAGGCCAAGCTGGCGCGCAGCCTGGACATCGCCGGTCCGAGCGCGCTGAAGATCGTCGATGCGCTCGAGGCCGCAGGCCTGATCTGCCGGCTCGACGTACAGGGTGACCGGCGCCGCTACGTGCTGGCGCTCACCGCCACGGGCCGCGCCAAGCTCGAGCAGCTTCGCGTGCGGATGGCCGAGTACGAGGACCGCATCGCCGCCGGCCTGTCGCCCGCAGAGCGCGAGCAGCTGATCGGGCTGCTCAACCGCACCGCGCTGCCGGGATGAGAGCGGCGCGCGCTCGCAGGTCCACATGCGCCCCGGCGCTGAAGGTCAGCAGCGTCTGGCCGGCCAGCTCGGGCACTGGCGTCTTCGGGGCGGGTGTTCAGCGCGGTGCCATGCGCAGCGCGCCGTCGAGGCGGATGACCTCGCCGTTGAGGTGGCCGTTGACGGCGATGTGCAGCGCCAGGGCGGCGAACTCTTCAGGGCGCCCAAGGCGCTTGGGGAACGGAATGGACTCGGCAAGCGACTGCTGCACCGGCTCGGGCAGCGCCTTCAGCAGCGGCGTGGCGAAGATGCCCGGCGCGATGGTGCAGACGCGGATGCCCCATTGCGCCAGGTCGCGCGCCAGCGGCAGCGTCATGCCGGCGATGCCGGCCTTGCTGGCGGCGTAGGCCTCCTGGCCTACCTGGCCGTCGAAGGCGGCGACCGAGGCCGTGTTGACGATCACGCCGCGCTCACCGTCGGCCAGCGGCGGCAGGGTGGCTGCCTGTGCCGCCATCAGCCGCACCATGTTGTAGGTGCCCAGCAGGTTGATGCGCAATGTGCGCTCGAAGTCGGCCAGCGGCGCGGGGGTGCCGTCGCGCTGGATGACGCGGCGTGCGCCACCCACGCCTGCAATGTTCATCAGCACGCGCGCCGGGCCATGCGCGGTCGCGGCGGCTTCGAGCGCTGCGGTCGCGCTGTCGGCGTCGCTGATGTCGCAGAGCCAGGCGTTGGCTTGAAGGCCCAGCTCGCGCAGGCTCGCCGCCACGCGCTCGGCGCGGTCGAGGTCGATGTCCAGCAAGGCCACGCGGGCGCCGCCGGCGGCCAGGGCGCGGGCCACGGCTTCGCCCAGGCCGGAGCCGGCGCCGGTGACGACGGCCGACTGATCTTGGATGTTCATGTGCGGATCTCCGGGTCTTCGAGAATCAGGTGGCCCACGGCCGTGTTGGACGCGGGTACGTGGTAGAAGCGTCGCGCCAAGCGCGGGGGCTGTTGTCCGGCCAGGTCGCCCATGGCGCCGCGCGCCACCAGCCACATCACGAGCTCGATGCCTTCGGATCCGGCCTCGCGCACGTAGTCGACCGTGGGCACTGCGGCCAGTGCCTCGGGCTCGGAGATCAGCCGGTCAATGAACTGCTGGTCCCAGGCGCGGTTGATCAGGCCGGCGCGGCGGCCCTGCAACTGGTGGCTCATGCCGCCGGTGCCCCAGACCTGGACGTTCAAAGGCGCGGGAAAGCCATGGACCGCGCGACGCAGTGCGCGGCCCAGGGCAAGGCAGCGGCGGCCCGACGGCACGGGGTACTGCACCACGTTCACGGCCAGCGGGATCACGCGCACTGGCCATTGCCCGGTGACGGGCTGCTCGCCCAACATCAGCGACAGCGGCACCGTCAGGCCATGGTCAACCGGCATGCGGTTGGCCAGGGTGAGGTCGAAGTCTTCCTCGATGAGCGACTGCGCGATGTGTGCCGCCAGTTCGGGGTGACCCTGCACCGGCGGTACCGGGCGAGGGCCGAAGCCCTCGTCGGCGATGGGGAACTCGGCGGCGGTACCCAGGGTGAACGTGGGAACCAGCTCCGGGCCGAAGGCCGTGGCGTGGTCGTTGTAGACCAGCACCACCACGTCCGGGCACCGCGTGGCGACCCATTCCTTGGCGAACTGGTAGCCCTCGAAGACTGGTTGCCAGTACGGCTCTTGCGTCTTGCCGTGGTCGAGCGCTGCGCCGATGGCGGGCACATGCGAGGTATAGACCGAAGCTGTGATCCGGGCCATGGCGTGTTCAGTCTGCGGTTCGGGGTGCTTGCGCATCGCCGTGTTCGCCGAGTCGGCGGTTGCCCTCGGGCGAGCGCCCGCCGGCCAACATCATGTGGCGGTACCCGTCTTCGCTCATTCCGCTCATCGAGCTCACCAGCTGCAGCGCGCTGATGCCATCGGTGGCACCGATCTTCACGAGGAAGTAGATGTTCCCGCCCAGCGCGATGCAGGCGTTGTAGTCGCGGGCCCGGACGGCCGCGCGCTGCTCGGGCGTCATCGGCCAGGCTGCGAGGTAGGCGTCTTCGTCGGCCCGGAAGCGGCTCCGGTTGCCGGCCTGCATCAGTGACATGCAGAACTGGTTGAGCCCGTAGCCGCGGCGTGCCATGTCGGCATCGAACACGGTGGTGCCCGGAATGTCCAGGTAGGGCTTGGAGAGGGGTGGGCTCATGCGGATGCGCTCTAAGGTCTGGCGCTGCCGGCAGGCAGGCCGTTCAGCATGCGGGTCCGGCCACGCGGCTGCGTGCGCACCGGCGCAAGCTGCAGGCGGCGAGCAGGGCCGGGGCGATGTGGCGGTTGAAGGGCATGGTGCGGCGGGTGAGGCGTCAAACCTGCGGCAGGTCGGGTGTGTGCAGATCGAAACAGGCCACGCGCTGGTCGATGCGCCAGCCCTGCGCGCTGCGAACGAACCGGTCGATGAACCGACCGACGATCTGCCGCCCTTCGGCAGCGCGCCCCTGAGGGCCGCTGCCGGCGCGCAGGTCCGCGGCCCACAGCAGCACGCGGGTGGTGGCCTCGGCGTGGTCCGGGCCGACTTCGTCGAACAAGGTGCCGCAGACCAGGTGCACCGTGATGCGGTGCGCGGGACGCTCACGGTAGGCCCGGGCGATGGCTTCGCGGCCCTTGAGCGCCACGCCGTTCGGGCGCGTCAGATGCGCGTCGGCCGTGAACAGCGCGGCCAGCGCATCGGCCTGCCCGGTGTCCGCCAGCGTTGCGGCCCGCAGAACCAGTTCGCGGCAGGCGGCTTCGTCGAGCAGGCGCCGCATCGCATCGGCCTGGCGTTCCGGATCAGGCTGCTGCATCGCAATGCACCAGCCACTGTGCCAGTGCGGCCGACACGGCCGCGGGCTGCTCCATGGGGCTCATGTGTCCGCACTCGCCGATGAACCGCAGCACCGAACCCGGCAGCAGGGCCTGCATGGCGCGGTGGCGCTCCGGCGGGCTCCAGCGGTCCTGCTCGCCGCAGACGAGCAGGACCGGGCTGCGGACGCCGCGCAGCACCGGTTCGGCATCGGGGCGGTGCAGCAGCGCCTGCACCTGCGCGGCGAAGCGGGCGGGATTGCTGCGCAACACCATGGCCACCATGCGCTCGAACAGCGCGGTGCCGATCACGGCCGGGTGCACCATGGGTGGCAGCCATCCGCGGCTCACCGCCTCCATGCCCTGGCTTCGCGCCAGCGCCACCAGTGCGTGGCGCGAGCGGTACTCGGCCTCGCCGGCGGCGCCGTCCGGGCGCGCAGCCGTGCCGCTGTCCAGCAAGGCCAGCCCGCCCACGCGCCCTGGCGCCTGGCGCAGCATTTCCAGGGCAATGCGCCCGCCCATCGAGTGTCCGGCCACGGCGAACCGCGGCGCCGCAATGGCAGCGAGCAGCTGCCGCGCCATCGCGCCGAGGTGGTCGACCGTGTCGTCGATCCCGAGCGGGCCGACCATCACCTCGCGCGTGCTGCCCAGGGCCTCGGCCTGGGCCGCCCAGACGTCTTCGTCGCACAGCAGGCCGGGGAGCAGCAGCAGCGGCATGGCGGGTTTGCGGGATGGCATGCCGGCCCCTCAGCAGCACTCGCCCGAGGGCGGCTTGAGCCGCGAGTAGCGGCCATTCACGGGATCTCGGTCCAGGCCCAGCAAGCGGATGGCGTTCTGCTTGAGCACCAGCGGCCGCACCTCGGGACGGATGTCCAGCGTCTCGAAGTCCTTCAGCCAGCGATCAGGCGTGATCACCGGGTAGTCCGAGCCGAACAGCATCTTGTGCTTGAGCAGCGAGTTCGCGTATTTCACCAGCTGGGGCGGAAAGTAGCGTGGCGACCAGCCCGAGAGGTCGATGTAGACGTTGGGCTTGTGGGTGGCCACCGCCAGCGCGTTGTCCTGCCAGGGGAACGAGGGGTGGGCGATGACGATGGGCATCTGCGGGAAGTCCACCGCCACGTCGTTGAGGAACATGGGGTCGGAGTACTTCAGCCGGATGCCGCCGCCGCCAGACAGGCCGGCGCCCAGACCGGTCTGCCCGCTGTGGAAGATCGCCGGCAGGCCGGCCTCGGCGATCGCTTCGTACACCGCGTAGGCGGCGCGGTCGTTCGGGTAGAAGCCCTGGGCCGAGGGATGAAACTTGAAGCCCTGCACACCCCAGTCCTTGACGAGGCGGCGCACTTCGCGCGCACCCATCTTGCCGCGCATCGGGTCGATGCTGGCGAAGGGGATCAGCGCGTCGGGGTGGCGAGCCGCCTCTTCGGCGACCTCCTCATTGGTGATGCGGGCCTGGCCGGTCTCGCGTTCGGTGTCGACGGTGAAGATCACCGCCAGCATGCGTCGTTGCCGGTAGTACTCGGCCGTCTCGCTGATCGTCGGCCGCGCCATCGGCTGCTTGAAGTAGGCGTCCATTGCCGCATCCATCGCGATCGCCACCTCGTCGGGCGGGTTGCGCGTCGAGACGGTGGCGTGCGTGTGGATGTCGATGGCGACGATCGCGTCGAGGAAGCCCTGCCCCGGCAGCGGTGCCTCGCTCATCGCACCACCACCAGCGCGTCGAGCGCCAGCACGCCACGTTCCGGTCCGTAGGCCAACAGCGGGTTGACGTCGATCTCCGCGATCTCGGGCCGCTGCAGCATCAGTGCGCCTATCGTGGCCACGGCGCGTGCCACCGCGTCCAGGTCGACCGGCGGCGCACCGCGGAAGCCCTGCAGCAGCTTGGCGGCCTTCAGCGAGCGCAGCCTGGCGACGATGGCGGCGTGCGGAAGGTCGGGACTGAGCAGCCGCACGTCGCCCAGCGCCTCCACCCAGATGCCGCCCAGGCCGAGCATCAGCACCGGGCCCCATTGCGCATCGCGCACCGCGCCCACCACCAGCTCCAGGCCCTTGGCGGCCATGGCCTCGACGAGCACGCCGTCCAGCACCATGCCGGGCGCATGGCGCGCGATGTTGTCGTGCAGCTGCAGCCAGGCCTGGCGCAAGGCGGCCTCGTCGGCAATGTTCAGCAGCACGCCGCCGGCCTCGGTCTTGTGGGCCAGGGCGGCAGCCTGCGCCTTCATCACCACCGGGTAGCCGATGCGCGCGGCGGTGGCCAGCGCCTCTTCCAGCGAGCGTGCCAGCGCGCCGGGCGGTGTGGCCAGGCCGGCGGCGGCGAGCACCTGCTTGCCTTGCCACTCGGGCAGCGTGCCGCCGGCCAGCTTCGGCAGGGCGGACAGCGGCAGGGACATCTGCGACGGCCCCGTGTGCCACTCGGCCCGCAGGCGGCCGAAGCGCGTGAAGGTGGCCAGCGCGCGCAGCGCACGCTCGGGCGAGCGCATCACCACCGTGCCCATGCGCGCAGCGCGCTCCACCATGGCCGGCGGCAGGGGCGTGTCTTCGTTCTGCATCACGAAGATGCTCGGCTTGGTGCGGCCTTCCATGCCGAGCAGGTGGGCGTCGAGCCACACCGGGGCGATCTCGGGCGAGGGCATGGGCAGCGAGACCAGCAGGCTGCCGATGGCGGGATCGTCCTGCTCGGCGACCACGCCCAGCGTGATCAGCTCCGGCCGCGGGCCGATGAGTGTGCCCAGATCCAGCGGGTTGCGTGGCGGCGTGTAGGCGGGCAGCTGCTCGCGCAGTGCCTCGACCTGCGGTGCCGACATCGGGGGCATCTCCAGATGGAGCGGTTCGAGGTAGTCGAGCGCGATGCCGCACAGCGCCCCGGACGCGGTGATCAGGCCCAGCCCGCCGACCGGCGGCTGCGGGAAACGCAGCATGAGCTGGCCGAGGTCGATGGCTTCCTCAAGGCTGTCCACGACCAGCACGCCGGCACGCTCTGCAGCCAACCGCATGGCGCCGTGGTTGCCGGCCAGCGCGCCGGTATGCGAGCTGGTGGCGGCCTGGGCGCCTTCGCTGCGACCGGGGTGCAGCAACACGACGCCCTTGCCGGCGGCATGCATGCGCCCGAAGGCCGCGAGCACCTCGGGTGCCGAGCGGATCTGCTCGGCGTACACCACCGCCGTTCGGGTGCTGGGGTCGTCGGCCAGGAAGGAAAGCGTCTCCGACAGGCCGACCTGGGCCTCGTTGCCGGTGGTCAGCACATAGGAGACCGGCACGCCGCGCGCGCGCAGCGAGGCCGACACATGCACGCCGATGCCACCGCTTTGGGCCACCACGGCCACGGCAGGGCCGTCTTCGGGCCGAAGCTTCGGCGGCAGCACGAGTTCGACCATCGAGACATGGAAGCCGGCCACGCTGTTGAAGAAGCCGATGGTGTTGGGGCCCAGCAGCGCCAGGCTGCCGGCCCGTGCCGTCTCGGCGATCAGCTGCTGGCGCGTGCGACCCTCCTCGCCCATTTCGGCAAAGCCCGAGGCGAAGCAGACGGCGCCGCGCACGCCGCGTTCGACACAGGCCTTCAGGGTGTCGAGCACGGCATCCGAAGGCACCAGCAGGATGGCCAGATCCAGGCCTGGCGGCAGCTCGGCGATCGAGGTGTGGACGGTGCGTCCGCCGACGCTGCCGCCGCTTCTGCCCACCAGGTGCAGCGCGCCGTCGTAGCCAGCCTGGAGCAGGTTCTGCAGTACCACCAGGCCGGCCGAGCCTGGCTTGGTGGACAGGCCGACGATGGCGACCGAGCTCGGAGCGAGCAGTGGGCGGAGATCGGGGGTGTTGGACATCGCGGGCATCGGCGTTCTCCTCAAGCGTTGCTCACGCGGGCCTCGGGCGGCGTCACCTTGGCGACGCGCTTCTCCAGGAAGGCACGCATGCGCGCCTTGGCTTCGCCGTCGGACTGGGTCACGGCGGCCATCAGACCCTCGGTGAGCAAGCCGTGGGCCATGGGCTGCTCGGCGATCAGCGGCAGCGCCTGCATGATCGCGAAATTGGACAGCGGGGCATTGCTGGCGATGCGTCGAGCCAGCTCCAGGCCTCTGGCCAGGCCTTCGCCATCGGGCACGGTGTAGTGCGTCAGGCCCACCTGGAAGGCTTCCTCGGCGTTGTACACGCGGCCGGTGAGCATCATTTCAGCCACCCGCGAGCCGCCGATCAGCTTGGACACGCGCACCA
>Ga0307514_10001709_pt1 | contig 25206 bp, 29 predicted proteins | sample 16_EM_MG_FD_203088 | JGI IMG/M metagenome (GOLD analysis project Ga0307514, IMG submission 203088) | Populus trichocarpa ectomycorrhiza microbial communities from riparian zone in the Pacific Northwest, United States - 16_EM | ecosystem: Host-associated > Plants > Roots > Unclassified | place... | reverse complement strand
AAAGGAGTGGAAGGATCCTAGTGATCGTCGTCGTCCTCCCGTAAATTAGGGGCGACAACCAAGATGTGCACCGGTGCCGAACCGACGAGCGAATCAGGAAATGAGACTCTCGCATGTTTTTGTGAGGGAAGAAACAAAAAGAAAACCTCCTGGGCAGAGAGGAACGACTTGACAGGGTGGACGTGTGGAAAGGCCACAACGACGATCAAAGTGCGCGGCACCGATAACGCATACACGTACAAAGCGCGCTTCTCTTTCGAAAAAGAATTATCGTGTCACTCAAGACTCCAAGACGGTGGGGTCGCCATCGGCTGAGAGACCTGCGGTCATAAGAGCACCCTTCGCCCTGCAGCATCTCTGATGACATAACCCGCGTAGCGAAGAGGAGTGAAAGAAAGGTACTTACGTGAAAATAATTCATGCTCGGCAAGCTGTGATTTGCAAAACGATGTAGCCGATCGAAAAGGCACGATACAGCAAAGCGGATGACGTGAGACGTGGTAGCAGGGCAGAAGGACATCGCATTAGTCACGGTAGCCAATCACACCGCGAAAAAGGCAGACAGGAAGGACGTGTGGGTAGGAGGAATCAGTGGTAGGCATGGAGCCAAGATCCGTGTCAAGCTCCCAAGCGACGTCGGGAGGAAATCGCAAAGGGGATAGAGAGATAAAAATGATCGGGCAAGGAGGTACACACGGTGGTTTGTGCCATATCGGCAAATCGAGCAGTGTCAGTTTCGCCTTGAAAGCATCTTCGGGCTTTTCTCTTGCGATGGCACTCCAAGCATTCCAGGGCTTGACCGCATTTGAACCGTCAGATACGACGCGTTCGAGGACTTTGACGCACTCTGGTTTTCTATCCGCCCGATTACATCGTCAGGGATCTTTCCATTCCGAGTTCCGTGTAAAAGAGCTTTGGCGAGTCGGGTAGATAACTTGTGGGCGAGTTGAGTGCTCGCGTCTGCGATTTGGTCATTCGGAGCGAGGATCTGAAAGGCTCGGAGGATTGCATGTACAGTTGCAAGGTAATCTCCGAGCTCATATAAAGCGGCAGAGAGGTTTGAGGGATATGTAGGGTTATCCGTGTCGCAATTGGACGCCTGGAAACGGATTGGGGATGAGTATACAAGCCGGCCGCGATTATTCACCGAGAGCCGGAATGCAGGCAATTGGAGTCGAGAATGTAACAGGATGTGGGATGATGGGCATGATGGGCAGAATGATGGAGATATGGCCGGATGATGAGCTTAGAAAAAAAAATGAATGAAAGCTCACCTTTTCATAGAACTCGGCAGCTCTTTCGTGGTTGAATTTGTTTAGATTAAACCATCAAGGATGGATCGAGACGGGTTTACTGTTCGAACTGCGAAGACTTGAAGAGGACGTTGCCTTGTTCCTTGAACGCGAGAGCTTGCGACGGGGACATCAAAAAAAAAGAGGACCGGATGACCCTTGGTTGAGAGAGAGCGGGATCGATGATGATTGTATCCGGGAACCCTGGAAACGTCGAATTGAATGCGCCGTTCGCTTTCCAACCTTATTCCGATTCATTTCCTTGTCTAATTCCCACTTTTCTCTCTGTACGAAAATACTATTCAACTTTCCATCTCGCTCTCCCCCCTCGTTTGTTTCCCCACGGGGCTACCCTATTCAACACGACCTCCACCCAATCGCGCGGGGGGTTGCGTTTACTCAATTCCTCCTCTCACTCTCCTTCGCTTCGGTCGCTCGGCACGATACCGTCCACTCGAATGAGTACATCATCCACTTTCACAGTGAGATAGAGAAAAAAGCAAACACGGTAAAGCACCGGGCGTTCCCGGAGAAAACTTCGAGCGAGATGCCCGGCCTAACTCCGTATCATGGTGATGATTTGAGAGGAGGAGAGAGAGAGGAGAGAGCAATGAGGGAGGGTGAGAGGGTGTTGACGTTGCGGAACAAACCTGCCGCACCCGGTCGTGATGCCCAAAATTGGAAGTGCATACAGATGTCAGATCGCTATTGGACCGATTCTAGAATCCGCTCTCCTTTCCACCCTCGAGCGCGTCCCTTATTCCTACCCGCGGTCCGTTTAGGCGGAAAAGGCACGCCAACTTCTCACCTACCCCAGTGGAACCCCAATACTTCCGTGTGCCATTGTTCTTACTCTCTCTTGGAAAAGCTGGTACAGAAGTGGGAGAGAGGGCGTTCCTTCTACACAGTACACTCTGCTTCCGTTTTCCCCCTCTCTCGCACATGCTTTCCACCACCGCATGTGTCCCAATCGTCGCAATGAAAAAAGGGGGAAGGTTTTGAAGGAATGATCAAGGCCGAAATTGACGTGTGGGTGCGGCCGCGGACCGACTCCCAGGAACTTGGTTCGGATTACTTCCGTTCTTACCGCAGCCCATCAATGTTGCGGCAAGAAGAGGGAGAGGGAAAAAATAGGCCATAGCTCCCGCCACTCGCTCTCATTCCCGAGTTTGTTTGCGAGACTGTCTTGTTTCGTCTTGTAGCCCCTGGGCCAACCTATTATCCCCGAGGACTGCGCGCGCGCACGATACCGAAATGTATACAACGTCGCTTTGCGCAATCCTCCAACGCCATCATCATATACGGTGGGAAACAGCTCATCTTGCAGACTTCTCTATCTCTCGCTCTCAGGCTTTCAATTGGGGGACAACACAACATCCTTCGAACGCTCTCTTCCGCTATGGATGGAAGCTTATGACAGTTTGTGACCGTGATGTGACAAGATACAAAAAAGGAAATATTAATTCTGTCCTTGAGGGCTGTAGATTTGTTTCAGATTGGGTCGATGGGTTACATAATATGTGACGGCGTGACGAGGGGAGGGGATTTGCATTTTTCGTTATAATTTGAATTATTATATTATATTTCTTGAGAAGACGACGAATAATATATGATATAACACCTCTCGGTCGGTTTGTGAATCCATCCTTCTCTCGTCCTTTCAAGGCAGATCTTGTTACGCTCATCTGGTCTGTCTTGCTGCCTGCACAACCTCCTCGTCTGCTATGCTCAGTATCTTGCCACAGTCTGACGCCCCTAGACTCGCCCTCGACATTCCCGCCTCCTTGATCGACGTCCCAGACAAACGTTATGAGATGATATACAATGACAACTCCCCCCTCTCTTCCCCACAGTCTGCCGACGACTCCAACCCGATAAACTTCTCTCAACCCATGAGCGCACCCCACAACCAGCTCAGGTACCCCTCAAACCAGAGGAACCCCTCTTCCTTCTACCCCACCCCGGATTCCGCCATCGACCATCGCAGGATGTCTGAACCCGCCCTCCTCAGCGGTTCTCATCCATCCGCTTATCGTTCCATGGACTCGCGCTACAACTACGCGTCCTCCTCTGCCTACTCCCCCCCAGGCCTCCACTACGGTGTCTCCTCTCGTCCTGCCTATGCAGTCCATTCCAGGACCGACAGCAATGCCTCTTCTACCGATTACCGTTCTCAACAGGCCCACGACGACGCCTTCTCCGATCCGTCGAACCACAGCCCGAGACCCTCCACTGGATCTACAGGGGTCGTCGATTCAAACGTCCAAGTTCAATCAATCTCTCCCCACTCGTCGGTGTCGCCTGACATCTCGACTCAACCTTTGAGTAAGGACCAAAATCCATCCTCGCCCTCAAACCCAAACAAGACGTACGCATTTGTCTCTCTTCCAGGCACGACGATTAGGAAGAGGCCGAGGAGGAGGTACGACGAGATCGAGCGTCTCTACCATTGTTCCTGGCCCGAGTGCACCAAGGCCTACGGGACCTTGAACCACCTCAACGCCCACGTCGTGATGCAAAAACATGGTCCAAGGAGATTGCCTTCAGGTGAGCACCGCCTCACCGCTCGATCTTATCTTTACCCCTGAGTGTTCTGATCACTCCGGTTATTCACTGTTCAGAATTCAAAGAATTGCGAAAACAATGGCGCAAGGCCAAGAAGGAGGGAAGCTTCAGTTCTCCCCAGGTGTCCGCTCCCGGTCAATCCCCATCCAACGGGAACGGCTATCCCCCACAGTCGATGAACCCCTACTATCAGGCTTCCGCCGCCATGCAAAACCCTATGTCCGATCGTAGGCGGAGGATGACCGATTCGAACCTTCCAGGAACCACATCTTATCGCGCATCGAACCCGTACCTTCAGTCTGGCGTCAGTTCACAATCTTGGATGGAACACAACCAGGATAGGCGATATTCTCTCTCGATGCCTTATCCTTCTGAGGGTGCTGTGGTCGAAGACGTGTACGGTCAATACGACAACTCTTCTCTCGCCGCGAACGACCAGATGACTGGGTACACGCAATACACGACGCAGGACCAGTACGCCACCACTACCCACGGGTACACTTACCCTCCATTGCAATCTCCTCCGGGCGAGCAATCTAATGGTTCCCCACATTCGCCGCCGAACCGAGGTGGCCAGCGTTTGACCTCTGCCACGACGCTTCCGCCCCTCCCTTCCACCAACAGCCTCCCGATCAACCGCCTCCCATCGGACAACGGAATGATCTTGAACCCCCTTGATTACCGTTCGACGAGCGGCGGTGCTGGAGGCACGAGTCGAGACAGCCCCTCGGCTGGTTCGGAGTATGATGAGCCCAGAACATCGTATCAGCTTCAGTCGACTTCTGGTGGCTACGGGGCGTACGAGGAGAGCGTTCACGCACATTCACACGGTGCACAAAACTCTGAGTACTCGCTCGGTCGGAACCGACTTCCGAGAGATTCGACCTTGTTGACGCCGGTCAACCTTGATGGTTTGAGGTACGGAAAGGACATCTAAGTCCCTTTTCCATTGCGGTCTCGCTTTGCTATTTTATTCTGGGATTGTTCCTTCCCCTCCCCCCTTTTACACTATTTTTTCATATAAATCGCATGCCTGGTCTGCCTATTTCGTTCTTCGACTTTTCTTCTGTACCTTCTTGGCCGCAACGTTGCCGTTTTTTATGAATGTTCCTCTCTTTGCCTTGTTGTCCCTCCCTTTTTTTGGAGGTTAAAATTTCGACGCCGTCGTGCGTAATGTACTTTAAGTCCCTCCCCCCCACGTACTCTACTCCTTCGCGTATTTTCTCTTCCCCCCCTTGCCTCTCCATGTTGTCGTTTCCTGTCAACTTTTGTACACACACACACCCTACCTCGACGGCGTTTTCCCCCCTTCCCTATAGGTTAGGTACAAACACAAGTTTATCAGAACAGATGTATACTAGGGTCTATATTCTTCTCTTTCGTTCTCGGTTTTGGTGGAGCGCGCAACCTGTTGTACATATATTATGTTTGTTTCGTTCTCTCCTATGCAGGTCTTCTCGGTCAGGAACGGGTGACTTTTTAGAGCGTATTGTCAGTTTTTCTCGCGTAACCATACACAATACATTGCTATGATAGACTGGCGCATTGCTATCCGACCTGTGATCTCAACCTGAGATGAGTGAGGGAGTATCGATACTATCGGTCGGTCCCGATCTCAGGATGGGTTGGTGCGGTTCATCACGTACGAGTCTCTCGGTTTCGTTATGCTCTTGGATATTGTCTGTCCTCTGACACGAGAAACTCAGGGTACTAGACCGAAAATTGGGATTGCTATGCGTGTCGTGAGCTCGACAAAACTTACGGCTAAGTGATACCCTCTCGTTTGATCTCTTTCATTGATCTTCGGTCACGCCGGTGGGAAGTGTGTCAAGTTGATCAAGGGAGAAACTTGAGACAGGGAAAGAAAGAAAAAAATAACATACAGTGAGAGGAGTTACAACAGAGCCCAATCCAGTTAGGAAACGGGATGGCCCAACTTCATTTATGTATCACGTCGCGCGCAGTGTGCGATGCGGTGCATGAACCGGTGCAAGTCAAAATCGGTGTATGAGCGTTTTGTAAACGTATACATAAAACTTCTGTATCTGCGTACGACGGACATTCGTTTGGTACCAAAGGCCCCTCTCCCATACATTTCCGCGTGGAGGGAGGGGTCTCGAACCGGGGTCTCACTGGATCGAGATTCCAGTCCCTTGATCGAGTGTTTCGTTTTTTTCCTTCGTGTTTTGGAGTTTCTGAGTGTAGAGGGTAAGTACGCGAGAAGGGAGAGCGGGCACTGGGGAGGGGGTATAGCACGGTTGTATGTGTTTTCCATATTAGGGAGGAGGGTAACAATCGGAGGGATTTCCATGGGATTTTCGCGGGAAACGAGGGTGGTGGGAAAATTATCGGAACGAGAAGGCACCTTTCGGAACCCAAATTGAAACCGAAACTCCGAGGATCCGTCCGAACCCCGAGGTTCCTCTTCCCTTCTGTTTCTAATCAATGGTACACATGGGTGTATCCCGACCCCGACCATAGGCCGGATGGGAAGAGAGAGAGAGAAAAAGAGAAAGAAAGAAAAACTCCATGAATTCGAACGTGGGTGTCTCAAAGAGGAAGAAGAATAGAGGGGGTTCCTTGGGCGGTCCTTTTCACAGAGTGACAGTTCGCCGCGTGGAGGGTCTGTTTTTTCTTTTTCGAAATTCATTTCTTTAGCGTTTGCACACCCCGGCCTTCCCTCTTCCGTCCGTCCGTCCGTCCGTCCCTTCATATTCTTTTTCATTCGCAGCCACCCCTCAACTTATCGATTCTCTCCCCTTTCCTTTCTGTTTCTTTCCGGGTTCTTCTTCGGCCTTCGGCGTGTGATGTGTAATGCGTTTTGAGTCGGACGTATTCACATTCTGCCCGTGCAGCACTGTTTATAATATGAACGCTTAGATATCGCGATATCCCCAACGCACGCGGCCCCACCCACTGCGCACAGCAATATGCGCAGGGTATACGCCCACGCTGCCGGTCACGTACTCCCCGCCTGCAATAGGAAAAACAGAAGCGAGCCATTACTTGGGTGATTCGGGTTTTCCGTTCTGCACCTTGTCAGACGAATGATTTAATTACTGGCTGAGTTGGCGAATCATACAACCAGACGAGACAGCCGCCGTCGCGTCCTGTTTTAGACCTCGTGGCACGCATGAGACTTGGAGGCGGTCGGGGTGCAAAGGGGTTGATATACGACATGATGATGGTGTTGATGGTCGTGCTTGTCGGGTTTGCCGCTGTATGCATCTGCGGCCTGCGCGCGGGAGAAAAAGTCCCCCGGGTATTTGATGGGACACGACTTGAATTCTTCCAGTCCCTGAGCCCACTGAATTGCAGAACCGTTGAGGCGTGGAACATCCAGTTATTGAGTTGCTTATGGAGGCTTTTGAGTCGTCAAGTCGCTGTTGTTCTCGTGGGATTGGACAACTTGGACGTGAGAATGGGGGTACAAAAACTATGAAATGCTTGCGCGAGTCAAGTCGTATCCCGAAGGATCCGATGGAACCTCGTTTCTTCGGTCATGGAACGATGGGAGGGGTGGGGAAACCTTGATCACAACCCGGCTTGCTCTCCGATCGCGTCTTCTCTCACTCAAAACGATCTTGCACATATATATCACCCTACGAAGAAGCACCAAGTTCCTGTACGATTGGTTATGAGGCCTTTTCAATCGACCCCACACCCGGTTGAACAGAGATGTGGAGGAATAGAACAAGAGCGAAAGCAAATTGACGAATGAATGCATTTCGATTTGGTAACTGGGCGGAGGCCCAAGGTCCCGTACCTCACCGGCCTCACCGGCCACCTGAGCATTCTCATTTTGGATGCCAGTGTGCACATACCGGTGCCGTAAAGTCGTTGTCACGTTGTCCGCGTCTCACAATATCCCCCCGTATCTCCACACCCCGCAAACAGGAAGTTCTTTTCTTGCCTCACCTCCATCTCAGTGATAGGGACTCACGGTCGCGTCCCGTTTGTTTCCTTTACTTTTACCTCCCGCCCCATCATAAAATCGATCAGGTACCCACGCGCACAACACGACGCGTCCCAAAAAGTCCGACCCGGCCCGACGACGATCCAGCTCGCTCGCTCTTTCCGTTCTGTATCTCTTCCTCCCCTTGTGATCAACAAATGAAAATTGTCAGGTACCCGTTAACCGATTCCTTGTGTGGTCTTGGCACTCCCTCGCCCTGGGATGACAAAGCTACCCCCTTCTGCCTTTTCCCTTTCGAATCTCCTTCAAGCTGTCGATCTGAACTTTGCCATTTCCTGAGACTCCGCTTTTGACAACCACACACTCCGAACGATCAAGAAATGCGTGGAGGATTCTAACTTTTCGGCCGGAGGTGTCCAAGGGCCCAAGAGAGAGATTAACGTTGAAGAATCGCTTCCGCACCCCGTTATTCCCACGTGCGACATGGGAACGTTCTTCATTGGCAGGCCTTGACTGAACCTTTTTTGTTCGCTCAAGGCACATCACATGACTCCCCGCGCTTGGTGCAGCCAATCAGGTCCTGGAATCGCCTAGATTTCTGGCCTGATGACGGAGGCATCCCCTTCCGGGCGAATGAAAACATATGATATCCATAAATACATCCATCGTACCTGGCGTACCTTGTCAGAAACTGAGGCCACAATCCCGTGCATCAGGTGAGTGCATCCCAATTCACAGACCCAATATCATATACCAAGTCACCATCCAGTGTGGTGCAGACTCTTTTTTTTGTAGGGTTGTGAGTGCGTGTGAAGCGAATGGGATTGTTCGGGGCGTGAGTAAGCATGATCGTGATCAAGTCGGAGGGAGATCTGGAACCTCTTGCTCACGCCTCTCTCGTCCTTCACTTCTCCACCTTCCTTTGGAGCCTTCTCCGCAGTTCTAGAATCCAGGAAATAAGTGACAGTGACTTTTCCCCCGCTTTCGAAAAATCCGTTTTCGGATTTACTTTGTTCTCGGATGGGTCGTTTCCGCGTGAACCGGGGAGAGTGAGCAGGTGGGTCACCTGTTCGGTTTGCTTGTTGACAGCGTCATGGTGGACGTAGAGACTGCTTTCGGCCTCGGCCCTTTTTCAACCTTCATCCTGGAGAAAAGAAGGGCCCTTCTCGCCCCACTCGCCAATCCGTCCCATCCCGGATTCTGTCAAAAAACACGCTCCACAGTCCTCGGTCGCTCACAAAGCCCTCGTTCCTATCTCCGTTGATCGTAAGCAGATCGTCTGGCTCTGAAATCTGACACTCGCAGACATGCTTTTTTCCGACTTTGGAGTCTGTCGTGACACTGTGATGTGCGATCCATACGCTTTTTTTATACCCGACTCACTGCTTCCCTGGCGGCGCAATCAGGAAGAAAAAGAAAACAACACATAATGGATGATAAGAATGCGATCGCGAATTGTGATAATATTGGGTTCTTTTTGTCACGAGGGAGTGATATTCACGGTGTCGAATGCCGTACACCTATCACCCGTGCGGGCGCGCTGGTATTCCATTCCTATTCGGTCTATCCCTCCATTGCTCAGCCACACATTTCAACGTAAGCCGTAACCGTGAGAACTTCACGCGAGAATTTGCTCGCCATTCTCTGAGATATTTCGTTGTGATTGCAGCACCGATGACGCCTTTCTACTTGGGCCTAGGGATCTTATCATGATCCTTGACCTCATCCCATCTGCAATCGAAAATTTGGCGTTGGCGGTGATCGCGACTGTTTGACACCGACATATCCACACGTCCCTTCGATAAGAGAGGTGTGTATTCTTGGATGCCTTCGCGACGAGAGAATATAGCTAATGGGAGGACGATAGAGTGAAACCCACAAACCCCGTCACTTTCTTGACCCGGGTTCTCCGATTCCATGAGGCCTAGTACCCACCTTTTTCCATTGTCACCCTCACTCACATCTGGTGTCCACCTCAGTATCGTTTCCTTTTCGGATCGGACGAGGAAACGCGTAATCTTCCGCAGAGTAGATGTGATAACCTCAATCTGGGGACGACAAGCAGAACCCCAAGCACGTTCGAGCGGCTTCTTCAACAATTCTGGTTTGAATCTTTGAATTTCAAGTGAGACACAGTAGAGGGCCCCGTTCCGATGTTCACTATCTTTCTTTCTCAGGTTCACTGCCCCATAGCTCTCACCCTTGAAAATGAGGTATCTGATGGGGCCCAGGTACTCGGAGACCCGAGAGCATACGTCCGGGCGTCGAACCTCAGGCCCCTCGGGTATAGCACAACAGATCGCGTCATCTCGGCCTCACTCCCTTTTTGCCTCACGGTGACCAGTACGGTCGTATTCCGTCAAGGTCCCCAATCTGTCTACTACCTTGCCGGCTTTGGCGGCCTGTTTTCTCCATCCCTCCCCCTTTCACTGGCCTTGATTGGCGATTCGTTGTAGGCACTACTGGACGCCTGTTGGGCGGCGTGTGCACCCCAAAACCAAGACGTTCATCATGTCAAAACGCCTCCAACGTCCATTTCTTCTTCGGGTAGATCGTGACCTAATCGCTCTACGCAGCTTGCGCACACTTATCGATATGAACAACGCAGTGTTTCGGGCCATCCGCCTCCATTGGGCTCATCTCACATGGGGTTGTGGTCCCCTTAGCAGTTGCTCTCGGCCCCCGAATTTACATCAGTCAACGTCTTCCCTCCATATTTGCCATGCCCGATCTTGGTCTCTTAACCAAAGTAAAGTCCGAGCCCGCCCCCCCCCTTTGTTCATGTTTTCGGTGTTTCACCCTTTCTCGTGTGCAGTGTGAAGATCACTGAGGTTTTCGTTGCCCAGCATCTCGGACGTCTAAGCACCCGGGGCATCGCAGAGCCAGCGGTATCCTTTTTATGGTATTGCGTCCCTGGGTCCTGGGATTTGGAACCTCCTGATCTGGATTCTGGAAAAAAACTCTTTCCGTCTCAACATGCTAAACCCCCTCTCCAACCCCGCTTTCTCCGCCGCACAGACAGGATCAATATCAACGTACCACATCGCTGGTACGGTTAATTTTTGGTGGTCCATTGTGTACTTGTACAGGACGCACACAATCGTCTCATTCGGTGCTTCACTCAATGAAATTCAAATTTCAAGCGCAAGAAAGTACCCGACGCAGGCGATAAGGGGGAGAGCCTCAATTTGATTATCGAGGATTTTCGAATTTCTGTTGGTTTGTTGAAGCCGCGCACTGTTTTGGAGTCATCGCGGTGTGTTTGTAGATCGCCGTCGGATACTCGACCAACATCACAGGCGCGCATTGTCTTTGGTTGGTTCCCGTTTGCTCTCTTATCTTCTCGCCGGTAATGAACTCTGCGAATGTTCGTCCCTATCCAAATGGGGAATCGCCCACGAGACACGAGGACACGGCGGAGAAAACTCGTTCATGTCACACAATTTTTGTTTTAGCGTTCGGCCGGTACTCGAGGGAAACACGAGGGTTTTTCCCTCATCGGATTGAGCGGAGATCTTCCTATCCTGACGCCCATGAAATTTATACACATATCCATGGCATACAAGGGGCAGTTGGCTTGGCTTGAGGCGGTTGAATGATCATCATCATGCATCACGAAACGCACTATCGTGGATTACGAATCCGGAGTTCTGGATCATGCGAATGGAAAAGGGAGGTGGGAGGAGGCAGTGTCGGTTGGACCATCGGATGAGACTTTCTACTCCCCAGGGATCCGATCATTGATAGGTTTTGGATCAGGGCAGGATGTTCGCTTTCACGAGACAGTCTCCGGAGGATAACTGGGAGCATGGGTGGGAAAAGAAACCGCGAAGACGCCACAACCTGTCATTTCAACATCTGCGCCATGCGTAACTGAGAAACTATGACCGTGGTATCGAGTGTTGTCACTTCAAAGCCCAACTTCTTACGGTTCGTTCGGCCGGGAGAGGTGGGCTTTCAGGATGTTCTCAGGAATGGGGAGTCGGCCGCTCGAGAACATCCAAACCACTCGGTGTCTTTCACATTTGGGAGTTCGGGTTTTTTAACATTTTCGCCGCCGGGGGTGAAATTGCGATGAGATTGAAGTGGTAACAGGGTCCAGATGCAAAGCTTGGCCCGGGAGGATTTTACAATCCCGATCGATGCCTCCGACGTTTGGTTTGGTTCCAGGCGTTTAGTTAGACAGACACCCCCCCACACGACGGTGGCGGTGACACGGAAGCGAAGGGATGGACAGCGTTCTTCCTCCTGCTCCCTCCGCTTTCCGGTCCTACGGCTCCAGTTATCGTGCCTCGTGGCCTCATACACGTATAGGTCGACAGTTATTCATGATCAACCTATTCAAACATTCAGTCAATGCAGCCCATCCAATTCGTAACGAGAATACATTTCCCATTCAGTCCAAAACGGGTCGCCGAACTACTGGCCCCCTTCATCGACAACACCAGATCGCCCAGGCATCCCTTCCATAGATCTCGTGCGGCGTTGTTGCACCTTTTTCTGCTGGTAACGGGTGAACGGCTCGGCGACATTCTCGACCATCTTTTTGTGTCGCATTTTTGATCGCATTGCGGTGAGTATACCCACCGCTGGGCTGTATTTCACTATGCCATTCCGGGTGATCCTCCATTCAGCTCTGAAGCAACGGGATCCACGGTCTATCTCCCACCTTTTTGCACTGGCATGGCAGCTGTAAACTTCTCGCATTCCAGCGTTCTCTGTGTGTCACCTCGGGGACCACGTGAACTCCCGGGACATCCGACGTCCGTTCTGACTCCACAGGAAAGTTTTTTTGACGCATGGGCTCTATTTGAAGGGTGGAATGGTATCTCCAACTCCTTGTCCGTAACCCAATACACCGATCAGGTCACGGGTTGTTTATTGTCCCCAGAACATGATGCGTCTGGCCCTGGGTGGGTGTCCTATCCCATCACTTTTTGTCTCTTTTTTCGTTTTGGGATCTCGGCTTTTCTTCAGACGCCGCCCGCGTGTACGTGTACGGCTCGACTGCACACAAGGATGCGATATCAAGAGACGGCGTCGTTCGTTCTCGGCCCTCCTTGGAACGGGGATTAATTCATTCGTGGGTGATGAGCGCTTGCGCGTTTTCCGGCGTCTTTTAGAAGCGTGAACTGTGCGTTAAGCTCGTGTTCGCCTGGACCCCCACCCTCACCGAGGTTCACGGTCGAAGAGGGGGTTCGTTCGTGCATCCCGGTGCTGTACCTCTTTGAGACCATTTCACCGGCTCTTTCGAACACCGGTTACCGCGGTTTTGAATGGGAACGTCCTCCCAGTCACGCCCATGCTCGACACTGATGACAACGTACTTATGTGCGCCCATCCATTCACCCCCTCTATTTCTGTCAAGCTGGCGGCCGACTGAGACCTTTGGTGGCTTCCGGATTACGCTTACGATCTGACGAATTTGAATGCTACGTGCGTTGTGGGTGCCACACGGATATCCCGCTCTGATACTTGGCACCAAATGTGCGGCTTACGTTGATTCCGATCTCACGACAGTCACGCTCTCGCATTTTTCGTGCGTCCTCTCACGTCTTAATTTTTTGGATTGATCGGAAGCTTCGGTACGATGATCTTGAAAGGCCGGTCCTCTCATCCTGCTCCCCGGGAAAGGGACGCCGTACTCTTTGAGACGCCAGTCGAAGGGGCTGCCGGACAATTGTCCACTCTGATAAGATCTCCCTCCATAAAGCTGATGCGGTACCTTCGTGTCCGTTATCCGAATAGAGGTTTTCCCAAGAAAGCCAAGGAGTCAAGGGAGCTCCGCTTACTTACCACTGCCCTGGTATTAGGTGACTCCGACTTCCTTTTTCGACGCGCCGATGGTATCCCGCCAGGTACACGAGGCCGTTTCAACTTTGAACAAAGGCAGATCAAGCCATTGGTGGATTTGTCGCATTGCTTACGGAGTGGGTTTCGCACACTGTGCGCTCTTACTCTGGTCGTTATCTAACTGGATACGATAGCTTCCCCATTCTCTTGGCAGATGAACCCTGTCTCATCGCTCTCGATCATGTTACTTTTATCTGTTTGGCATCTTAGGAGTCGTTGTCACGCCCGGCGCCGCATCGATTGATCAACGCCGTCTCTACTCAAAGAACAGGATTGGACTGATGGTTTTAGGTTGATCTTCACTCCGACTTGGAGGTTTCCAAGTTTTGAGCTTTTATCCCCTTCGGTATGCATTTATCTCCCGTATAGATCTCGAGATATGACGCTGTGCAGGAGATGAGTCTCGAAACAGAGGATTCAGGACCCGGCGTCCCCTTTCGTGTGTTTGGATGGTCAGTGATGCATCATGTTCGGATTTTCAGATCCAAGATCCTAGGCATTGAGAAGCGCCTGGATGCACAACTTTTGGGGTACGTTCCATGTCATTGCGGGGGAGGTTTCCATTGCTCGCCTTCAGCGCGGATGATCGCTCGATATGCGTTTCTTCCGTGGACCTGCCGACTGATCTCCCCCAGTCCATCAACCTGGTCGCAGCCCTCTGCCCGGTATGCAATGAATGGCTGACTCGTCCGTTTACTTTCGGGGTTGGGGACGTCCTGTTTCCTATATCGAAAGAATCAAATCAACCTACCCTTACAACTCCAAGACACGAAATGAAGGCAAGCAGGATGTCTCGTACCAACCCCATCATGATCCGATCGAATTCTCATTCTACCAAAACTTCATATGAGGAGTTCTCACCCCTCTCTCGTGCTAACTCTCCATCAGTAACGCAGACATCTCCGGATGTCTCATCTCGACGGTTTTTCTCTGGAGTTGAAACCCACCTAAGACAGCAAAGTATGGTATTGGATTGCATACGCCGAGAGAACATTGGTATACCCCACAAAAGTTCCGTTGATTACGGGATCGATAGGCCCCCCACAGTAGGAGGATGGCCTAGGTGAGTACATAGCAGGGAACGGGGTTCAGTCGCGCTCTGCCACCCATCCCAGATTCGACTTCATCATCCGCCACAACTATCTGTTCATCGCGTTGGGCCATGTCTGCACCTGCGCAAGCGTATCGATCTTGTGGGGTGGGAAGACCACGATCAGTCAATAAAGTTTTTTGAGCTCCGACTCACAGCTTAAACGCCACCCACCACTACCCGGCTCGCCGTTGTTCGCTTGGCCCGACGCGTACGATGAGGGAGTTTCGACGGTGAGCCAGTTACCAGTACTCAATTAAAAGTTGGACCGAGTGGGAACGAACCACAGCCCTACTTCACAAGCTCCTTGGGCGCACTTCTGGTACGAACATCGCATAATCGCAACCTGATGCATCATCACCACCGGGGCTGACTGGGCGGCTTCATACCGAAACCCCGAGAAAAACGACATCTGGATGATTTGATGCGGCGGCGAACCGTGGTGAGGCCTTTCCTTGGACATGTTATCAGTGCTTGGAGACTCAAAAGCCGTGGGATAGAATGTCGCTTGGGATTCAATGGGGATCATGTTCAAGTGGGTTCCGTTGAAAACGCGCAAGCGTCTCTTTCGAACACCGCAGGAATCTTTCCCATTTGCCGCTCATGTGGTCCCAGACTCCCATGGCCTGCCATCTATTCCCGAGGGAGAGCTATCAGCGGACTTGCACCCGAGTGATGGATGTATCTGGGTGTGTCGAATGCAATCATCCGCGGCCAAACTTCCCGCGCGGTCATCGGACGAAGAAAAAAAGTGCCTTATCAGCATGCGTGCAGGCATTCAACGCCGGTGGGGGTTTCGGCGTCGGGTGGGTCCGTGGGAGAGGGCGGGTCAAAATCTCAGTTTATCAGCATGGAAGAACGCGGATAGACGATGTATGCGCTTTTCCTTCGGCAACGCCATTCACAGCTCTCCTTTTTGACAGAGGGAATTATGAAGGGATGCCTTTTTTACGGAACGCCCATTGTTGGTACGCGTTAGGACCACAAGTTTCTGTCGGCAGTTCCTTTGTCGGCCAAGATATTCACTGATGACGCGTCGGTATGTTTATGCCGCTACTCATCGATTTACCCGAGTTCTACCTAATAACCTGCATAGATAACCTCACCACCCGGTGAATGGATCACCGGTCGGGTGCCAGGCGATGACAGGTATCCGGGGTTGTTTGGTGGCATTATGCGTGTCCCTCGCTTGCGGAATGCTGATCGCAATTTATTTTCTGTTGTGTTTGTCTTTTCTTTTCAGTGGCCGTGGCGGCACCGTTCCGCGATGGGATTTGACGCAGGTCACCATTAAAAGGTGACTAAATTGGGAGGGGAGAGTCTGCCGTTTCGCCATCCAATCACGCCCGCAGGAATGACTTGTACCGAAACGTTATCGACTGAAAGGCATCCTAGACGCCGATGCCATTCCAGGTGAGTATTTCGTTTTTGCTCAGTGCTTCGTGGTACCGACAAGTTGGCGCGATCACACTGTTTTCCCCTCGTTTCATGAATTCCTGTGCGTGACACCTTTTTGCTCTCCCGTAATCCCATTTTATGCCTTGCCATCGAACCCGTGATCTTTGCAACGGTGAGTAAGTAATTGAGTCCTCAACTCCTTCCCACTTGCTACCTCGTCCATATCGATCGATTGGTTTACGCAGCAGGTTCACCATAGTGCGCCCTTGTCACGATCTTTATTTTCATGTTCCCGTAGTCTGGCGAGAACACACTCTTTTCCACATACACCCTGGCATCTCCGAGTTTTGCTGTGTACTTTCTTCTGCCTCTGATGATTTCAACATCACAGAGAAGAGATTCAAGCCGACCTGATTGCCGGACGTGATTCGTGACCATTACGGTTCTCGGTCCTTGCTTGGATTGGATTGCCCAATGCCAACGTTGCACGGTTCGATAGGTGGCGTCATCGAGTCAGGATTGGTCGGACCGATGATCCCAAGTCCTTTGCGTGGCCACTCAATTTGAAAATACTTCCATTTTGTCAGTCTCGTAAGATTGCAAATACCACCAACGTAAACAGGTGGTCAGCAAGAGCACACGTTCTCCCCTCCCAGATTTTGTGCCTCAAGCCCTTGCCAGTAGCGAGCCGTGATCGGCACTCATTATCCCTTCTTCTCCGCATCTCATCCTCCAGTCGCGCTTTGCAGGTCGTTTATCGTGGTTCTTGACTTCTTCCTTCCCAGTGCACAGCCGCGGCTTGATTGATCACCTATTACAAGCCTGGAAATAAGGAGAAACCTATCAGCAACCTCCTCGCACACGTGTGGGGGAATGCTTCCATGTAAGCACATGTTCCAGGGTATACGTGGATTCGAAAAAAAGGTTTCGTGTGACAGCAGTCCATCAAGACCTTGTCAAAGCTACCTCCGTTGACGAGAAGTGCACGAGACATGATCTACTCGTTGGGCAGGTCAAAATGAGATGCGGAAGCCCCAGAAAATATCCTGGACGTACTTATCTGGATCGCTTGCATTCTTTTTTGCGAAGTACGAATCCCGCTGGGAGCCGCCTCGCTCTTCTTTGCTGGCATCCAATGATGCGCGTACGGTTTGTCCTGATAAGGTGAGATTAGCACACGACACAAAAATCCCGCAACAGTTCCCGCTCTAATGCGCAAGGGTGTTGGTTCCACAGGGAATGCCGATCCATTTTTAACCGTACCGCTAAAGTCCATTCGGAATCAGAAAGATTTGCATCAGGTTGGGAGGCCATTGATAGATCACGACGCGATGGAGGTCAGTTTTGGCGTGGAAGTCTAGGTGAACGGACGAACAGATGACCCAGGAGCGCGAACGATAAGCCAGAAACAAAGAAGGAAACTACGGCAACCAACGCAACTGACCGCCATCTTCACCGTGTCAAATCACAGCTTCGAAGGGGTGCGCGAATATGGACTTTGATCGTGGCACCCTGGAATGCAATCTCGCCCTGACAGAAACGGCCGTGGGGAAGGGTCTAGATGCAATCAATACCTTGTGGTTAAAAATATCGAGAGGAGCCCAGCAGGGTGATTTCAGCCAATGCGGTCGGACATTCCAAACGCGGAACAAAAGTCCATTGTCAGACTCGAACCGCAGCGCATTGCAAGAGCGTATCCATGCCCATGGTGTTTTCCTGACCCTCGTAACCCCATCAGCCGAAGGAGGATGTCTAGTCTTGTCTGTGTGTATTGACATTTTTCAAATGACCCCGTTTATCTCGCGTGCGGGTGTAGTCGTGCCTGTTGACGGTGATGACCACGGCTGTCTTCTGCTCGTGAACAGCACGGAACGTCTCCAGTCCCTTGCTTTCTGACGTGAAGGCAGGGTCGATTCCTATAGTTTAGAACACGGAGACATTCCCAGATGAGCGCTTTTCCCCCATTTGTACGAGATGAGAAATGCTTGTATGTGCCGGTATGTTCAAGACACCGATACTTACGAGGGCATCGCGGAAGTCGGGGCGGGCGTCAAGGATAATCCTAGAGTACGAGATGAAAGATATCAAGAATTAACAATTGGCCCGATTGGTCACCAGTCAGGCCCAGGGGTTGGGGCGTGATTCCAGCTCAGTCGCGATGTGCATGTAAAGGATCCGCGCATTCGTACGGGAAGAGGAGGAAAAGAGAAGCCTGACAACCAAAGGCATCTGCATCATTACGTTGCCTTGGGATTCAATAGGTTACTTCTGTCGACCCACTTTCCTGGGCATCTTTACCTGTGAATAGATATACCAGGTCGGTGATGACGTTCGGCAGGAAAAGGTAGGTGGGGGCTGATTAACATCTGTCTCTCCACAGTCCTGACATCCTTTGTCGGTTTTGACGGGGGCGGCCGGCGGTCAACCAAGCAGCCGGGGCGGCGTCGGTACTGCAAAATGCGGGAGTCCGATGGGGAATTTCTTGGAAGGGAAGCGAGAGGCACGCTCGCCGCTCGGCTTGGGTAGGGCGCACCGGCTTCTCCCGAGCGCGCGCACTCTTTAGTCACGGTCACGGGAATGACGCAACCGGTCGTGGCAATGCTGCGGATCTTCGAGCACCCGATAACGATAACTTGCACAAGACACAACAGGATGGCCACTCAAAGAATTGGCATCGCAGATATCCCAGTCGAACTCTTAATCGACGACATTCTACCTTTCTGTGAAGCCAAGGATGTGTTTTCTCTCGGTTGCACCAACAAGTTTTTCGCTCTTATCACAACTGACGATATGCTCTGGAAACGAAAGTTGGCAGTAGACTATAATTTTACGGGGTCGGAGACGGCCAGGACGAGCGGCTGGAAATTCATCTACCAGAGATTAAGAAATCCACGAGTTTTCGTTTGGGGGTACGTGATATTTTCGTTCTTTTTATGTTATGAGGACGCTCATTTGTCCGTTAATCCGCTCCTGCTTGTTCTTCCGATGGTAACCAATCAGAGAGAAAGATAATGGTCGACTTGGGTTACCACAGTTTCCAAAGGCGACCCTTTCGGATGTTCCTTTCCCAGTCGAACTTCGCCTTCCGGGTGTCCGAGTGGTCAGTCTCGCGGCGAGTGGGATGTCAGTACAAACTCCACCATGAGTCTCACCAAAAACGGCCTCATATCTTATTGTTCCCGTATATCTACAGGGCGTTTCACGCGCTTGACGCTGATGGTGGTGTGCACGTCTGGGGTGAGTGTGTCCTTCATCCTGTCCATTTCACGCTAAAATATCCGAGCATTGACAATACATTACGATAAACCCCCTGCAACTCCCTAGGCACTTTGAATGGAACTTCCGTCGCATTAAGGCGTGACGGTTTCTCAGAACCCTACAAAATGGCTTCAACGCCTCTGAAGCTCCGACTTCCGGCTCCCACGCGTAGCATCAGGTGAATTCATCTGTCGATACACATATCAAAGTTGATTCACAAATTTCCCTGGAACTCTCTTCTTGATCTTAGTTGCGGTCGAGTGCATGCTATGACTTTGGACGCAAATTCAGTGGTCTGGAACTTCAGAAATTGGGGAAGACCGTTCCGACTTGTTTCCCCTTTGCTCGATTGTTCTTCTCCAGCGACGACTCCCATTCAGATTGAATGCGGCTGGGCATTTTCTACCGTCCTGACGAAATCTGGAGATGTGTTTGCGTGGTGGCCATTTGGGGGTACCTTCAATGACCGGTATCGGGAGACCATGATCGAACTGGACAAGGACGAATCTACAAAAGCCATTGTTCCCGACGACGGGACGGTCATACCTTGCCACACCTGGGAGATAAATCAGGACCCTGTCAAGTTTCCCATCCTCCCCGATCTGCCTGACTTGCCCGCGACCGGACTGTCGGAAGAAGAGCGCAGGAAAGAGACCAAGTTGATCAAGATAGCAGCCTTTGATAATTGTCTCGTCGGATTGACGAACAAAGGCCATGTCCTCAAAATAGATGGATTGACCGACGAGGACTCCATTCAGATCTGGCGTTATGTGAGTGAGGATGTCCGACTGGTTTGGCACTGCTCATACCACGGCACACAGTTACCAAACTACTCCGAGATAGATAAAGTCAAGGAGCACTCGGCCTTCCGTACGATTACAGGCGACGACGGCCAGGAAAGACCGCCGCAAGTTGAATTGTCATCGGATACTATGCTCATCACCCACGTAAGCTATATCATCCCAATAGGTTCACAATCCCGTGTTAACGGCCTCTAAACACCTAGGTTTCTGCGCATTTTAACTCCTTCTTCGCCTACTCACCCTCCGTGGTGCTCAAGGGAGAAGTCGAGACTACCCCAGAGGCTCTTCCAATTGTCATCCCAGAGCTTCAGAACAGATCTGTCATTTCCGTTGTCCTTGGCGACTACCATTTCGGTGCTCTCACCTCCTCTGGGAAACTTCTGACGTGGGGCGGGTATTGCAAGGGAGCTCTAGGTCTAGGAGATCCTGGCGAGCTTCCTGTTGGATCTCCGGGAGGATTCGCAGAAGAAGAACGCCGAGTTCGAGCTCAATCCTTGGGCCACGGGTCCCCGCCGAACGTCGCGGTTCCCTCGGAGGTGAGGTTTGACCACGGGTTAAAGGCTAAAGGGGCGGTTGAGAGGTACTGTTTCGCGGCGGCTGCGAGTGGGTGGCATACGGGAGCACTCGTCATCGACCTTGCGGGGGATGAGGTTCCATCGGAAGACCTTGAACAGCGTCTCGAAATAGCGATGCAGCGCGAGCCGTCGTTTAATCGAGGAAGGTGGATGGGTCGGGGTCGTGGGTGGATCAATCGACCTCTCCCTGGAATCCATATGCCACAACCTGCCGGGAACCACCCCGGTGGCGCTCCGTTGTTTTGAGCCTTGCGTCCCGCAGATCGCTTGCGGCCAGCTGACCGCCGAATGTAACAAATAGACGATGTAGATTTACCACCCTGTATCCCGTTTCGTGTAATGCTGTAATGCATTTCTCAGCCGTCAGTCAAGGAATGGAGAATGGAGTGTAGCCGTCGCTTGGCGAAGTCGATCTCTTGATGGGCTTAGGTATCGTGTGCGCTTGTTACACGTCCACCTTGACTTCACCCATTGTATGTCTCTAACCGACAGGCTGACCATTCACATGAGTAGATCTTACGAAAAAATTGATCGGGAGAGCCTCAGTGACTTTTTTCTCTTCTGCCTTGGAAGTAAGGAGCGGGATCGGTGGATCGGTAGCGCGAGCGTCGTGAACCCTTCGTTCATTCGTTTGTGCGATGGGGAACAGAGGCAGTGGCATTGAAGTCCGTAACGATGAAGTTGGGTTTGATTGTCTTCTGAGCATGGATATCATACGACAACTGTAGGTAGCGAGGGGATGCTAAACTTGGCCGCAGCCTCGTCAAAGAGATCAGCCTTCTCTGAAACGTCCTTTACCAAAGGGTGATTTGGGAACTCTTGTGTCAGTTTACTACGAGGCGTGGATTGAGTTACCGGGAAAACTGGGACGTGATGTCGAGGGAACGCACCTCCACCACTCATCCCCTTCTCCCTTCTTGGATGGTTTCAACGTTGTGGCAACGGCGTACGCTGCGACGGTCTCGTCGTCTGCACCTCCTTGGCTGATAGCTTCCTCCAGATCCGACTTTGCCTCGGCCAATTCCCCACGCAACAACCTAGTCACTCCTCGCGCAGTGAGCAACTTCGTAGAAGACAGGGAGGGGTTGGCCAGTTGTTCGGTGTAGAAGGAATTTGAATCAGAGTATCCTTCTTTTCCGGTGACGAGGTTGATGGTGGATTCAATCAGTTGGAGCAGAAGGTCGTCCTCTGCCCACTTTTTCGATTTTTCGTATTCTTTCTTTGCCAAGTCTGGTCTGTTGATGGAGAGGAAGATCTGGACGATCAAAGCGACCCTATGTTTTGGAGAACGGACTTAAGGGAGGTGGGCGGGTCGACAAGGGAAAATGACACGTACGCTTCGACACTCTCTTCGTTTCCTCCGCCTAACCCTAACGTCTCCAAAGCTTCCTCGACCTCGCCCGCCCTAGCAAATGCGGTCCCTGCGAGGATTCTTACCAACCACTTTTCCTTGTCAGTCGCCTCTAAATCATCTCCCTCAATCTCAACGCTCAAATCCCTCAGTTCTTCCAACGCGGCTTCGGCCCCTTCGGAGCTTTGGCTCGACGAGAGGGTCGTAGCGGCGATGTAACGAGCTAAAGAAGAGACAGCTTTGATCGTCACGTCTTCAGAGTCGGTTGGGAGGAGAGCGAGAGCTGCGGAAGGGTCGTTGAGGGCGATATGTGCGCGGGCTTGGTAGATGAGAGTGGGGACGTAGTCGGGTGATGATTGTGGTGGGAGTGTAAGACTAATCAGCGTTTTGTGTGCGCCTGTGTTTTTGAGAGATTACGAACGAAGATTTGGACCACGAAAGATACGAGAAAATGCGAACCGAGGAAGAATTGCTGTTTGACATGGTACAACTCAGAAGAGTCCATCGCTCTTGGGGAGATATCGTGAGCGTTGGCGACCAGTCGATCTGGCGCGTTTTACATCAACCACATTCACCGTCGGACGCGTTCGACGCACCGAGCACCCGCCGGGAACAAAGACCTAAGTACTATCCTACACACTTCCGTCAATACTCAGTATCACTTGGCGGGCTCATAGTGTTGTATGCGTGGTGCCGATTGCTTCTACAGCCGGAGTTCGATGTTTTATATTGATGGGGTTAAGGAGGTAAGAAAAAACAAGAGTATAACACGGAGATCTTTTACGGGTGAAAACCCCTGCTGTAGACGGCCATTTCGCTCGTGATGTGAATATTGACCCTCGTGTGGCAGGACTGGACGTATTCTGCCTGCGCATAATCTTTGTTCAATGGCGGAGAGCGCGTCCCGGATATCCTCCAATCCAGATACAGCAGAGTAGGGCGATAACAACGTGCAGGGGGGGATCCAAACCCACTTTGGGACAAACTCTCATTACTTGACAAGGTAATACCGTTGTGATCTAGACCCACCGGGACCTTGAGTGAGTTTCATGTCACCGCCTGATTTGAGGCCGACCGAGACCAACCGCACGATATAGTGATATCTGGGTGAGAGTCGTTTTAGAAGTTGAGCCTAGACCGGGGATCCCAGGAAGAGTAAATACCGAAGAGTCGGAACCTTTCAGAAATGGAGAGGTCGAGGCGATCGCTGTTCAGATGGAGCCACGTGGACTCATCCCCGCAGATGTGCAGTTACCATACATCTTCATGCGTTCGCATGAAGTCACCGTTTTTATTCAAGAACGTCTAATGCAGAAGGCAAGGACAAGACGAGCACCGGAGCCGAAAGGCGACTAGTCCTGTGGGAAACGCCGTACCCTGAGGTGGGCTGTTTCACAATTCTCGAGGGATTTCGAGTCGAGGGATCGGAGGAGAAAGCAACGCGTCGATGAGTGCGGTCGAGGGAAAACCTCACGCCGATATTTCCTCAGGCATGGTACAAACAGTGATTCTTCCTCGGTCCGCGCTTCCGCGTTGGTAACTAATGGCATAAATACCTACTTTGCACCATTCAACCAAAGGTCATCGTAGTTCCTCCGGCTGTAAGAATGTTAGGATTCTGATATCAATACCTCACTAACTCGTGTGCAATATGTATCCCTGGCACTTTTCATGAACATTGTTTCCAAGACAGAAATTTGGAGTTGTGTGTGCATGGAACACATTCTAATCAAAGGTTCTTGTTCTACAACATTTTTTGTCCACGAGGGCCTAGTCCTGTGACAGGAATCACCTATGGTTGAACATACCGCAATGACAGAAGCTTCAGTCCATTGCCCAGCAGATGCTCTGAGTCTTTAAAGACAATCTCCCTCAATTTGGTGGCTGCAGAAGTCATCAGCCCAGTGATCATCTTCCCCACCTCATCAATCACTGGCACTTTCCACCCAACTGTATGGCAAGAGACACATATTGAGGGGCCCTTCAAGAAATGGCCTATTGCAAGACAAGTAGAATCCACTTGTTCATTAAATGAAGTTTGGTTCAAACTTGTACCAATCAGGTTTTTTATTTGAACAAGTTGTTGACAAGGTTGTGGTCAGGCTTTTGTTTTGGGATTGAGTTTATAGGAAGGTGAGCTGGGGATTAGGGGAGTCCTAAAGGCTGAATCCCAGCAGAGGTGCTCCACTTGAGTTTGTGGGGGACTTACTGTATGAAACTGTAATCATGGTAATCATGATTACGACCTAGGTTGACTTTTGTAGTATATATTTCATTCTCGATAGTGATCCTGTAGTTATCTTTCTTTATCTGCAACCACGACATACCGTTGTCCCTTCCGTTGCCGCTCTGAGTGTTGGCCACAAGAGCGGCCTTCCAGAAACAATGCCTTGAGGAGCAAGTTGTTTAGTAGCTGGGAAGAGACTTTTGATGGGAAAGGGGTTGTTGGTAGGTTGTGTAGGGTTTAGGGAAATAGGTGTATCTGGGTTTGGTATAGGTAGGTTAAGGACTAGTGGAAATGGGGGGGGAGAAAAGCAAAGAGAACTTGAGAGTAGCTGAAACCTGGAAAATCTGGGTACTGGGGTAGAACTGAGTAAACTGGGTAAACTGCTTGTTGCTCTGCTGTCAGGAGCTCTCTACTTATATACTACTCTGAACACAGCCACCTTGACTGCAGATTCCTCTGCTAGGTCCTCCCTAATTTCCTGTACACACAGCCCAAACCCTATGCTCACAGCCTTTTTTACAGGCACAGCCTGGTTAGGCTGTACACCCTGAACAGCCTTAACACACTCATGCCTAAGCCCTTAGTTAGGCTTTCCCTTGATCCAAATCCCTCATCATCTTGATGAGGCTTGTCACCATAATGTGAGGGCGACTCTGTGAGGATTGCTATCTTGCTAACCGATGGTCCTGCGAGTCCAATTTGCTAAGCCACAGTCGATCGCATGGTGTGAAGGGCACCCTATGATCTTCTATCTGTCAGGGCCACTCTAGGCCCGACTGCTCCAACTAAGCGACTTTCAACGGGTTAGATGTCCCACGCTAGGCCACCAAATGAGACGTGTGGATAGTCCAACTATCACCGTCCAAACCACTGAAATA
>Ga0307514_10001707_pt1 | contig 25207 bp, 18 predicted proteins | sample 16_EM_MG_FD_203088 | JGI IMG/M metagenome (GOLD analysis project Ga0307514, IMG submission 203088) | Populus trichocarpa ectomycorrhiza microbial communities from riparian zone in the Pacific Northwest, United States - 16_EM | ecosystem: Host-associated > Plants > Roots > Unclassified | place... | reverse complement strand
CTTAGCAAAGTTTGGGTGGAGATTTGGTATTTCTGGCTGGGCTTTCCTGCTGGCAAAGCCACCATCCCAGCTACTTTCCCTTCTCAAGGTGTACTGAAAATTGCCCATGACTCCAGCTCTGGCTGAGCGGTAAAGATATGCCCTCTTTGATGTTTGACAAAGTGGGTTTTAGCCTTGTTCACTATGAGAGCTGTGCGATGGGTATTGGTATCCCACCTCTGAGGCTCAACTCTTGGGCACATTGCAGATGGAATTCCTTGTGCGCAATGATATTGGGACTTCAGAGCATGTCCTTAGCACTAAGCTTGAAGAATATTTTGGGGTGTTATGGGCAGAGTTGTCCATCTGGGCTGTGCAGTGACATTTTCGAGTTTTTGGGAAGCTGATCTTGAGACAACCCTCCCAACAAAAACTGCCCTTTTATCGGCACCCCATTCCTGTACAGTCCTTAATTTTTGCCAAAATGCTCTCAAGACATAAGAAAGTAAGTTTATAATGCTCCCAGGCCACCCCCACAGAGTTGTGGTTGCATCGCTAAATATTTGCAGGTGGGGAGTCGGTTGCCATGCCCAAACGGGCCGGGAATGCCAAAGTTACGATCCAGGGGATAGCTACGAAATTCGGTGATAATCAGGGGAAAGCCCTATTCTCAATTATGCAAAATTACCCGTTACTAAGCCTAACTTGGGATAAACGACTCGTACTAATTCCGATGATTATTCTTTCGTTCTTATTTATCACCTAACCGACATCCTTTTCTTTCCCTTCTCTATACCTATATATCTTACTTTCTGGATCCCATATGTTTTTGCTCGATTCGCCAACGACACTGCCCGCAAACTCGAGCTGCCGAAATAATCAAACTCACCCTGGCTTCGATTTGCTTTCAAGAAGGAACCTCTAAAGTCGCACGGAGTTTCTCTGGCTTCCAATCGCGCATCTCCTACCATACCGAAAACTACAACTGCTACCCCCGAGTGTCAGTGCTACATAGTCCCCTATCCCAGCGTCAACAGCACGTAGAAAACGGTCAGCACATGCGCTAACACCTAACGTGAGCTGAGTCTAGCCATGCCACAGTCAACATTCTATAAAACATGTCGACACTGTAGTACCGTCTACATCCAGCAGAATTATGACCGGGAATTATCCAACAACGACGGTTCTCTCTGGGGATTGGGTACAGATTGTAATTGGTGCATATGGGCTTCTCGTGATGGTCTTTGGCCTAGTTATCAAGTACAAGTACGATATCAATACTGTTGTCTAGTATTGGAAAATGGTATGTTGCACCCTAGCTTTGCAGCTTGCTTATACCTAACCCAATAACACTACTTTACCGAGATATTACTCACTCTATACATTAAAGCTAATTTCATCCTATGTAGATCGTAATGTTTCTACCAGTCCGGACGGTCCCAGTCTAGGTTAGGGCTCAGTCCAATCCAGTCCAACAACAACGTCGGACTAGACTGGACTATACCGGGACAGTTCCGGTCGGGACTGGTTTTTTTATCGTATATTTAGTGGACGTTCCGTCCGGTCCACCCTCCAGACTGGACTGGGCTGAACTATACATGGACGGTTCTGGACCGGACTGATCCACCCTGGGATTAGTGGAAACCTTGGTAGATCGTCCATAACGCAGAGACCGAAGTGGGATTAGTGACCAGATCGAGTTAGAGTCACAACGCAGCGATCGTCTTCGCTTCATGTAAGTGAATGCAGGGAAGATGTTACAGTTGTTCAGAGTCCGATAGTGGTAGATAATGGTAACAGCAATCAGTTCATATGAGGTGAAGGGAAGGCAAGAAGAGGGTACATATACTGAGGGTAGTTGAATGTTTTTGTTCAATCGTTGAGTTATTATTGGAGCTTGCGGGCAGAGGCACTGGAATCATTGCCATAGGCCGGGCGTCAATGAATCTTCACGAGTACGTAGCCTATTAGCTCGTAGCATGTTTTAGTGGTGTAGCTAGATGACATTGGACAATTATTAATTCAGGATTTTCTTCTCTCATTCTTGAAGGATTCTTATACATCTTCGTGGGTAGTATGTTCAAATGGCGTTAGCGTACTTCGCACTGTGATTGCACTGGCTTTCGCAGTCGGTTAATTATTTCACTGGAGATTTGGACCCAACGCTAAGATAAACCGCGTCCTGCAAGATAAACTAGTTCCCGCCTTACGTTACCACACACCGCCCCATAGACGGTGCCACAGATAATCGACCTGCATGTACAATCTGCACTGCACTGTCTTTTCTCGAATGACAATAGTACCAACATTCCTACACTCTGAACTCACCACTAGTACCTGAAAGGGTCAAATACCAAGTTGTGGCTCAACGTTTATAAAAGTCAGTTAGCAATACATTTTGCAATCAGGGTATGTCCATGTAAAAAGGCTGGGGAAGTTTTCCGGAAGTATAACCGAACTTAAAACGACAGTTGCTGAAGTAGCGCCATGTCACCGTCATCATTTCTGCGCGTAGTGAAGCGGCCAGCCAAACAATTTATACTCAAAGATGTTGTGGGCGATACATGCTAATTACCATCTACATCGTAATATATACATATACTAGTTAAAATCCCTTGCTAATGACGGGTGTACCATTGACTAACTTTAATGTCAGCCTACTGTGGTTTATGTCTCATGATCGGCCAGTGTACGTTCTCGCCTCCATCCACCCAGAAGCGGGCTAGGGGTTATTGTACATGTACATACCATACATCTCCGGTGGGGTTTGACGCACGAGTTCGGGGTGGGTTCTTTTGTCTCCGACATATGATAGTGTCAGCTTCGGGAGTGCTCGGTTAGGGTGCGACTATCACTCGTTCCGACTGCCCCCACTATACGAGGGTTGGTGTGTAAGCCTAGGAAATTTAGATGTATGGAATAGAGAGGCTACATTAACGGATGGCGAGATCAGTCTCTAAAAATCCATCAGTATTTTTGTGTGTACCAAGAGTGTAGGTGAGAAGCTCCAGGCTCTTGAAGGATAACGATCCATTGGTATTCATTAGTAGACCATGCATGACCCTCAGGGTACGAAAAGCAAAAAACGGTGGAAAAATTGTTCAGGAATAACGGATATCCTCACAGGAGGGAAGTGAAATTTATAACAACAATCCTTAGCCAGTTCCGATTTATGGAATCGGCAGATTGCACCGGGCGTTCCCGACGTTGCCAGGGAATATCATCAGATAAGATGTCATTTATCTCGGGACTTTATGTTCGAATCTGGCATCTCCACCCGTTTCATCCCATTCGATGTTTGTGACTTGGATAACCGGGTTTTCAAGCGTTTAACAATCTTAGGACTTTTATAGTCGTGCCATTCGGTCTAAAAATTACTAACTTGGAAATTGGTTGTAAACATCAGTTGTTTGGGTACTTCTCCGGTAAGGCGAAGCAGATGCATGTCATGTCCGGACCACGTGCCGGCCGATAAGGAACGGATTTTAGGTATTTGTAGCGATAGGTTACGAAGAATTGCCATCCTACAAATCCCCATTCTCGGTTTCCCGTACTTGTCTATTCACTCCCACCGACGGAACTGTAAGAGCTAGGCGGTAATTTCTCCCGATCACTACCTTTTCTATGTTCCTCCAATTCGTCTCTGTTAAGCCGCTTTCATATCACTGTCATTCAATCATTTTCTCTTTGACCTCGATGATTATGAAAATCTTAACGGCCAACGTTTCTCTTGGAATGACTCAGTAGACACAAAACTTATAGTACTCAAGTAGGAAGATCAATCGCCGCTAGACGCGTGATCATTGTTTGCAGAAGTTAGGTTTTACAGCATGCACAGCCTTGCACGTATGGACGGACAGGAACGAGTTAACAAGGCTGACGGTACTGAAAGCTAGATACCAATACAAAGTGTGCCCTGCACGGTGCAGCAATTATGATGGAATCGTTGTTGATTTGCGGAAGTACTCGTCGCTAGCATTTAGTATCGAGAATACTTGTGATGAAACTTACATGAAATGGAGGCAAACGTTCAATCATTGTCACTGACGGATTGAATCCAGTCATGTCTACATGTTGCATTCTTAAAAGACTGTGCCACGACTAGTGGAGGGTACCGATGGGCAGTCCCAAGCAGCGTCCAACAGAAGGGTACCTTAACCGCCACCAACGCTAGAAAGTGAAAAATGCAACATGCAGCTTTGCGTTAGAGAACTTTCTTCTCACACCAAGGCCCAATGAGCGCCGCTAGTTGTATTAAATATACTGTAATCAGGAAACGGCATGGCATTAGAACTGGGGATATTTAATTCAACAGTGGAATAGATCGCAGAATTGGTGTGGGAGAGGAGGGGCAGATATTGGTCGCTATAGGTCCACGTGGAAGCTGGGGCATCCATTGTCATCCAATATGAGTGTCAAGGCATGTACTAGTCGGAACCAGTAATCTTTGGTGATTATATTGTCTTGCAGGTTCGATATCCCTTCATTTTCCATTTAAGACTCAATATTACCCAAGTCGACAAGCTGCAACGTCATTCTTACTCGTAAGGAATATACTGAGAAGAATTTTGCGATGCGTTAGAACAGAGACGGGTCTTCGAGCGGGATAGTTGGCAGAAGTGACAGGCGTAAGTAGCGCCCAGTAAAACATCCCGTAAATGCTTCAACATGGATTGTGTATGACTGCCTGTGGAGTATGCATGAACAGGTGGACACCACTAACATCATGTTGCCACGTTGGAATGCAGTATCATCCCAGATGAGCGTTCGGCATTAGGCTAGAACAGGGTATATTCAAAATTTTCAGCGACAAGCGTCATCATCGTGCTTCAATTTCTCTTTAAACACTCGAAAGCGCACGTTTGATTCACAAAGAAGGTAGAGAATTGAGAGCTTTTCCACTTGTGCAAAATAGTTTCGTTTTTCTACCTTCCATTCACAGTCTGATTTTGATTTATCTGGTTTTAAAGAGTTCAATAGGGAGTATTTTCACCAGTTCCAAGAACAGGCGGTTTATCTCCGTAGCACTGCCGTGTTCTCTATCGCAACTTTGCTTATTTAACAACCGATACCATGTTCATGTGCTTCTTCCTTAGACATGGACGAAATCATAAAGAAATGTACAAAACAAGCTTTCTTCTAACTTGTATGTACAGTTTGAGCGTTGTCGTCGTGAGGTTTTCATATCATAACATTGAGTTGTACTAGGACGATTAATTGCAGTATTGTGTAGATGAATTATGATGCACCGGAGATGAAAGCAAAGTTTGCAAACTTATAACCAGATTCGCCCTTCCAGTGATCTCTCCCTTTACTAATTGTAAATCACGCCAATTACGTGATAGCGGTGAAGATTCTCTAGAGTTTCAGAGGTGTGTTTTAAGAGGTGGTAGCCTTTTAGCCGCATGAGCAAAGCATTGTACTAGTTTGAAGAAAGGCACGCTATTCTTAGCTTACGCCTAGTTATTATCTATCTAAAAAAGTTTATAATTCATTCGCTTAGTCGGCGACAAGAGTAGGAACTCTCCACCGCTAATATAATTTCGCGGGACTCGTTTCGTCGCTTTACCCTCAATTCGGCAATTCACTTTCCCGTTCTGTTCTATGGCGAGCGCCTACACCGGATTTCGAAGTGCAACTGCTGGCCATCGTGAATCGATGTTGGATCAACCTCTACTTTGATTCGATGTTGCATCAACCTCTACTTTGATTCGAGGTTGCATCAACCTCTACTTTGATTCGAGGTTGCAACAACCTCTACTTATGGTTACAGATCAACTTATGGAGTCAGTGCCACCTCAGCTTGGGGAAACAATCAAATAGTTGCTCACTGTTAATAAAAGGAATGTCCTGGAACGATATCCTTATACCTTCGTCTACCGCTGAATCCGAGAATCTAGTTTTACGCGCACTTTAATCGAGACAACGGCACAACCCCACACCACCGCAGTCCCCATCATTATCACCAAGTCGGTTACGGAGAGATCTCCAATTGTACTTCTCGACTTCTATTATCGATATATATATATACAATAATCCGTTACCCAAACCCATCCTATCTGCGAAGTCCCAACACCTACTACTGTATTAGAGTCCAATTTTACGCGTACAAGATCGAGACAACTGGCCCGCTACCGCAGCCCCCACCACATATCAATATCACCAAGTCAGCTACAGAGAAATCTCCAATTCTACTTCTCGACTTCCATTATTGATATAGACACACAGTAATCCGTCACCTAAAACCATCCTATTTGCGAAGTCCCGACCCCTACAACTGTACCAGAGCCCAACTTTACGCGCATAAGATCGAAACAACTGCGCGGCCCCGCCACCATAGCTCCCATCATTGTCACCAAATCAGTTACGAAGAAACCTCCAGTTCTACTTCTCGACTTCCATTATCCATATATACACACAATAATCCGCCACCTAAACCCATCCTATTTGCAGCATCCCAACACCTACTGCTATACCAGAGTCCCATTTTACGCACACAAGATCGAGACAACTGCGCGCCGCAGCCCTCACATCACCATTATCGTCAAGTCGGTTACGGATAAATCTACAATCCTATTTCTCGGCTTCCATAATCGACTATACACCCAACAATCTTTCAACCAACCCATTCTGTCTTCGACATTCGAACGTCTTCCACAGTGTCAGTACTCCAGTCCGATTTTACGCACACTAGATCGAGACATCTACGCTGCCCCCACCACAACCCCACCATTATCACAAAGTCATTTGCGGAGAAGTCTGTAATTACAGCTTCACAACGGCCATTATCGAGAAATTCAGTAATCAGTCCAAGTCTACCTTCGTCTTAACGCCCTATCGCTGAGCTGCTGTTCTTTCAAATCATAGCAATGACAGTCCTCCCGGAACAATCGGCGCAGACTATGATCGCCGCTTTCTCGCTTCTAGTAATGGTCGTCAGTCTAGCTATCAAGTACAGAGTGGGGATTAAAAGGGCGATCATCGGTTGTTACAATAGTGTATGTCTAGTTTTTTGAATTATTCCGCGCCTCACAAACCCTAACCCCTTCCTGCCGCTGTGTAACCCAAATTCAGATTGAGCTTTTACGCGGAATTCCGTAATAGTGAAAGCTAACCATTTACGCCCAGAACTCCACAATCGGTTTACCATACTCCGGGATTACCCAAAGCGCTGAAGACTCACCTCTCTCGGTGGTATCCGTTGATACAGTGGAGCTTTCGGAATCTCAATTTGGCGAACGGTCTTCCCTTCTGGATCGCCAGGGTGAGGCTTCGACTAATACCGGTACTGAGGAGGCTGCGAATGATGTCGGTGGCGGTCAAGATCACGCGGCGGCAATTGGGTTCGTTCAATGGTGCATGGAAGTGTTGGATGATGGCCTCGGTACGGCCCGTGGGTGGTTCAACGTTTAGAAAGCGTATTGAAGCTGGGGTAGATCGCAGTTGGGAGGGTGTGCATGGGTATTTTTTGTTGCATTTACTAGGTTCTATAGGAATAGCTGATGGGGGATGTGGTTGGGATAGGTTGTGGTCGATTACCTCGAATGCGAGTCAGAAAGGGGTGTGGTGCGCGCTGCTTTATCGTTTTCTTTAGTCATTTTTTGACGTTTATCGGAGGAGCCAACCAAATAGACTAAACTATTCCAACCTGTTTTTCATGGTCCATGTTTACTTGTGGCTTTTTTTTGTGTCCCGGATGTATCTTCCACATCTCCGCTTGTGTATGTGAGCACGACACCGCACTGTCTTTCTCGCACATCGTCGACACATTGATCCCGATTTTGCAAACTCGTCTCCTTCTTCATCTTCACGGCCGCTATTCATATCCAATGTCGCACCTGCAGTTTCTCTCCCTAACTCTACATCCATTATTTTAGTGAACATTCCGTCAGTGCATTCTCCCACTCGTGGTCCCTGGCTGAGAATATCTCCTAACTACTCTTTGCAGGGTCCTTCTAGACTACATGTTTCCAGCGAATGTGATGCAAGCACTAGAATTGTTTTTATCATGGATCGTGTTGTATCACACATCATCTGCTCAGTGTATGACAAAACAACAGAGAACACTTGTGTATTTGAAAGCCAATCAACGTTGCACGATACAGACGCATCCTAAGGCCCGAAGGTCCTAATTTATGCAAAATAGCTACCCGTATCATAAGATAGTTATCACCTACAGTGATGCGCGTAGAATTTATTCAACCGTATATATTCCGCGATTATTCCCCCCCAGTCTCATAGCCACTCGGAATTATCACCAATCTCGCCAATCGATTGAAACTTGTGCAAACAAAGTAGTTACGCTAAGGACGCTCAGTGAAATTTTCGAAAACTATGAATCTATCCGATTGGTTCTCGCTTAGCCTCTTCCTACGAATCATGAAAAATTACTCTTACTACATAATATCAAAGCCAGCCCAAATCGCAACACAAATATTGCGAAGCCTTCAATATTTCGTGTCCTTAGCTAAATCATCCAGCACTGCCCGTTGCAGTGGTTCGGGCTAAAGATGCGGGTTGTGGTGTGACATCATGCTCACATTGTTAGCGCCGCACTACCTGCAGTTTATGGTACTTGGAGTCTGCAAGCAGGGAATGTATGCAATAAAAAACGCGCTGCAGGTGTTGGGCTGCGCCCCACTGTTAGCCTAGTCGGCAGATTGGTACAGGGTAGGGTTATCGGGCCACGTTGGGGTGCAGCATCATACGACATACTGATACGGCACCCAACAAAAGCAAGGTACTTACTAGTCTCAATCAGTGGTTTTTGGTGGATAGTGTCATTATCTCGTTGGTTCGATCGGCCTTCACTGCCCATTTAAAACTTCGAAGAACCCACGCAATTAGTTTCGAAAGAAAGCGGAGAATTGGGAAACCCAGGATGCAGATGCCCATGAAAGCCGGACTCCGACTCTCTTGGGCTCAGTTTCGTTTTTCAACGGTCGATTCACATCATGCGGAGCGACTATCCCGGATATCGAAGAGCAACTGCTGTCTATTCTGATTCGATGTTGCCTCCAACCTCTATCATTAGTCGTCGACTTATCTAGTCACTTTGCTGGCGATACGAAGATGGATGGCTATTACAAGGAATACCTTGCGACGATATACTTCTAACAGTCGGTTGCCGAAACGCGCCAGTTGAAAGTCTAAGTGTGAATCTTCCTCTTAAATATTGACGTTAATTTTGCTCCTTTTTATGTCACTTAAATCAGATAACCTAGTGACGAAGATTGTGCTAATTGATGTTATATTTCTAGGAAACCGTTCGAGTTAACCTTCTCACAGTTTGTCGGCGCCGATAGAAGCTAGACTCTAGATATGCGAAGACCTCCTGAAGTCTACTAGGAGCTATAAACTACAAGTTGGCACCCCTTTTAGCTTTGGAATCTACTTAGCAAAATCGGACTATGACTTCACTCGCCGTCACTGTAAGACGAACGACGGCGAAATCACAAGTACTATACTCGGTTACATCGGTATACTTATTGCCGCTGTCAGTGCGCAGTCGAGCTGTGAATATATCTGGACAAATGAATTCCCCTTTAAAACACATCACCATCGTTGTATTGACGAGCTGCCAGAGACGCCGAACCGCAACATGTGGGCTCCCAGTTGCGGCGGTCAATAATGATCGCAACCTACAACCTGATGAGATGCGTCCACACTCCCACCGCCCACGATTCATTCAACAGCCATCTGATCGCATTCCAATAGATGTTTGCATGTTTGCATTGGGATTTGGGTTGAAAGGCTAACGGGGCTCGGGGGCCGCCCGAGGGAGCTGGATCGCTAAACCGGCATTGTATAATTTGTATTTAATATGGCAGAATCTGGGGAATGAAAGACGGTAACAATTATGGCACATCAAAACACACTCTGAAGAAAGCACTCAATGCCTCCCGCAACGCTTTAAAAATAAGATTTATCAAACCACAATTCGCTTTCCTTATTGTCAGACGCAATTCGTGATGCATTTACAAAATGGAGAATCAGAGAACTCAAGTGTAAACTCAGCAGCCTCACTTGGCCTTGTGAGACATACGCGTGTGAGTGACAACATGATGTCACAGTCACTTAATACTCCTAACCGCTTGTGAAGTGTTGCATGAGTTATGTATGAACAGTACAACGCAGAGAAATTGAGCCTCTCTTGTCACCGCACTACAATAACCGAGGAACAGTAGTACGGCAACAGAGCTGAAGATATTTACAATCGTTTCTAGTGGGCTGTAGGATCGGTGTGGGAAGGGGAATGATAGATATTGGTTATAATAGGTTATGAACAAACTGAATTGAGGAAATGCAGTGTCGGCAAACACCAGCTGCAAGGTAATACTAATTCGGTATCTATCTAAGCAAGGTACGTACTAGTCGGAACCAATAATTTCGGTGAAATAGTGTCATTATCTTGTTGGTCCGATGAACCTTCATTGTCCAATTACAATCTCGAAGAACCCACGCGATTAGTTCGCAAAGAAAGTGGGAATTGGGGAACTTAGAGGTATATCCATATGTATATATAAACCCAGATCCTGCTGGCGTAGTTTCGTTTCTCGATTCTTCATTCACACTGCCATCCCTTTTAATACGAACGCCAACTCGACTTTGGAGAGCAACGTTTGATTCGTCGTTACATTCACATAGCCATTAATCTTGACCTACCTCCTCAGTGCCAACCGAAAAACCAGGTGATAGTCCGTCAACTACTATAAAGCGGATCTCAAAGCCGATATTCCAGGACATCATAGATCCCATCTTCATAACATCCAGTCACTAGGTGAAACCACCTTACTGTCTAGTAAACCGCAGAAGGTCCCGCCTCAGTCTCCCCGCCTCCAGGAACCGCTCACAATCACCAACCCCACGCAGAGGTTTGTCACTTTCATTTGATAGATTGTCTTTAGTAATTACAGTTGCAGGTGAGGGGTCTGTCATGCCATCCCGGCTACGATTATTGATACGAGGAGTTTGTCTTTCCTAGTCCACACATCGCCCGCAATCAGAGCTACAGTGACATCGTTCCTCTAACCGAACCTAACGGTCGCCGAGATAGTCGTTAGTACATGCGATAATACTTAAAACTAACTGTGTCTAACTGTGAGGTAGTGAGCATCCTACAACCCTTCGACAATGGCTGTAATACCGTCTACAACCAATAGCATTACACCCGGGAATTACCCAACAACGACAGTTCCTCCAGGTGATTGGGCACAAATTATCATTGGTGCATGTGGGCTGTTCGTGATGGTATTTGGCCTAATTATCAAGTACAGGAAGGATGTCATGAAATATATCGCCAATTTGGGAGGTGTATGTTGCATCCAAGTTCTTTTATTCTTTCACCTTCCCTAACCCTGCTTGGGATATTGGCCTTCTATATGCATCGAGTTAACTTTTTACCCTGTAGATCTTCCATAACGCAGGGATCGAAGTGGAGACTGGTGACCAGATCGAGTTAGAGTCACAGGGTGGTGATCAGTCTTCGCTTATAAGCGAACAGGGGGAAAATGTTACGGTTGTTCATGAGTCCGAGGGTGGAAGATAATGGTAGCGGTAATCAGTTTGTGTGAGGTAAAGAGAAGACTGGAAGATGACACTTAAACCGAGGGGAGTTGAATGTCTTTTGTTCAATTGTTGCGTTATTTTGATATTTGCGGGCAGATTTGCAGAAATCATCGCTGCAGGGTAACCATCGCATTCCTAAACTTTTAATACTGTATATCTAGACTACTTCATATCTGAAATCTGAATTATCGAATACCCGGCCTTATTTTTGGCTGTTTCATAGTTGTAGGTTTGGAAAGCAGGTTAGCGAACGTAGGAACACAGAGATGAGGCATGAGGGAACACACAATGTCAAATTTTTTAAGGGAGCATACCGTTATTTTCTCCATCATCTAAAGGGCTTATCCCCTTAATTACGACTCTCTCTATACTGTGGATGTCACGCGATCGCCATTGGGCGTTTTGATGGGTGCTCAGTTGCTGCCAAGACGCTTCGGAAAGACATTGATTGCACTGACTTTCGCAGTGCTTGATCGGAGATTTGGGATCCCGTGCTGCGATAAACTGGCAGGATACCAGGGCTCATGAGAGACAGCCCATGTATTTCTGATGCCGTGCTGTCCCGTGATTACTTCATAGTATTCAACACAACTGGCGAGACCGATTGGGTATCGGTAAATTGTAGAGTCGTGATAAGAGAGGCTGAATTTCTCCAAAGCAACGCTGCACGTTGTATTGTTCATGCATACGCACCATCCTAACAATCATGCAATACTTCATAGCGGTTAGGAGGGTTGAGGGAGTAGCGAAAAGAAGTACTCATTGACTGGTTCCCACAATAGGCAGACGGATAGCAGGTTCACTTGCTTGCACAGCCTGCAGCTGTATTTTGACGTCTTTGTTCGAGTATTTGTACATGATATTCTTTCCGGGTCGGCCAATACCAATGCACTCTGACGCAGGATTCTCCAACAAGTTCCAAAGTATAAAGTAGCAACAATTGTCTGCTCTGAACTGGCAGCTGCACTACTCAGATTTACCACAACGTTGTCGCTGTCGTCGGTTTGACGTACGTTTGCACGAAGGATTTTCACTAACTGGACCAGCTGTTTCGAGATTCATGCCTGGTGATGGAGTTGAAACTTTATAAGGCCCAAATTCAAACTTGCTAAGATCATCGCAGAAAATTAAAGGGTTGGACCATGCAGTAGCGTAACCATTGGTGAGGATCCTATAGAGGTTGCAGTCGAATAAGCTTAACGCGCTGATGGAAGAATGTAGGAAGATGGAAGTGAAGGTTGAAGAGGGCTCTGTTTTACTGAGAAAATTTATAAGACATGTCGGTATCTATGGATTGATTCCCATTCAGGCCGTGAAAAAGCAACGTCGCGCCGCAGCAGCGTTAACCTTACGTTATACCGATAGGTTTACAAATTGAAGAATCCCTTCTCAAATATGTTCGTGACGAGAAAGAGCGACGTCGCATCGTAGCAGCGTTAATCTTGCATTGCACCTGTAGGCATGTCAACGATTGTAGACGCACTCACTATATGTGGGAATTAAGCCATAGAAATGGAACCATAGCGTAGGCGTAAGGTGTGCAAGAAACTGTGTCACCCCTCAATATCACTGGCACATAAATTTGTATACGGTGGTTGTTGCCTGTCGAAGCTGGTTCGTCAGGAGATGGAGGGGAGTCTTACTGTGAGACAAAGACTGTAACCCTACTCGAGTACGTTACGAGGTATCACACGGCATCGTTTACTCCACATGAGAGTTGGTGCCAATCAATTACTAGATTTGGTACTAAAAGTATGTGTTACTGAGATAAATTTCTCGGTTTAGCAATCGTAGAATCATATTTGTGTGTTTAGTTCGCGTGTAGGAAAATTTCTTCAACGAAAGATAAAAAACTCCCAATCGCATGATTTCATTTCGATTGGCTGCCGATGAATTCGAAGATGCTCCATCGGCCTGTCACCCATGGACACGGCGAAAACGAAACAATTGACATTCTCCCTCTCATACCCTAACTCAACAACATCTGCTCGAGGATGCTGATGATGGTTCACAAACTTGCTTTCTCATCGTGGCCCTATATCCATCACAGTTGGAACCCACCTCCCACGCTCACTATCGCTTTTCCGTCGGTTATCGCAATCGATCGCAATCCTTATACTCTAACTCCGTAAAACTCATCTTATGTAAAAGACTCTAACGATAGCTGCAGTACCGTATTCGACCAGTATTCCCAAAAACAAGCAACGGGAGTGCCCCAAGGGGATGTGGCGCAGATAATTATTGGCGCACCCAGGCTTTTGGGTATTGTTCGGTCAGTGGCGAGGTTCTGCGAGCGGTGCAGTGACTTTTACCATGTTTTTTTTACATTATTTCCTATCTCTCTTTAAATTTCCTTTATTTCTGAATAATATGACTATGCAGTGTCGTGAGGCATGGTTGCGCTTGCTTCCCCGGCTGCCTCGCGTTGCACTTCCGGTTTATCAAGTACGGTTGAACCGTCGACAATCGGCTGACGCCGAGCCGCAACAGCCTTTTGTCGATAGAGTATTGTACTGGTCTTCATGGTTAATACACTGTTTTGTGATAGTTTTTTCTGATCTCCGAATGGTCAAGAATTGACCAAAAACGCAATAAAAACTTTTTAGTACACCCCATTCTGACTGCTGACGTACTAACCACGAAGACCAGTACAGTACATTGCTTCAATAGAGAAAATTACTAGTACAAGTATATATTGAACAACCCACAAAAAGTCATTCAAGTACATCTCCAGAGAAATCAAATCCATCCAAAAATCTGTGAAACATTTAGTTGTATTTTTCTCATATTTAAATCAATTTTACCAAGTATTTTGCTGTAGAGGTTGTGATTTAGTGCTCTCGTTCCCAGATTCTCGTCGGTCGCAAGCCGCTCCTCGAAAGGCTGGTTTCGAACGCAGTGATTTAGTTCTATCACAAAAAAAAGATACATATGGAAAAGAGCGAAAATACTTGTATTTGGTGCAATATTTTGCACAAAAACTCTCTGAAAACCTATTTCAATTTAAGTGACCAAACCCAAATTACCAGCGATTTTCCTTTTGACCTTGTACTTAATTTATTTTGTTGCATTTTTCTGTTTTTTTTAATGTAGGCTGATGCGGCTCGGCGTCAGCTGATTGTCGACGGTTCAACCGTACCCAGTTTATCCCGCTGCGACCTTGCGAGATCCAACTAGAGTAAGCGAGGTCAGCCGCTATACTTTATTCTACCCGACTACCCGATCTTCTAGAAACCGAATCTTCAGCCAGTTATTGATCTCGAGGGCGGTTTTGCTGCACTTCCTATCACACATCGTCTCGAAAGGTGTGCCACTCAACATGCAATATAACTCCCGTCGGGTATGGTGAATCTACAGAGCCTATCAAGCTGCAATCATGCGGGCTATGAATCTACTTGGCTGAACTTGGTTCGCATTTCTTTATCTAAATCCTAAGTTGATGTCCGGAAATATATCTAACCTTATTTATGTATAGAATAATCCCAGGGCTTCATCAGCTTAATTAACTAGTAGGTCACATGTAGCGATTGGAACTGGTTCATCTCGATCAACTGACCAAAAATATGCTTTGCACTCGATATGGATGAGATTGTTGGAGCTAGAGTACTTCCGATTAGTTTAGCTTGGATAATCTCCCTAGATCATGAACAATTGACTCCCGCACGTAATGCCAGCACAGCGGAGCCCCTAGTTTCTCATACACTAATCCCAGATCTATGGTTAGGAAGATTTAGACTTAGTGTTTTATGAGAAAACGTTTCTGCGAAATTCCCTTAGCACACGACGTGATGTTTCGTGCCCAAATGCCTCAAAATTTTTCCAGTACTGAACTGTTTTATTTCATGAACGGTACAACCGGGGTGACGTGCATCAGCCTTAGGAAGCAGACGATATCTAATACTCAACAGATAGGCTGATCTGGAGCAGCTTTACGATACCATGGTCCTTTGCCCAGATAAAACATTTTGCAGCTAGCCCTGTGTCCCTCTATGATAATGACCAACATTCTGTCACAGAGCAATCGTAGGTTATATCCCAAGTGATGGGTTGAGTTGGGCTATCATAGCTAATGAGCTGACCCTGATCTTTAGCGGTGCGCCAAGCTGTATAGAACTTGATGTACTTGTCAGCGAAGTCTTGATATATAATGTTAGAACCCCTTACATCTATATAACTATCTAGTTATACTAATAAGTCGTTAGAGGTACTGCAATCGTGACATGGGGCTCCCAGTGGCCACTGTTCAAAACGATATCCGCCTACAAGCTGAAGAGATCTAACTACTGCCACACCTCCAGCGATTCCCGAACCACTAGCCGACCCATAGCCCGATGATGTAGACCGATGTTCACATTGGGATCTGGATAGATGGTCGGACGGAATAGAGGCAGACACGGGTGCAGGGCCCTGTAGTCCATTAACTGACCCCCACACATAAATTCATATTGAATTTGATGAAGCTCAAAGTCCCCGATTTGGTATATGATCATCTCAGCTGAAGATTTGTTCCGGGATACGGTGTCCCGAAAGTCTGTGTGAGCACTTACCTACATGAGCTACCTTTCAGTGGCCATTTCATCCACATTTATCGTTACCTTAGTTTAACCAGGCAAAGAGTCAGTGGAGGTCACTTGGTTGGGCAAGTGCACCACACAAAACTGGTGTTACATTAGCGCATCACCACAATCTGCAACCACGGATCTCTTCCCTGCGCCATCTATACCTCGATAACAAGTATTAGCTACTGACGTCGAGGTTTCTTTCCAGTAGTTACGGAATGATAGGGAGTACTGGGCGGCGGTATACATCATATTTCGCCACTCTGTACCCTATCCATGGTCCCGATCTGGGTCAACTACTCGCATTACGCTATGAGCTAGTGAAGTACCTTTAAAAATCCGATTGAATTACGTAGTCCTAGTTTAGTGCATGTCAGCATACGTGCAGAGTTTAAATCGAATCAGAGCTTCTCATTTCCGACTAGTTGCATGATGCATCCGACGTCTACGGTCGATATATAATGGCATCGGTGAAAGATACCCAAGACTAACCAAGGCGGTTTACAGTAATCATGGGTGCGTTGCATATATGGACCGCCTCCGTACGTACGGCTTATGGGCTTCAGCTGGGCTGATGGGGATCATGATCTCACGATGATGTTGTCGTTCTAGACTCAGCTGGAGATGCTAGCTGAGTGCGCATGCATGCATACAAGGCATACTCTGAATGCCGTATATAAGATCACACGATTGTTCCTGTAGTTTAGAATATACAAGCTTCTAGCAATTAGTATTTCAACAGGGTGGGTAATACCTTTTCGAATGATATCAGCATGAAGGAGCCCTCAACGGTCTTCAGAAACCAGTTCCGGCTGGGATTGTTGAGCTGCAATTTAAGTTGGAGATATAAAAGTTTGTGCTGATGCGGTTTTCGGCGGTCTCATTGATCGAATTGGCAGCATTGAAGCACGCGCAGATTTGCATAGTATCGATTTCAGGTAGATGCTCTGACATCTTACCAAGTACGTGCTGCCTCGTTTTTTATTCGTCTCATAAGAGCTAATAGCCCTCATAGTGAGTAGATACTACAGTTCAGCTTTGAAGTTGTACGATTCCAACAAACAATTATTGATGTGCTACGATGACATTCTCTGAGACTGTGCAAAAGTAAAGAGTTTTGGAAGTTAGGGGAATTTATATTTTAGCATAATTTTATCAGTCACCTTACAGGTATTGACAGTGCCTCTTTTTAGACTCTCTTCCTACAAAACCTTGCAATATACTGTATCGGCAATTGCGGATGATACGTCCGCCGTCAAGACGAGTGTTTGTATCTCCCGATCAAATACATGTGTTAGGGTCAGAACCACATTGTATCAAAGATTTTTGCTGTCAGAACCCAAAATAAGATGCTCAGTGTGGCTCCAAAGCTACTGCCGGTTTTGGGCTCTCAATATAGACAATACCCCAACAATCGACACCATATGTGGATATGTATCGTATCTATATTGTGTCAGTCACTACCTGTATCTTGAAAACTATAGGTCAGAAAAAAAAGTGTATCATCCGCAATTGCCGGTACAGTACTGCCATAAAAGTTGCGTAGTCGCCGTGAGCCGACTTCATCTTTCAGCTAACGTCCGCACAGTAATATCAACTAGAATCATCGGTTAAGCTTTATCGCGGCTCAAAATTCTGTACTGAAGAGTGGGCAATCATACATAATCATCACGGATGGTGGTGCATTCACAATGGCGATGCCCGCGCATACTCACATCTAAATCTTTGGCGCCTAAAATATGAGAAGTCGATTTATTACCATCAGAAACTCAGCTATTTGTGCATTATATCTTGCCGAAGATGTCACAGGGCCTGCCGGAATAAAAGAAGGACATTCCATTCGATACAAAATCGCGTATGTGTTCCACTCTAACTTTTGAAAGAGCTAAAGTGCCGATACCAAAATTTCTTTGATTGGCTAAACAGAGAACATTTGCTGCGCCAGTGCCAATGGTACAGCTACCGTGCATGAAGCTATTCCAAAAAATTAAACACAATTAAGTCAACGAGTTAGCCGAATTAGAGTTTAATAACTTGTCGTTACGTCCGTCTGGCCCAAGTCATTATGTTAATACTAGGGTTAGGGAAGAAGAAGGACACCCCATTTCTGGCTAGCTACTGCCATAAGGGGGAATCATCAAGGACACCATATATATGTTCCGACTCATACACCAAATTACCTCGTTGGCCAATGGGTCGATCCATATGCCAACTTGTCATCTTGGTGAATAGGTCGACCGATATACCAACTGACCGAGGTGCCAAGTAAGAGGTTGGGGTGAAGCACTATTTCTGTCAACTTTTGATCTTCTGCATTATCACCACTGTCCTACTTCTTCATCACAGTGACTATCTTGTGCCTCCAACTCTACCAGGAATTATATCGACTGTAAAAATGACTTCTTTCGCTCCCATCGCTATCCCCACTGGCACCTCGACTGGGTTCCCCCAACTACAGCATCTACATCAGCTGCTTTTGGTGCTAGTATTACTGCCTCCCAGATCAACGAAGGATTTCGTAAATACTGTACGCAGTTTACTAGGTGTTCCTCGCAGACCTGAAGAGTAATGCAGCAACAAAGACCTCATTCAGTACTGGAAAAGTTAGCGAGGACAAAAATTGGTTGGTTTTTCCGAAGGAGAAGCCAAACACCCTGAAGGAGTTAATCAATTCATCCTGTTGGCGAGTGGGTTGACCCATAGGCCAAAGAGTTGCCCGCTTTGTCAATAGGCTGACCCATAGCCCAAGTCTTCCCATTGGCCAATAGGTCAACCCATATGCCAAAGGGTTGACTAATTTGTCTCTAGGTCGACCGGTTGGCAAACGGGAAATTTTGGCGTATGAGTCGGAACATATATGTTTAGTAAAGCATGCCTCAGTGCTTACTGCAAATAGTACATTGCTGTGCACTGACATCTCTGCACCCCTAGTCATCACCCTGTTCTCTTACCAAAATTCAATTCCCGATTTGGGGTGTCCCACTTCTTCTTCCCTACCTCGAGTAAATTTTAGAAATACGATAGAATATAAAAGGAGAATTAACTGGGTCGAAGCGTTCAATAAATATACCCACCCCAACCTTTAGATTATCCCCTACACGTTCGGTATCTTTCAATTCGTATCCTTTGCCTTCCGGTTATAGTGTGAGTAAAAGATCGTCGTGTGGCTAAGACTTTAATTGGCTGGCTCGACTTCTGAAGTTACTCTTTTACTCACAATATACCCAAAAGGAAAGAATACTTACTCATGACTATACCCGAAAGGAACAGGATACGAATTGAAAGTTACTGAGCATGTTAGGGATAGAGTCGGAGTTTATATGTAAGCCCACCATTTCGCGAATATGTAAAACAGCTTCCTTCCGCTGGATCAATTCTCAGTAGTCTCGTGCCCAAGCTCGCTCCTGGCGTCTCAGCCACTTTCTGACAAAAGAGCTCTGACGAAAAAGAGTCTGGAACTATTTGCGTTCCGAAGATGACTTCGTCTACCGGAGTGTAACAACAGCTTCTGCGTCAAAAAGGGTTTCAAGCCTCCACATTCAGTCACCAAAACAAGCCCCTTATTATCCGAGAAAAAGGTGCTACAGTACAACAATAATCTTCATTATAGAAATGATATCCGCATTTTCCTGAGCTCCCTCGGCTCCTTTGAGGGCGACCTTTTACCTTCCCTGTATTGAAGTTCGGAGCTCTTTTGACTTAGAAGTTGGTTGCTACGCTTTACTTAAAAGCAGGAAGCTTTTTGATAGATAGTGGTATGCTAAGAGGTGGCTGGGAACGAGCCTAAGTTTTTTATAAATTTTGCTAAGTATAGTTACCGACAATGAGTTTTATCGATGTCTAAATATCAAAAAGGTTAGCCCGAATAAACGCGATGGTGTGGTTTCGATCGCAATTTCATTGCTAAGTGCTATAATATTCGTAGTCAACTCAAAATACGCTAATAAGCATGGCGCACTGCACAATTTCATACAGAGCCTGGAACGAAGTCAACTGCACGCATTACTTCAATGCATAAAAGAATTTAATATCCGACATTAACCTAGATCTATTATGCATATTTACAGTAGATGTCCCCAGGAGTTGTGCCGTAGGTCCGTAATGCCTCAGAACCTAGGGTTCGGAGTTCCGGCTTTATTGCCGGGCTACTGCTCGTGCGCACGCGACTTTGCGGGCTGGGAATTGTGAGTTATCCGACGTACTCTCTGGGCGAGAATATTGTTCGGAGGTTGCCAGCGCTAACCTGCAGTGTGATCTGACCGGGGTACTGTAGATTGCCGACGTGTTATGGTAGCGTCGGCTTTGTTTAGACCTCGGGCTCTACTCGGCCCAGAGACTGTCGCAACCGAAGCTTTTGCAAGGATGCTTGTTGCGCGTGTCAGCACTACGAAATAAGGTTATCTTTACTGCAACCAGGCTAAACATTTAAAGCGGCTCTAACCTCTCCTTGCCACGATATGAGTACTGTCACACTGTAATGGTGAGGATTGAGGAAATGAGCGAGAAAATGAGTTTTTGTACTTAGGCCTAGGGATACAGCCTTTTCTGGTAGACAACCACTTTGAAACGGTAAAATTGAGGGTGCGACAGTATTTTAGGTGAAGCGTCTGAATAATGCCAAAAATGGTACAGCTGGACAGTGCACTCACTTCCACCTCAGATTTCCCTTGTTGACACGCAACCCTAAGTTCAAACTGAGAGAGGATCAACGTATAGCTGAATTTCAGTAGAGTAATTGCTCTAGCGCAAAATTTGAATAATACTACGTGTAAGCTGCATTTTCACAAAAGTCTCAGTCGACTGATCACAGACACACAGTTACTTACAGATAAGATAAGATCTAGTTCCTGCACATACACAACACACCCCCGATACTCACCTCACAACCACTCTCTCCACTTCAGAATGCCAAGATTTCGTACATAGCACTAATTATGTTAATATCTTCGGTTGAACTTTGGCAAGATGAATTGGTAGTGTCCGCTCGCTCGCTCCACCGATGGAGTAATGTACCAATGCATATTCAATGCATCTTGATAGTCTGTTCCGTCGGGGTAACACGCTGGCTGGGACTGAACTATAGTTTTCGGGGGAGAGAATTCTAGACCGTTTGAGGAAAATGGTCTGTATACCTACAGGGCCCTGTAGTCTCTATGATGTCATGATATACAATAGACACAGTATGGAGAGTAATGAAACTCATGTTATTTTTATACTATATTTCGTATTTAGGTCCTCCACCTGTATTGAAGTACCCAAAACCATTGGTTTTAAGGTCTACTGCCACAAGTTTCACGACATCATGGCGCCCGCAGCTCATTTTAAGGCTCACAATTGATATAGCCACCGGCACCACTACCGAATGTCTACTCCTAGTTGCCGTCAGTCCCATATAGATACCTGTATGGGGCCCTATGGCAGCCGCCACCTGCCCCAAACCGACCAGTCCACTGAAATAAGGACCACGACGGGAGGGGTATGACGGGCCCGAAATACTATAGTCGCCCGGGATTGTTGATACCGCAAATGGATTCTAGTGAACCGATAACACTCAGTGTTGACCTCGGGCGGCAGTCTTTAAGCAACTCGCAGAAACGTACGTTTTATGACAGCTACACCGTCAGCGACAGCCAAGACAGGAGTAACCCTGACAGCAGATACATCTGCGATGGAGAGAATTCTGACATTGGTGGCTCCTTAGACTTCTCAGGCAGATGAGGCTTCATGTCTCACAGATCATTTGAGTTCTTGTACTCAGCAACAGTCCGACCAATACGGATGTTTTTGCCAGACACTCCCAAATCGATATCCATCGTGAGCGAACAAACCTCCATTTTCCTTAAAATGTACACGGGCGGACAGGCCCTAACGATGCACGCATATAACCACAGATATAACCAAACCAGCCTCTTCTGTGATGGAGATGGTGTATTGGCCTTTGGGCCGGTTAGGGTATTCTACCACGATCACACCATATGCACCATCAACCTTGAATCGTGAAGAGAGACAGGCTCATACAGCAAAAAAAACAGCCCATACTGCATTGGTATGCGTACCAGCTGTGACAGATCTTCTCGGGCGATAAACCTGGGCAGACCGAAGTAGTTGAGGGCAGAAAGTGTGAATGGAAGGGTGGCAGCTACATTCAATTGACGATGAGGTAAGGAGCGGGGGAGGATAATATAAGGTTTCCTTTGCTATTGGTAGATGGGGAGTAGGAGAAAGGGAGGGCTCTGACTTGAACACGGCCGTGACTGTGGAGAGGGAAGACATGGGCAGGCGTGTAGGTGGGGTGGTAAAGCGTAACTCTGCCACGCTTCGCAGCCGAATACTACAACACACACCCGTAAGTCGCGCTGCAGACTTAAGTTGGCGACCTCTTATACCTTTTTTAAATATAGACTGCAAGTTTCGATGCTATGGAATTGTTACAGTTCTGAATACACCCTTGTCAGAAATTGGTTAGCGGTGGACCGTGTTTGCCGACAAATATCATAAATTCAAAAGATACCCGTTATATTAGGACTAGGGAGGAATCAGATGTAACCTCGTTGATCAGATCATTCAGGCCTCCGAATGCTACTTCAAAACCTTCCTCCACGTGTTAAATATATGCGCGTTTCAGTTGGATCGCGTTCTCACGGCATGCATCGATATCACCTACAGTCGAACCGAGATGTCTTATTCTTAGCGAGAGCTGTCATGATAACAGTTCTATTAAAAGTTCCACACCATTACCACATTTAGTATTCCCTTGCTCCCGTATAGTACAAAATTGGGAGATCAGCCTTCTTCAGCCAATCGAGATTGCATGTTCGAACATTCCAGAACCGGCGGACCATATTATCTGTGTTTTTTGTAGCGCCGCAGGAGACATATGCAACCTAGAGGACATGTGATTATTCGTACCAAAGCCTTGACTTGCGTAGAAGCTAGTACAATTGGGAAAGTAGACAATTAAGTGCGATGGATCTAGCGTAATTCGGCGCTAGAGAGAAGCCGGATAGGTTGATACATCACATTTTGAATCCACCAACTGAGACACTCTATACATGCACCCTCTCAGCTGAATTCCGCGGAGCGCCACCAACAAATCAACGCATGACGCGATTCCATTCTTTTGACGGCTGAAATGACAAATGTATCCCCTCCCCACCCTCAGCAACTCCACAGCTGGTCTGCAATACCGCTGCGAGCGCAAATTACATCCTCATCATGGTTCCGGCGGTTCCTCTCTCTGGATCCTTTGCGTAAACAGTTCACTGACAATGTTAGTACTCACAAGCCGAGTACGACGGCCTCCAAGTCTCGCCCAGCACTGCGCCGGAGTGGGTGCCTCCTCGACCGGAGCCGGTACGACAGACAACACCCATGCCGTGGCATACAAATACAAAGCCACCAGATTACCTCACCACTATCGGTGGGCCGCCTCCGAAGAGGAAGCTCTGTGGGCTGAAACGCCGTTGTTTCTGGGTCATCATTGTGGTTGTTGTGATTGTGGTGATTGCTGCAGCAGTAACCGGCGGCGTTGTGGGCAGCAGGAAAGCGAACTCTTCAGCAACACCTGATTCTAATTCGAAAGCAACGCCGACAGCATCAGCGCCACCCCCAAACCCTACCTCACCCCAGCACGGTACAGCACTCACAGTTCCCGTGCTCGGCGACAACACCACTGCCGCGGATGCGCATATCGTCGTGTACCAGTCCATCTCGCACGAACTATTTTACTCCCGCGTTAATGCCGACGGCTCCAGCGACATGCCATCAGCGCTAGGCGACGAATTCAAAGCAATACCAAATACGCCACTTGCAGCAATCGCCTTTACCGACAACTCTGGCACCACCTTGCCAACCGTCAGCGCACTCCACATCCATGTCTTCTACCTCGACAACTCCTCCTTCCTTTCCGACGCGGTGCTTATCAACGGGGTATGGAGACCCGGCACGCTCCGCTTACAAAACATCGTCCCCTACAATGAAACCAAACTCGCCGCCATCATCTGGGTAGAAAACAACCTCCCTATACCATGGATTTACTCTCAGGCGGAAAACGGGTACGTCATTGAATATGGCCGAGCCATGAGCGGACGGTGGATGAAGGACGAGAACAGCTCCTCAACTATCGACTTGCGGCTTTCGCCTGGGAGCGGGCTAGCGACGTGCTACGATATCGACGAGAAAGGGTTCCAGCGGCTCAAGGTGTATGGGCAAATCCCTGACGGCGCGATCGTGTCCCGGGACTATACGGAGGAGGCGGGGAAGGGGTGGAGTGAGTATTACCCTGTGTACCAGGCGGAGAAAGCTGTGAAGGACATTAGCACGGTGACGAAACGATCGAATATGACGGCGGAGGAAATAACGCTTTTCTTTGTGCAGGAGGGAGGGGGGATGGATGAGCTGGGATGGACGAAGGCGAAGGGATGGGCGAAGGTGCCGGAATATATTGTTGAAGGGAGTGGCGGAAAGGTGGCTGCTGTACAAGATAGTAGAGGTATAACGAGAGCATACTTTCAGGAGGGGAATGGGACGGTGATAAAGGAGGCGGTTTTGGGGGCAGATTCAAAGTGGGTAGTTACAAGGAATACTATCGGGTAACAAAGTCAATGAGGGTGTACGGAGGAATGAATTATCAAACACGTGCAAACAGCCTTGGTCAAGGCCAGGAAACCTTATTATCTACATTGACTACGACTAAGGAACACATTTTTGGTTGTTGTTGATTCAGGGTGTTGAGTTTGAAACATTGCCTCTCCGAACCTCGGGGTAACACTGCAAGTTGTCCAGCCTCTTCCTGAGGCTGGCATGTGAGCTTCAGAATCCCCAGTCGGGTTAGTGGAAGCGAGTGTTGATCATGATTGTCAGCGGGTCGTGCCGTTTATAGTTGGATAAGTGCCACAGCAGATCATTGACTGCACGTTTTATTGCATCGAAGCGCAAGAAACGTCAGTCATCACTGATCTTTGCACAAATAGAGTGTACAAGGGTACAAGGGTAAGTCGGGCGCGGTGATACAGGGCAAAAGAGCGCCCGACTTTTTTCCCCCATAGAACGAGAAATGCCAAGATCCTCATCATTCACTACACAGCAAATATTTTTCTAAG
>Ga0307514_10001706_pt1 | contig 25233 bp, 19 predicted proteins | sample 16_EM_MG_FD_203088 | JGI IMG/M metagenome (GOLD analysis project Ga0307514, IMG submission 203088) | Populus trichocarpa ectomycorrhiza microbial communities from riparian zone in the Pacific Northwest, United States - 16_EM | ecosystem: Host-associated > Plants > Roots > Unclassified | place... | reverse complement strand
ACCGAAGCGCGTGCCGCCGGCCTCGGCGTTCCCGCCGATCTTTCGGTCGTCGGTTTCGGCGACCTGAACTTTGCGGCGGACCTGGACCCGGCGCTGACCACCGTGCGGATCGATGGGCGGCGCATCGGCCAGATCGCGGCCGACTGCATCGTCGAGCGGGCCGCAGGACGGCGTCCGCCGGAGCTGATCGTCGATGTGGGCTTCACGATCGTTCGTCGGGCGAGCGCCTAGCGTGCTGGGCCTTCCTGGCGCGCGTCAGTGGGCGTGCCCCGGGACGGGGACGCGCCCTGGCTTCAGTTCGTCCTCGTCCTCGTGGTCGTGGTCGTGGTCGTGGTCGTGGTCGTGGTCGTCGTGCGGCGCGACCCCTTCGCGGGATTTTTTGAGCCACGTGCGCGCGAGCAGCGGGTTGCGCTCGAGGCCAACACCGTTCTCATACGCCAGGCCCAGGGCGCGTTGAGCCTGGGGATTGTCGGCTTTCGCCGCGCGCTTCAACCAGGTCATGGCCGTCGGCAGGTCCTTGCGAACACCACTGCCCGACGCATAGCTTGCGTACAGCTCATATTGAGACTTCGCGGCGCATCGGTCGGCGCGGGTCGCGGTCAGCCGGTACCACTTGAATGCCTCGCGAGGGTTACGCTCGACGCCGCCCAGCCCTTGCTTGTAGAAGTCGGCCACCATGCATTGCGCGATCACGGCGCCGCCGTCTGCGGCGCGCTTGAACCAGTGGAATGATTTCGCGAGGTCCTTGGGCGTGCTGCCGTCTCCGTTGAAGTAAACGAAGCCCATGTCGGCCTGGGCTGGTGCGTACCCGTGCCGCGCCGACCTTTCGAGATGGCTGGATGCCACGTCCAGGTCCAGCGCCCGGCCCGTCCGGCCGCGGTAGTGGTTGGCGAGCTCATATTCCGCCTTCGCAAAGCCCTGGGCGGCGGACGCGGCGTAGAGCTTGAATGCCTGTCCCCTGTCCATCGGCACCCCCGCGCCGCTGCTGTATCGCCGTGCCAGCTCGTATTGCGCTTCGGGATCGTCCGGTTGCGCCGCCGCGGAACAACCAGGAACGGCAAGGCAGAGCGCGAAGAGGGCAGGAAGGAGGCGAGCGGCCTTTGGATGATCTTGCGCCATCGAAGGATTTCCTCGCACAGCGGCCCCGCCTCATTGGAAGGTTTGGGTGACGACGGCCGGCACGACGATCTCGCTCGCCCGGGTGAGCGAGATGGTCTTGGTCTGCCCCTTGGCGATGGTGGCGAGCACGGCCTGCGCATCGGCCAGCGAGCCCAGGCGCTGCGTGCGCAGGTACTCCGGCGGATGGAAGCTGCCTTTGTCCGCATGGACGGACTCGACAGGGCCGCCCTTGTAGGTGATGGTGGCGCCCAGGCCCGGACTGAACTGCGTGAAGCCCTCGGGGATGTAGCCCTTGTAGACCGTGTCCTGCACATCGATGGCGACCTGCACGTAGTAGCCGCCCGGATCGTTCACGTACTGGTCCGTCGACGTCGTGATGCCGGTCGCCAGCAGAGGGAGCTTCGGGTTCTTGTTCTGCGGACCCACGAAGCCCTGGATGATTTTCCCGTCGTCCAGGATCCTGGCTGACACGGAGGTCAGGCCGGCTTCGCGCCCGGGCTTGAAGGGACCGGAGGTCTCGATGCTCTTGTACGTCGCATTCGCAGCGTCGCTCGCTGCGTAGGATGCCACCGAGCGGCGCTTCTCCAACTGGTTGGAGAACTCGCCGGTGATGTTCACGCCGCCGACGGCCGGCGAGTCGAACACCTTCGAGCGCATCGCATCGAGCATGGTCAGCGGGGCACCCGCGTTCACCGGGTCGCGGTTGTAGGCCTTCAGCGCCTGGTAGACCTCGACGATGGGAAACTGGTTGGTGTGCTGCGGCGCCACGAAGTCCACATCGAGCGTGTTCTGCAGATAGCTGAAGCCATGCTGGAACGACAGGCGCAGCCAGCCGTTGGCGGCGGTCGGGCTGTTGAGGCCGTTGAAGCCGTAGCCCCCGTGATAGCCGAAGGTGTAGAACTTGCCGTCGTCCGGGTTCTTCACCTTGAACAGCATGTTGGTGCTGCCGGGTGTGTGGCCTGGCGACCAGATCACCATGATCTTCACGTTGCCGTAGTCGTACCACTTGTCGTATTCGTATGAATGCGAGATGCGCTCGCGGATCACGGTCTCGCTGGCCGGCAGCGCCCCCGTGATGTTCCAGGCGTTGCCCTGCAGGTCGGACGTGACGCCCACGGCGTCTTCCTTCGACGCCCAGAGCGCGATCGGCTTGCCGGCGTTGTCCATCATCCTGAGTTGCTCGACGACCGTGCCGTAGTGATCGCTGTGGCCATGCGTCAGCCAGATATCGGTGACCGATCGCGGGTCGGCGCCGACGAGCTCCAGGTTCCTCCAGTACTGGTAGCCGCTGCTGGGCCATCCGGCATCGACCTTGATCACCTTGTCGTCCGACGGATCGTTGGGCGTTCCCATGTCGGCCTTGAGCAGATACGAGGCAACTTCGTTGTCGCCCACGTAGTACATCGTGTTCTTCACCATCTCGAACGGCTCGGTGCTGCGGGAGTAGGGCGCCGACGACGGCGAGGTCGCGTTGATCTTGTTGTACGGCTGACCGGAGACAGGATCGCTGCCCTTGTCGTCCAGCATGGTGCTGAGCGTGGGCACGTCCCACACCGGCTTGCCGTCCGTGGTCGATTGCGGCGTGAAGTACCAGATCGCGACCACCTTGGCTTTGTCGGCCGCGAGGTAGTTGTTGTCGAAAAGCAGATAGGCGCTCTGGCGCGACGTGGTGCTGTGGTCGTAGCTGGCGGTGACCGGAATCGACGCGAAGTCGGAAGCGGCGCTCTTCGCATAGTCGGCGGTGTTGACGTTGAACACCTTCACATCGGGCGAGACCGCATAGGTTTCCTCGTAGCGCCTGATCGGCTGCGTATAGGGCCGACCGGCTTGGTCCGCCGTCAGGTTGTGGCCGTCGCCGACGGTGATGGTGGCTCCCGTCTTGTCGTAGACCCAGCCCGCCGCGACCATGGGGCCGGGCGCGTTGTCGTTCCGGCTCACGGCCGCGCCGTACTTCTTCAGGTTGAACTGGGCGGCGGTCGATTTGCCCTTTGCGAGGATGAGGTTGAAGACTGGCGTGGTGTCGACCGGAACGGCCACCGTGCCGGCATCGCTGCCGGGTATCCAGTCCACCAGGTTGCCCGGCACAAGGTTGGCGAGGAGGGCGGCCGTCTTCGCAGTGGGAACGGCGAGCGACAAGCTCCTTGCGCCGCTCTGCGTGAGCACCGGGATGCTCACGGTGTCGTTGCCCTTGTCATCCGAGATTGCAGCCGGCGTGCCGTACACCAGGCCCGCGGCCCTGAAGACCGGTGCGGCGGGTTGCACAGGCGGAGCCTCCGGGCTGCCGCCTGCGCCAGGGACCCAAAACCCTCCGCTGCCGCTCGAGTCGTCTCCGCCGCAGCCGAGCACCAGCATGGATGCGAGCAGCGCAGGAAAGATGCGCCGGTGATTCAGGACTGTCTTCATGATGGATCTCCAATGCCACGGGCTTCAAAGGTGTTGCAAGGAGCCATCGGGGTTGCGTCGATAGCGCTTGAGCATCTCGTCCCACATCTTTCGGGCCTGGCCCGGATGCCACGCATGGCCGATGTCCGACGTGATCTGCCAGCGGTATTCCGCGCGTCCGCTGTTCCAGATCTCGGTCGTGCGCCGCCCGTCGATCGCAATGGCCGGCGAGGAGAAGTTCTGGTTGACGGTTTCACGCCAGAACGTCCTCGCGGCGGTCTCCCCCGCGGTGCCCCCGGGGAATTCGGTCGGCAGTTCCTGCTCCCCCCGGCATTGCCAGACCGGCAGCGCGATGTCGGTTCGCACAATGGGATTCGCATAGCTGGCGGCCGAGAGGTGCCCCGAGTAGCAAGGCGCGATCGCTGCGAACAGCTGCGGGTGCTGGACCGCGATGCGGTTCGTGAGCGCCGTGCCCTGCGACGATCCGTTCAGGAAGACACGGCCATCGTCGATCGGGTAGGTCTTCTTCATCTCCGCGAGCAGGTCGAGGAAGAACTGGACGTCGGGATTGTCTGCATCGATCGATGTCGTCCAGGTCGCCTTGAGACCATGCGGATACACAACGATGAAGCCTTCGTCGCGCGCAACGTCGTGCCACTCCGAGATCTGCGCCTGGAAACGGGCCGATCCGTTGCGGCCGTGAAACGAGAACAGCAGCGGAAGCTTCTTTCCTTCCGCCACCAGCTTCTGATATTGCGGAGGGACGTACGTCAACCAGCGCCGCGGCTCGCCGGGGCGCAGGCTTTTGATCGTTTCCGTGAGCCCCATGTCCGCGATGCTTTTTTCCGCGTGCAGCGTGCCGTTGTAGGACTTGTTGTCCGGGAAGCGCACCACCTTGCCGAACAGTTCTTCCCAGACCAGCCTCGAGATCGCGGCCGACTCCGCCGGACGGTCGAGCCGTGACAGCCTGACTTGCTGGACCGGGTTGTCCTTCACGAAATCCGTCACCGTCGGAAGGTCGCCAACTGCCTGCTGGTTTTGTGCATCCGTCGCATTCGCCTGCCGCCAGAAGCCCGTCTGCTTGGCAAATGGGTCGGCGCCGCACTGGAACTGCCAGACGGCCATCGCGGTCTTGGGCAGGCTTTCCGCGGAGAGATTGAGCGTTGCCGGTTCGGCGGCGGCGCCGAACGACGCAACGCCGGTGGCCATGACCCCGAGCTCGCGCATGGCAAGCTCCTGCGCCATGGCACCGCCGGATCCTGCGCCGGTCAGGAAAGTGGACATCGTCGATGGAAGCCCATAGCGCGTGCGCACGGCTGCGGCCGCTGCGACGATGAACGCGTGGTCGTCGGAGCGGGCCGTGTCCTTGGCCGTGTTCCAGCCTGTTGGCTTGGCCACCGGAAAGATCGCGACGAAGCCCTTCTCTTCGGCGAGCGTGGGCCAGCCGGTGAGACGGGCGTTGTCTTCCGCGGATTGCCCCGCCCGATGCAATGAGACGACCACTTCCACACCTCTGGCATCCTGGTCGCGAAGGGTCGCGACGTCGCGGGGCGCGTACTCGTAATACTGCCGGTCCTCGCCATTGACGTTGATTGTCTGCAGGACCAGTGGAAGTGCTGCTGAGGAAGGGGCGGCTGTCGCGCCCGGCAAGGCGGCGCAGTCGTCGGTCACCGTCGCCTGGGCTGGCGGAGGTGCCGCAGGGGCAGGAATGAAGGCGTATCCGTTCGACCCGCCACCACCGCATCCTGCGAGCACGACCGATGCAGCCGCAAGCATCGTGAATTTCTTCATTCCTTGTCTCCTGTTGATTGCCCGCCGCCGATGCGGGAAAGTTATCGTTAACAAATTGAATTGTTAGCGCAACCAAATTGGGCGTTCATTCGGATAAACCCGGCAGCGAGGAATTCTTTTCCCAGCGGGAAGCGAGGGCAGGGCGCCCACTTGGCGCTCGCCAGGCAGATTGGGGTTAGCCCCAAGAAGAAATTTGAATGTTAACGTTAACATATGGCGCGCAGATCGCATGGCAACCGCCGCGCGAGGTTCTCCTGTCAGGCACATTCAGCTCCGTTTGGAGCCATCCTCATGAACCCTCAAGAACTCAAATCCATCATGGGCTCCGGCCTGCTCTCGTTCCCGTTGACCGACTTCAACGCGAACGGCGACTTCCACAAGAAGGGCTACGAGCAGCGTCTCGAATGGCTCGCTCCCTACGGCGCGAGCGCGCTGTTCGCGGCCGGCGGCACGGGTGAGTTCTTCTCGCTGACCGGCGACGAATACCCCGGCATCATCCAGACCGCGGTCGACACCTGCCGCGGCGTGGTGCCGATCATTGCCGGCGCCGGCGGCCCCACGCGCTTTGCGATCCAGTGCGCGCAGGCGGCCGAGAAGGCCGGCGCGCACGGCATCCTGCTGCTGCCGCACTACCTGACCGAAGCCGGCCAGGAAGGCCTGGCCGCGCACGTGGAAGCCGTGTGCAAGAGCGTGAAGTTCGGCGTGATCGTCTACAACCGCGCCAGCAGCCGCCTCCAGCCCGACACGCTGGCCGGCCTGGCCGAGCGCAACCCGAACCTGGTGGGCTTCAAGGACGGCGTGGGCGACATCGAGGCCATGGTGGCCATCTACCAGCGCATGGGCGAGCGCTTCGCCTACCTGGGCGGCCTGCCCACGGCCGAGGTCTATGCCGCGGCCTACAAGGCGATGGGCACGCCGGTGTACTCGTCGGCGGTCTTCAACTTCATTCCGAAGACGGCGATGGACTTCTATCACGCGGTCGCGAACGACGACCTGCCCACGCAGCACCGCCTGCTGAAGAACTTCTTCATGCCCTACCTGGAGCTGCGCAACCGCGTGCCCGGCTATGCCGTGAGCATCGTCAAGGCCGGCGCCAAGATCGTCGGCCACGACGCCGGCCCGGTGCGCGCACCGCTGACCGATCTGAAGCCCGCCGAGATGGAACAGCTCAAGGCGCTGATCGACGCGCTCGGCCCGCAGTAATTCCCCTCCATCCATCCAACGGAGACATCATGAAAAAACTCTTGATTGCATTGGCCTGCTCGGTTTCGATGGCCGCTTTTGCGCAGACGGCGAACTGGCCTGAAAAGCCCGTGACCATCGTCGTGCCATTCCCGGCGGGCGGATCGACCGACATGGTGGCGCGCGCGATGGCATTGCAGATGCAGACCAAGTTCGGGCAGACCTTCCTTGTCGACAACAAGCCAGGCGCCACCGGCACGATCGGCGCTGGCTTCGTGAAGCGCGCGGCGCCGGATGGCTACACCTTGCTGGTCTCTTCGCTCGGTGCTTTCGTCGTGACGCCGCACCTGCAAAAGAGCGTGCCATACGACGCGACCAAGGATTTCGACTACATCAGCGTCCCGGTCCAGGCGCCGAACGTGCTGGTCGCCAGCCCCGGGCAGAAGGCGCGCACCGTGGCCGAAGTGATTGCCGAGCTGAAGGCGAACCCGGGCAAGGTGAGCTTCGCGAGTTCGGGCAACGGTTCGTCGGACCACCTGTCTGCCGAGGTCTTCTGGCAGCAGACCCAGACCGAGGGACTCCACATTCCCTACAAGGGCGGCGCGCCTGCGATCAACGACCTGCTGGGCAACCAGGTGAACTTCTCGTTCCAGAACGTCAATGCCGTGCTCCAGCACATCAAGGCCGGCAAGCTCCACGCCATCGCCGTGACGGGCGACAAGCGCTCCCCCGTCCTGCCCAATGTGCCGACGCTGGCCGAGGCCGGTGTGAAGGGGGCCGAGGTCTATTCCTGGCAAGGTCTCGCGGCGCCGAAGGGCTTGCCGCCGGCCGTCAAGGAGAAGCTGGCCGCGGCCGCCATTGCCGCCATCAACGACCCGGAGGTGAAGAAGCGCATGGTGGAGCAGGGCCTCGAGATCGTCGCCAGCACGCCGGCCGAGTTCACGGCCTTCCAGGCCCGGGAATGGACCCGCTGGAAGACGCTCATCGAGACACGCAAGATCACCGCCGATTGACAGCCACGGGTCCGCGCTGCGGACCCCTTTTCCTTCACTGAGCCCATGACGACACTTCAGTCCTCCTCTCTTTCGTTCTCCAGCCCCGTCGTCACCGCCATGCGCGTGGTCCCCGTCGCGGGCCACGACAGCATGCTGATGAACCTGAGCGGCGCGCACGGCCCGTTCTTCACGCGCAACCTGCTGATCCTGACCGACAGCGCTGGCCACACCGGTGTCGGCGAAGTGCCGGGCGGCGAGAAGATCCGCCAGACGCTCGAAGATGCGCGCGGCCTCATCGTGGGCCAGCCCATCGGCCGCCACAACGCGGTGCTCAACAGCCTGCGCAGCGCGTTTGCCAACCGCGACAGCGGCGGCCGCGGCCAGCAGACCTTCGACCTGCGCGTGACCATCCATGCGGTCACCGCCGTCGAGGCCGCCTTGCTCGACCTGCTGGGCCAGCATCTCGAAGTGCCGGTGGCGGCCCTGCTCGGCGAAGGCCAACAGCGCGATGCCGTGCAGATGCTCGGCTACCTGTTCTATGTGGGCGACCGCACCAAGACCGACCTGCCCTACGAGAGCGATCCCGGCGCCGGCGACGACTGGTTTCGCCTCCGCCATGAAGAAGCCATGACGCCCGAGGCCATCGTGCGCCTGGCCGAGGCCACGCATGCGCGCTACGGTTTTACCGACTTCAAGCTCAAGGGCGGCGTGCTGCGCGGCGAGGAAGAGGTCGAAGCCATCCGTGCGCTGCACGAGCGCTTTCCGCAAGCGCGCGTCACGCTCGACCCGAACGGCGGCTGGCTGCTGCAGGATGCCATCCGCCTGTGCCGCGACCTGCACGGCGTCATGGCCTATGCCGAAGACCCGTGCGGCGCCGAAGGCGTGTTCTCAGGCCGCGAGGTGATGGCCGAGTTCCGCCGCGCCACGGGTCTTCCGACCGCCACCAACATGGTCGCGACCGACTGGCGCGAGATGGTGCACAGCCTCTCGCTGCAGTCGGTCGACATTCCGCTGGCCGATCCGCACTTCTGGACCATGCAGGGTTCCGTGCGCGTGGCGCAGCTGTGCCAGGCCTGGGGCCTGACCTGGGGCTCGCATTCGAACAACCATTTCGATGTGTCGCTGGCCATGTTCACGCATGTGGCCGCTGCGGCACCCGGCAAGGTCACAGCCATCGACACGCACTGGATCTGGCAGGACGGCCAGCGCCTGACCAAGGCGCCGCTGCAGATCGAAGGCGGCTTCGTGAAGGTGCCGACGCGCGGCGGCCTCGGCATCGAACTCGACATGGACGAGGTCGAGAAGGCGCACCAGCTGTACCTGAAGCATGGCCTGGGCGCGCGCGACGATGCGCAGGCGATGCAATACTTGATTCCGGGCTGGACTTTCGACAATAAGAAACCCTGCATGGTTCGTTTGAAGGTTTAGGCTCCCGTTTCCATTTCCGCAGCCGGACCCGCAGTGTTCCGGCTTCTTTCTTTCCATCGAGCAGCAAGGAACCCCTCATGCAAAACTTCGACAACCTGATCGGCGGCGAATGGCGTGCCGGCGCAAGCTACAGCCCCAACGTCAATCCCAGCAACCTGTCCGACGTGCTGGGCCAGTACGCGCAGGGCAGCGCCGCCGATGTCGAGGCCGCCGTGGCCGCCGCCACCGCCGCCTTCCCGGCCTGGGCCACCGGCAGCATCCAGGCGCGCTCCGATGCGCTCGACAAGATCGGCACCGAGATCCTCGCGCGCAAGGAAGAGCTCGGTACCCTGCTCGCACGTGAAGAAGGCAAGACAAAAGCCGAAGGCATCGGCGAAGCCACCCGTGCGGGCCAGATCTTCAAGTTCTTTGCCGGCGAATGCCTGCGCCTGGCGGGCGAGCTGCTGCCCTCGGTGCGCCCGAACATCGGCGTGGAAATCACGCGCGAGCCGGTCGGCGTGGTCGGCCTCATCACGCCCTGGAACTTTCCCATCGCGATTCCCGCCTGGAAGATCGCGCCCGCGCTGGCCTTCGGCAACTGCGTGGTCCTCAAGCCCGCCGACCTCGTGCCGGGCTGCGCCTGGGCGCTGTCCGAAATCATCAGCCGCTCGGGCATCCCGGCGGGCGTGTTCAACCTCGTGATGGGCCGCGGCAGTGTGATCGGCGAGGCGCTGGTCAACCACCCCGGCATCCATGCGATCAGCTTCACCGGCTCGGTCGGCGTGGGCCGCAACATCGCGGTGCAGTGCGTCACCAAGCACAAGAAGGTGCAGCTCGAAATGGGCGGCAAGAATCCGCAGGTGATCCTGGACGACGCCGACCTGGCGCAGGCCGTGGAGCTCAGCGTGCAGAGCGCGTTCTACTCCACCGGCCAGCGCTGCACGGCCTCCAGCCGCCTCATCGTGACCGAAGGCATCTACCCGAAGTTCATCGAGGCCATGAAGGCCCGCATGGCCAAGATCAAGGTCGGCGATGCGCTGGCGCAGGGCACCGACGTCGGACCGGTTTCGTCCAAGTCGCAGCTCGACCAGGACATGGAATACATCGCCATCGGCAAGGGCGAGGGCGCCACGCTGGCGGCCGGCGGCGAGCTCTTGAAGCTGGAGACCGACGGCTACTACATGTCGCCGGCGCTGTTCAGCGAATCGGCGGCGGCCATGCGCATCAACAAGGAAGAAATCTTCGGCCCGGTGGCGAGCGTGATCCGCGTGAAGAACTACGAAGAGGCGCTGGCCACGGCCAACGACACGGAGTTCGGCCTCTCGGCCGGCATTGCGACCACGAGCCTGAAGTACGCCACGCACTTCAAGCGCCACAGCCAGGCCGGCATGGTGATGGTCAACCTGCCGACCGCGGGCGTGGACTACCACGTGCCGTTCGGCGGGCGCAAGGGCAGCAGCTACGGGCCGCGCGAGCAGGGCAAGTACGCGCAGGAGTTCTTCACCACGGTGAAGACGGCGTACACGCTGGCCTGATCCATCTGTGACGGGACCGGGCAGCCGAATCCCGCATTTGCAACGGCCTCAAGCCAGAAGCGAAGACGGCGGTGCGCGCCGGCGTCTTCGCATCAGGTACTCCACGAGCTCGAAGATCCCCTCGCTCAGCAGCGCCAGCGCTGCGGCCGGCAGCGCGCCCGCCAGCAGCAGCTCGCGGTCGTTGAGCGCCAGCCCCGTGACGATGCGCTCGCCGAACCCGCCCGCACCGATGAAGGCCGCGATGGTCGCCGTGCCAATGGCAATCGCGGTGGCCGTTCGCACGCCCGCCAGCAGCGTGGGCAGCGCCAGCGGCAGCAGCACCAGCCGCAGGCTCTGCGGCGGCGTCATGCCCAGGGCGGTGCCGGCCAGGCGCAGGCCGTTCGGCACTTCGGCCAGGCCCGCCACGGTGTTGCGCATGATCGGCAACAGCGAATAGAGCGTGAGCGCGATCAGCGCGGGCAGCGCCCCGATGGCGCCGAGCGCCGAGATCAGCACGGCCAGCAGCGCGAGCGAAGGCACGGTCTGCAGCAGGCTCGCGAAGCCGAGCACCAGCGCACGCAGCCGCACATGCGGAAACACCAGGATCGCGAGCGGCACGCCGATCAGGATCGCCACGCCCACCGACACCGCCACCAGCAGCAGGTGCTGGCGCGCAAGCTGCCAGAGGTCGGGGCCGAACAGCTTGGCCATGAAGCCGCGCCGGGATTCCTGTGCCTGCGCCTTTGCGCCCTTGCCCACGGTGCCGGCCAGGAAGTCGCGGGCAATGGCGTCGAAGGGCACGCTCTGCAGTTCGGCGCGCGCATTCATCGCGATCATCGCGTGCTCGTCGATGCGGCCTTCGAGCGCCTGCAGCGCGGCCCAGGCCTTGGGCAGCCGCGCTGGCAGGTCGAGCCTGTAGAGCACCACGGCGTCGTAGCGCGGAAAGTACTTCTTGTCGTCTTCGAGCACGCGCAGGCCGAGGTGGTCGATCTTGGCGTCGGTGGTGTAGATGTCGATGGCGTCGATCTGCTTCGCGGCCACGGCCTCGTAGGCCAGGCCGTGGTCGAGGCCGGTGGGCGCCTGCGTGAAGCCGTAGCGTGCGGCCAGGCCCTTCCAGCCGTCGGCGCGGCCGAGGAATTCGTTCGACAGGCCGAGCCTGAGCTCGGGGTGCTTCGCGAGATCGCTCAGCGTGCGCAGGCCGAGCCGTTCGGCATCGGCCGCCCGCACGGCCAGCGCATAGCCGTCGTTGAAGCCCAGCGGAATGGCCACGCCCAGGCCCAGCGGCGCGAGCGCCGCATTCATGGCCTCGCGTGTATCGGCCGGCGAGCCCTTGAGAATTTCGAGAGCGATGGTGCCGGTGTATTCGGCATAGAGATCGATGGCACCCGAACGCAGCGCCTCGTACACGATGGCCGTGTTGCCCAGCCCCTGGCGCACCACCGGCGGCGATGCGGTGTGCGGCGCCGCGGTCTGCGCCAGCAGTTCGGCCAGGATGTACGACTCGGTGAAGCGCTTGGAACCGACGCGCAGCGAGCCGTCGCCCGGCTGCGCCGAGGCAGCGGCGCCGAGCCAGGCCATGGCCAGCAACAACAGGGCGGCGCGCAGCACGCGGTGGTGGGGCAGTTGCATCGCAGGCCAGTGTATAGATATCGAGACGGCCGGCGTACCCGCCAATCTCCTACAAACCCTGGTGCGGGCTACCGATGCTTCGTGGATGCAGCCGCATCCATAGTGGCCGCCATGAAGAAGAAAACCCATCTCCTGCCCGGCCCCGACGTGCACGGCTTGCGCGAGCTGCCGGGCCTCAGGGTCGAGGGCTACAGCCTGCAGCTGCGCGACAAGGAGGGCTTCGTCGGCGACCAGGCCAGCCAGACGGCCTTCAGGGAACTGCTCGAACGCTGGCGCAAGCGCCGCCGCAAGAGCGGCGCCGATCCGCTGGGCAAGGAACACTCGCGCGACCTCAGCAAGAAGCAGCTCGATCGCGTGCTGCAGAAGACCTCGGCGGCCGGCGACCTGATGCATGGCGCGATCGAGGAATTCGCCGAGGAACTGGCCTTGGTGATCCAGCGCTTCACGCGCCAGCCCTCATGGAAGAAGGTGGAGCGCATCGTGGTGGGCGGCGGCTTCACCGAAAGCGACGTGGGCGAGCGCGCCATCCTGCAGACGGCCGCCATCCTCGAGGAGCTGGGCGTGCACGTTCAGCTCGGGCGCCTGTCGCACGAGGTCGACGACGGCGGCCTGATCGGCTGGGTGCACCTGGCGCCGCCGGCCATGCTCAAGAAGCACGATGCCATCCTGGCGGTGGACATCGGCGGCACCAACGTGCGCTGCGGCATCGTGAAGACGCGGCGGCGCAAGGCACGCGACCTGTCGCGTGCCAAGGTGGTGCGGCGGGAGAAATGGCGGCATGCGGACGACGACCCGAACCGCACCGACATGGTCGACCGCATCGCGGCCATGCTCGAGGACATGGTGCTCTACTGCGAGCGCAAGCAGATCCGCCTGGCACCCTTCATCGGCATTGCCTGTCCCGGGCTGGTCCGCAAGGACGGCTCGATCGAGCGCGGCACGCAGAACCTGCCGGGCGACTGGGAAAGCCGCGCGTTCCACCTGCCGAGCGCGCTGTGGCGCCGCATGCCGATGATCGGCTCCGGCCCCACGCTGATCCTGATGCACAACGACGCGGTGGTGCAGGGGCTGAGCGAACTGCCCTTCATGCGCGATGTGTCCCACTGGGGCGTGCTGACGATCGGCACGGGGCTCGGCAACGCGAGCTTCACCAACACCTTCTAGCCGGGTGAGTTCGGTGCCAGTGGAACGCCGCCGCCGAGCGCCTTGTAGACCGCTACCAGGCTCACCGCCATGCGGCTCGTGCTCTGCACCTGGTCGCGCCGGGCCTGCAGCAGTGCGCGGCGGGCATCGAGTTCGACGCCGAAATCCGTGAGCCCGTTAGCGTAGCGCGCATGGGCGAGCATGAGCGCATCGCGGCTGCTGCGCTCGCGCTCGACCAGCTCGGCATGGCGCTGGCGCTCGGCGGCGTAGGCGCTCAGCGCCGAATCGATCTCGTGCCATGCCTTGAGCACGGCCTGCTGGAAGGCCACCGCGGCTTCCTGCTGCTGCAGCTCGCGCAGGCTCACCGTGCTGCGGCGCCGGCCGTTGTCGAAGATGGGCAGGCTGATGGAAGGACCGATGTGCCATTGCCGGCTGCCCCATTCGCCAAAACGTTCGCTGCCGGCCGACTCGTAGCCGAAGCCCGCACCCAGTGTGACGCGCGGGTAGAGGTCGGCCACCGCAATGCCGATGCGGGCGGTGGCGGCATGCAGTTGGGCTTCGGCCGCGGCGATGTCGGGGCGCTGGCGCACCACGTCGCCGGGCAGGCCCAGCGCAAGCTCGGGCAGCGGTGGTGCTTGCAGCGTTTCGAGCGTGTCGCCCGCGGCGTCGGAAGGCGGCGCGAGTTCGGCGTTCAGCGCGCCGGGCGACGCACCCGTCAGCAGCGTGATCTGGTTCATCGCCTGCGCCTCCTGTTGCAGCAGCATCGGAACGCGTGCGCGCAGTTCGGCCAGCTGCGTGCGCTGGCGGGTCGGGTCCAGGTCGGTGACCAGGCCGCCGTCGGCGCGTGCCTGCACCAGTTCGAGCGATTCGGCCGCGGCCGCGATATCGGCGTTCGCCAGGCGCAGCTCGCGCTGTGCGCCGCGCAGTTCGAAATAGCTGCGCGCCACCTCCGCCTGCACGCTGAGCTGTGCCTGCTGCAGCAGCGCGGCCGATGCGCTGGCATCGGCATCGGCGGCCTCGATACTGCGCCGCACGCGGCCCCAGAGATCGATTTCCCACGACGCATCGAAGCCGGCCTGGTAAAGGTTGTAGGGCTCGCTGAGCGTGCGGATCAGCTGGTCGCGGTTGGCGACCGACGAGCCCAGCGCATCGATCATCCGCGTGGCGGCGCCGCTCTCGCTCTGGCGCTGCCGGTTGACGCTGCCGCTGGCGTTGAGCTGCGGTGCCTGCTGCGCCGCCGCCGCGGTGCGCTGGACGCGGCTTTGGGCAAAGTGCAGGGCAGCGGTCTGCAGGTCGTGGTTGGCGGCGAGCGCGCGGGCCTGCAACCGGTCGAGCAGCGGATCGCCGAAGGCCTTCCAGTCGCCGGATGCGGCGGCCGTGGGCGCAGCTTGGCGCTCGGCGCCGAGCAGCGCCGGCGAGCCGCCATGCCACGCGGACCAGTCGGTGGGTGCCTGCGGTTCCGCGGGCCGATGGTCGGGTCCCACGGCGCAACCTGCAAGAAGAAACGCGAGCGCGGAACAGGAGAAGAGGGTGCGCGATGCAAGCATGCGAAGCTCCCGGGTTCAGACCAGGCGATGGCGAAACAGCCAAGCCGCCAGCGGCAGCGTGACGATGGCGATGATCGACAGCGGAATCAGGTTGTGCCACACCGTGGACAGGCCTACGCCTTCCAGATAGACGCGCTGCACCAGCTCGATCGCGAAGCGCAGCGGATTGGCCATGGTGATCAGCTGCAGAACGTGCGGCATGTTGCGCACCGGCGTGGTCAGGCCCGACAGCAGCATCATCGGCATCAGCAGCACGAAGGTGTAGAGCATGGCCTGCTGCATGTTGGCCGACACAGCAGAGATCGAAAGGCCGATGCCCACGCTGGCCACGGTGAAGAAAACCAGCCCGGTGTAGAGCGTGGCCAGCGAGCCTGCCATCGGAATGCCGAACCAGAACAGCGCCACCAGCAGGATCAGCGTCGACTGCGCAAGGCCGACCAGCACCGGCGGCAGCGCCTTGCCGATCATGATCTCGAGCGGCGACATCGGCGTGACCAGCAGCTGGTCGAAGGTGCCTTGCTCGCGCTCCCGCGCCACCGAAAGCGCAGTGAGCAGCAGCGTCTGCAGCATGCTGAGCGCGGCGATCAGGCCGGGCAGCAGGTTCCATCGCGTCTGGAGGTTCGGATTGAACCAGGCGCGCGATTCGATGGTGAGCGGATTCGGCGGCGCGCCGGCGCGCATGCGCAACTCAGCGTTGTAGCGCTCGACCACCGCGCTCACGTAGCCGGCCGCGGAGCCCGCGGTGTTGGAGTTGCGCGCATCGAGAATCAGCTGGATGGCCGCAGGCTGGCCCGCGCCGAGCTGCTGCTCGAAGTTCGGCGCGATCTGGATCACCAGCAGCGCCTTTTCGGTGTCGATCACCTCGCGGATGTCGGCCTGCGTGCGCAGCGTGGCCACGCGATGGAAGACGCCGGTGCTGTCGAGGTGCGCAATGAGTTCGGTCGATGCGCCCGTGCGGCTCTGGTCGAGCAGCGCGTAGGGCACGTTCGAGAGGTCGTAGGTGGCGGCATAGCCGAAGACGAGGCTCTGCATGATGGCCGGAACGAACAGGATCACGCGGCTGGCCGGGTCCTTGAAGATGGCGAGCAGTTCCTTGCGGCAGAGGTTCGCGATGCGCAAAAGAAAATCGGTCATGGCAACCTCGCGTTCAATCGAGGCTCTTGCGCGTGACCACGCGGGCCAGCAGCAGCAGGCCCACGGCATAGGCCACGAGGACCGCGCAGTTGCGCCAGATCAGCGGCCAGACGTCGCCCGCGAGAAACAGCGTCCTGATCAGGTCCATGAAGTAGGTGGCCGGCAGCACGTGGCCGATCACGCGCACGGCGGTGGGCACGTTGCGCAGGTCGAACAAAAAGCCCGACAGCATCATCGAAGGCATGAAGGTGGCGATCAGCGCCACCTGGCTCGCGAGAAACTGGTTGCGCGTGACCGACGAGATCACCAGCCCCAGGCTCACCGCCACGATCAGGTAGAGCATCGAACTGAGCACCACCGCGAGCAGCGAGCCGACCATCGGCACCGCGAACAGGAAGCGCGCGGCCAAGAGGCACAGCGCGAGGCCCAGCATGCCGACCGCGAAGTACGGAATGATCTTGGCCAGCAGTATTTCCACCGGCCGCACCGGCGTGACGAACAGCGCCTCGAGCGTGCCGCGCTCCCATTCGCGCGCCATCACCAGCGCGGTGAGAAATGCGCCGACCAGGGTCATAATGAGCACGATGAGGCCCGGCACCAGGTACCAGGTGCTGGTGTTCGCGGCGTTGAACCACATGCGCTGCTCCACGGTCACGCGGCCCACGGCGAGGGCATCGGCACCTGTGCTGCCGCCGTTGCGGTCGGCCTGGCGCACGGCCGCTTGCGCCAGCGCGCCGCTCACGTAGGCCTGGATGATGGTCGCGCGCCCCGCGTCGGCGCCATGCACGATGAGCTGCACGTGCGCGTTGCCCGCGGCCAGCGCGCGCGAGAAATCGGCGGGCACGCGCACGATGGCGTCGACCTTGCGCTCGCGCATCAAGGCTTCGGCATCGTGCATCGAGCCCAGCAGCACGGGCGCAATGGCGGGCGAGAGCTGCAGGCCCGCAATGGCCTCGTGCGCGGTGGGCGAGGCGTCCTCGAGCACCACGGCCACCGGCGCGTTCTTCACGTCCAGCGACATGCCGTAGCCGAAGATCAGGATCAGCACCATCGGCAGCAGGATGCCGATGGCCAGGTTGCTGCGGTCGCGCAGCAGCTGGCGAAACTCCTTGCGCGTGAGCGAGACGAGCCGGGTGCGGAAGCCGCTCATGGGTGCGTCCTTTCCTCGCGCCGCGCCTTCTCGACGATGCCGATGAAGGCCTGCTCCATGTCGATGCGCCTTTCCTCGTCCCCGCCACCGAGCGCCTGCGCCCGCACCTCGCGCGGCGTGCCGATGGCCAGCACCTTGCCGGCGTCCTGGATCACGATGCGGTCGCAGTACTCGGCCTCTTCCATGAAGTGCGTCGTGACGACGACGGTGGTGCCGCCCTCGGCCAGCGCCGTGATGCGGCGCCAGAACTCGCGGCGCGCGAGCGGGTCGGCGCCGCTCGTGGGCTCGTCGAGGAACAGGATCTCGGGCTCGTGCAGCAGGCCCGTGGCCATGGCCAGGCGCTGCCGGTAGCCGCCGGGCAGCTGGCCGCTGGGCGCATCGAGTTCGCGTTCGAGGTCGAACTGCCGCAGCACCGTGTCCATGCGTCCCTGCAGCTTCTGCCCGCGCAGGCCGTAGGCGCCACCGAAGAACGAAAGGTTCTCGCGCACCGTGAGGTTGCCGTAGAGCGCGAACTTCTGCGAGACATAGCCGATGCGCTGGCGGGCCTGCGCGCGCGCATGGCGCAGGTCGACGCCCGCCACGCGCAGCTGCCCGCCGCTCGCGGGCAAGAGGCCGCAGAGCATGCGAAAGGTGGTGGTCTTGCCCGCGCCGTTGGGCCCGAGCAGGCCGAAGATCTCGCCGCGCCGCACCGAGAAGCTGGTGCTTGCCACGGCCACGAAATCGCCGAAGCGGCGCACCAGGTCCTTCACCTCGATGACCACTTCGCCGGGCTCTCCTTCGGCCGGTGCAAGGCCCTCGCTCGTCGCCGATTGCGCGATGTTCGTGTCGGCGGCCTGCCGGCTGCGCAGCAGCGTCATGAAGCCGTCTTCGAGCCGCGGCGGCACGGGCTCGGCGCGCGCACCGGCCAGCAGCTTCCCGAGCGCCGCATCGTCCGTGCCCGGGCGGCGGATGAAGTGCACCTCGCCGCCTCGCGGCACGGCATCGACGATCTCTTGCCGCGCGTCGAGCAGGCGCGCCTGCATCAGGCGCGGCGCCTCGCCGTCAGGCGGCACCGCGACGAAGCATGTGCCCTCTGCATGGGCGCGGATCTCGTCCGGCGTGCCCTCTGCGATCAGCCGGCCCTCCTGCAGCACGAACACGTGGCTGCAGCGCTCGGCCTCGTCGAGGTAGGCGGTGCTCGCGATCACCGAAAGCTTTTCGTCGTCGACCAGCTGCTGCACGATCTGCCAGAGCTCCCGCCGCGAGAGCGGGTCGACGCCCACGGTGGGCTCGTCGAGCAGCAGCAGGTCGGGCGAGCGCACCAGCGTGCAGGCGAGGCCGAGCTTCTGCTTCATGCCGCCCGAGAGCTTGCCCGCGGGCCGGCCGGTGAAGCGGCCGAGGTCGGTCATTTCCATCAGGCGCGCATAGCGCTCGCGGCGTTGGCCGGCGGAAACACCATGCAGGTCGGCGTAGAGGTCGAGGTTCTCCTGCACGCTCAGGTCGTCGTAGAGGCCGAAGCGCTGCGGCATGTAGCTGATGCGGTCCTGCACCGCCTGCGGATCGGCCGACACGTCGATGCCGAGCACGCGCAGCTCGCCTTCATCGGCACGCATCAGGCCGGCCATGAGCCGCAGCAGCGTGGTCTTGCCGGCGCCGTCGGGGCCGACCAGCGCCGTGAGCGTGCCGGCGGGCACTTCGAGCGACACACCGTCGAGCGCGCGCACCACCTGCTTCGAGCCCTTGGCCACGAAGCGCTTGTGCAGGGAGCGTGCAGCCACGGCGGGCCCGGTGTCGTGCATCAGGGTTTGCCGCCGGCGGTGGAGGAGGAGGCGAGCTGCAGCCGCACGGTCGCCGGCATGCCGAGCCGCAGCCGGTCTTCCTTGTCGTCGACCATCACGCGGATCTCGTACACCAGGCTGCTGCGCAGCTCCTCGGTCTGCACCGTCTTGGGCGTGAACTCGGCGACCGACGAGATGTAGCCCACCTTGCCCGCGATCGGCTGGCCCGGCTGGCTGTCGGTGGCCACGCTGGCTGGCTGGCCGGGCCGCACGCGGCCGAGGTCGGGCTCGGTCACATAGGCGCGCACCCACTTGGGATCGGTGATGGCCAGCGTGAAGGCCGGGCGCTGCGGCGAAGCCATGTCGCCGGGCTCGAGCAGGCGGGCGCGCACCACGGCGTCGATGGGCGACTTGAGCTCGGCTTCGGCCAGCTGGTGGTTCATGAGCGCGAGGTCGGCGCGCGCAGATTCGAGCTGGGCCTGCGCCTGCGCGATGTCTTCCTTGCGCGGGCCGGCCACCGCCAGCTGCTGGGCCTTGCGCGCGTTGTCCAGCTGCGCGAGCGCCACCTTGCGGCGGGCCTGCGCGCTGTCGAGGTCCTGCTGGCTCACGGCGCGTCCGGCCGTGGTCTGGCCGATGGCCTGCAGGCGCGCGAGTTGCTGCCGGGCAAGGTCGGCATCGGCCTGCGCGGCGGCCACCTGGGCGCCGGCCTGCGCCAATTCTTCGGGGCGGCTGCCGGTCTTCAGGCGCAGCAGCGCCTGTTCCTGCACGCCGATGCGCGCCTGCGATTGCGCCACGCGCAGCACCAGCGAGCGGGTGTCGAGCCGGCCCAGCACCTGGCCGGCCCGCACAGGGTCGCCTTCGCGCACCGCGAGTTCGGCCACGCGCTCGCTGGCGTTGAAGGCGAGCGAGACCTGGCGCACATCGACGTTGCCGTACAGCACGAGCTGGTCGGACGGCGCGGCCGAGCGATGAAAGTACCACCAGCCGCCTGCAACGGCCGCCAGCGCCACGGCGGCCGCGGCAATGAGGGGTTTCTTGTTCATGAGCGGGTTCCTGCCGGTTTCCACACGGTGCTCGCCGGATGTTATCAAATTGAAATTTGAATTTGAAGTATTTTTTCAGTTCGATTAACCTCGGGCCATGGCGACACGCTCTTCCAGTACCCGCTCCCCCGCCGCCCCGCGCAAGACCGCGGCGCGCACCCAGCGCACCGACGGCAGCACCACGCGGCTGCACATCCTCGAAACCGCGGGCCAGCTGTTCGCGGAGCGCGGCTTCGCCGAGAGCACCAGCAAGGAAATCTGCACGCGCGCCGGCACCAACATGGCGGCGGTCAACTACCACTTCGGCAGCCGGGACGGGCTCTACGAAGCCGTGCTGATCGAGGCGCACCGCCAACTCGTGAGCATGGACGAACTGGCCAGCCTGGCCAGCGAGCCCACCGATCCGCGGCAGAAGCTGCGAGCGTTCCTCATGCACCTGATCGAGCTGGGCAGCCAGCCCCGGGCGCCCTGGGGCTTTCGCGTGGTGCTGCGCGAGGCGCTTTCGCCTTCGCCGGCGCTGCCTGCGCTGATCCGGCAGGCGGTGCTGCCCAAGGCCCGGCTGATCCGCGGGCTGATCGGCGGCATCATGGGCCTGCCCGACGACCATCCCTCGGTGCAGCGGGCGCTGCTGTTCGCAGTGCTGCCCTGCATCGTGATGACCGTAGCCCCCAAGGACCTGGCCAGCAAGGTGCTGCCAGCCCTGAAGGATGCCGACGGCCTGGCGGACGACCTGATGCGCTACGTGTTCGCGGGACTCGATGCCATCGCGAAGGAGGCGGCCAGGACTGCGGCGCCCGCTAGAGCTGGAAAGCGACGGTGAGCAGCAGCCCTTCGGCCACGTCGCGCACCAGGCCCGGACGCCGCGCGCGGTAGGGCTCGCCGGCGGAGGCGATGGTGTCGATCCACTCGGCCAGCCAGTCGATCTGGCGCGGGCCGTAGAACACCACGGCCGCCTCGTGGTTGAGCAGCAGGCTGCGCAGGTCGAGGTTGATGGAGCCGCACATGGCCAACTCGTCGTCGACCACCACGGCCTTGGCATGGGCCATGAAGGGCAGCATGCGAAAGCTCACGCCCGCGCGCGCCAGGTCGCGCATGGCGCGTGCGCGCACGAAATCGGCCAGGCGGTGGTTCGACCGCGCGGGCATGGCGATGGTCACCTGCACGCCGCGCCGCGCGGCCAGCCGCAGCGCGTCGCGCAGCCCGTCGCCGGGCACGAAGTAGGGCGTGACGGCGAGCACGCGGTGCTCGGCGCGAAAGCAGGCGTCGATCAGCAGCGCGTGGGCGGTGTCCTCGGTCTGGTCGGGGCCGCTCGGCAGGAATTGCGCCATGGCGCTGCCCGGGCCTTCCTCCACGTCGTCGGCCGTGATGGCGCGTGCCTTGCGCCCGCGCACCGAGCTCCAGTCGTGGTCGAACTGGCGCGCGGCCGCTGCCGCCACGCTGCCGCGCAGGTCGAAGGACAGGTCGGGCCAGGCTTCGGGGAACTTGTCGCTGCCGGTGAAGTATTCGCCCGCGAGGTTGCGCCCGCCCGACCACAGCCAGCCGTCGTCGGCAATGGTGAACTTGCGGTGGTTGCGCAGGTTGCGCGGCCCGATGCGGCGCAGGCTGAAGAAGGGGCGGAACACGGCGACTTCGCCGCCCGCGGCGCGCAGCAGGCGGATGTGGCGGCGCGGCAGGGTCAGCGCGCCGAAGCCGTCGAGCAGCACGCGCACCTTGATGCCTTCGCGCGCGCGCAGCGCCAGCCGTTCGATCACCGCGCGGCCCAGCGCGTCGTCGCCGATGATGAAGGTGCTCACGTCGATGCGCTCGCGCGCGCCGTCGATCACCTGCCACAGCGCCTCGCGCGCGGTGTCGCCGTCGGCATGCAGCCGGATGTCGCAGCGCCCGGGCGGCGCGAGGCCGAAGCTTTCGATGAGGTCGGCGGCCCAGTGCCCCGGCGCAGCCGAGCGCGCCGGCCGCGGCGAGCCCGCGGGGCGCAGCTTGCGCTGGCCGAACAGCAGGTACATCGGCAGGATGAGGTAGGGCATCAGCACCAGCCCCATGACCCACGCGATGGCCGTGGTGGGGGCGCGCTGCTCGCGGCGCGCGCGCGTGGTCAGCACATAGACCAGTAGCGCAAAGGTGACGACAAGAAAATGCTGGGACGGGGAGGGGAGCCAGTCGAATGTGGAATTCGGCATGTGGCGATGATGCCCGAGGACGGGTCCGCGCCGGTCAGCGTTGCAGGAAGGCGGGCACGCCGCGCCCCTGGGAGGCCAGGAACCGCATCATCGGATCGACCGCCGCGCGCACCGCGGTCCGCTCGCCCACGCGGCCGCGCCAGGCCACCAGGCGCGGCGTGGCATCGGTCATGCCGGCGCCCTTGCGGTCGGCGAACACATGCGCCATGTAGAAGGCGATGTCGGCGAAGGAATAGGCGCCCGCAAGGTACTCGCGCGTGGCCAGCAGGGCTTCCATCTCGCCGTAGTAGCGCGCGCAGGCGGCGCAGGCCGCCACCGCGGGCGCGCTCTGCATGTCGTGCTGCAGGCCGAAGAGCCGGATCACGTTCGGGAAGAACACTTCGTCCGACTTCTGCTCGAGCTGCCGCGCGCGGGCCCGTTCGGCAATGCCTTCGGGCCACAGCGCGGGGGTCGGATAGCGGTCTTCGAGGTACTCGAAGATCTGGGTCGAGTCGAACAGCTCGACCTCGCCGTCGATCAGGATCGGCACCTGCTGCTTGACGGGATTGACGCGCAGCACCTCGGGGTGCTTGGGCTCGTACGCGTCGTCCTTGGTGAACGGCACCATCACCAGTTCGAAATCGACGCCTTTCTCGAGCGCGGCGATCTGCACCTTGGCGCCGAACATGCTGAGGGGGGCGGAATAGATCTGAGTCGTCATCCCCCGACTTCACCATGAATGGCGCCTCAGGTCGAGCCCCAGACCTCCTGTGCAGTCTCGACCACCAAACGCAGCTTGGCGCGCTGCGCTTCCACAGCGATGTTGTTGCCGTGCACCGTGCTCGAGAAGCCGCACTGCGGCGACAGCGCGAGCTGCTCGAGCGGGGCGTACTTGGCGGCGTCCTCGATGCGGCGCTTGAGTTCGTCCTTGTCTTCCATCTCGCCGAACTTGGTGGTCACGAGGCCCAGCACCACCGTCTTGCCCTTGGGCAGGTAGCGCAGCGGCTTGAAGTCGCCCGAGCGGGCGTCGTCGTATTCCATGAAGTAGGCGTCCAGGTCCATTTCCTTCAGCAGCGCCTCGGCCACCGGCTCGTAGTTGCCGGCCGCGGCGTGGGTGCTCTTGAAGTTGCCGCGGCACAGGTGCATGGCCAGCAGCATGCCCGGCGGCTTCTGCGCCACCACCTTGTTGATGAATGCGGCATAGCGGTGGGGCAGCTCGTTCGGATCGTCGCCGCGCTTGCGGGCGGCTTCGCGCATGTGCTCGTCGCACAGGTACGCGAGGTTGGTGTCGTCCATCTGCACATAGGTGCAGCCCGCGGCGGCCAGCGAGCGCAGTTCGTCGCCGTAGGCCTTCGCCACGTCGTCGTAGAACACCGGGTCGAGCTCGGGGTACGCCTCCTTGCTGATGCCGGCGCGGCCGCCGCGGAAGTGCAGCATGGTCGGCGAAGGGATGGTCACCTTGGGCGTGCGGCCGGCCGAGACCTGGCTCTTCAAGTATTGGAAGTCGGCGAGCTGGATGTCCTTGATGTGGCGCACCTTGTCGAGCACGCGCATCGCGGGCGGCGCGAGCTCCTCGGTGCCGTCGGGCTTGCGGATGGTGACCGGAATGTCGGTCTTCACGCCGCCGAGCTGGTCGAGGAAGTCGATGTGGAAGTAGGTGCGGCGGAATTCGCCGTCGGTGATGCTCTTCAGGCCGATGTCTTCCTGGAACCGGACGATTTCGGTGATGGCTTGGTCTTCGACCTTGCGCAGCTGCTCGGGCGTGATCTCGCCCTTGGCTTTTTGCTCGCGTGCTTCGAGCAGGTATCTGGGGCGCAGGAAACTGCCGACGTGGTCGTAGCGGGCGGGCAGGGCGGCGTGCTGGGACATGGTGATCTCCGTCGTGGCTGAAAACGAATCGAACATCGTATCGCCTTGGAAACATTCGAATCTGTATACATTGAACCTGGTGTTTACCCTCGATAAGGCAATTCCTACTGGAAATTTTCTTATTTCTGTATACATTGGGTATTCATGAAAACGCCCACGACTGCCTTTCCACTGAACGCCTGGTATGCCGCCGCCTACGACGTCGAAGTGCGCCATGCACTGCTGCCGCGCACGATCTGCAACGAGAAGCTGGTGCTGTTCCGCCGTACCGACGGCCAGGTGGCCGCGCTCGAGGATGCCTGCTGGCACCGGCTGATGCCGCTGTCGATGGGCCGGCTCGAAGGCGACGAGCTGGTGTGCGGCTACCACGGCCTGGTCTACAACAGCCAGGGCCGCTGCACCCACATGCCGAGCCAGGAGACGCTGAACCCCTCGGCCTGCGTGCGCAGCTTCCCGGTGGTCGAGAAGCACCGCTTCGTCTGGATCTGGCCCGGCGACCCGGCCAAGGCCGACCCCGCGCTGGTGCCCGACATGCACTGGAACGACGACCCGGCCTGGGCCGGCGACGGCAAGATGATCCGCGTCAACTGCGACTACCGCCTGGTGGTCGACAACCTCATGGACCTCACGCACGAAACCTTCGTGCATGGCTCGTCCATCGGCAACCGCGAAGTGGCCGAGGCGCCTTTCGTGGCCACGCACGGCGACCGCTCGGCCACCGTCACGCGCTGGATGGAGAACATCGACCCGCCGCCGTTCTGGGGCGGCCAGATCCGCCATGCGCACGGCTACACCGGCAAGGTCGACCGCTGGCAGATCATCCGTTTCGAGGGGCCGTGCACGGTGAACATCGACGTCGGCGTGGCCGAGGCGGGCAGCGGCGCGGTGCCGACGGAAGGCAACCCCGGCGACCGCAGCAAGGGCGTGAACGGCTACGTGCTCAACACCATCACCCCCGAAACCGACAAGACCTGCCTCTACTTCTGGGCCTTTGCGCGCAACTACTGCCTGGGCGAGCAGCGCCTCACGCACGAGCTGCGCGAAGGCGTGGCCGGCATCTTCCGCGAGGACGAGATCGTGCTCGAGGCGCAGCAGAAAGCCATGGACGAACGGCCCGACCATCAGTTCTACAACCTCAACATCGACGCCGGTTCGATGTGGGCGCGCCGGCTGATCGACCGCATGGTCGAGAAGGAAAAGCCCGCGCGCGCCGCCATCGCCATCCATCCCGCCGAAAAGCAGGCCGCATGATGAAAGTCGCGGCCGTCGCCTCGCCCGCCGAGCCCGCCGACGGCGGCGGCTCGCAGGCCGTGAAGGCGCAGCTGCGGCTGCGCGAAATGATCCTGGCCGGCGAGCTGCCCGGCGGCGCGCGCATTGCCGAAGTGGCCATCTCCGAGCAACTCGGCGTCTCCCGC
>Ga0307514_10001705_pt1 | contig 25234 bp, 20 predicted proteins | sample 16_EM_MG_FD_203088 | JGI IMG/M metagenome (GOLD analysis project Ga0307514, IMG submission 203088) | Populus trichocarpa ectomycorrhiza microbial communities from riparian zone in the Pacific Northwest, United States - 16_EM | ecosystem: Host-associated > Plants > Roots > Unclassified | place... | reverse complement strand
AAAAAATCTTCTTGTTAAAGCAATTGAGAGAAGCATTAATAAAGAAATGGAATTTAGATTGAAGAGACATATTGTTTTTTAATTTTTTTATTGTTGAAAATTTCAACGAACTTTTATTTTAATTAAAAAAATTATTTCATTAAAACAATAAAAAAATACATCAATAAAAAAATAGAACCTCAAATAAAAAAAAATATTTTTTTAATTGCATTAATTGTCGTGGCTTTTTACTCAAAAAAGTGCTCTTGATAAATTATTCCGTTTATAAGAAGATGGAGACTTTTTTATAATAATATTATCAAATGCTCTATGGATAATTATATATTAATGTGACATGCTGAATTTTTTAAAATAATTTACTCATTAATATTGAATGAGAATAAAATATATATATTTTTAATTAATTTTTAATTATAAATATTTTATATAATTGTTTTTCAAATTTATTGTTCTCATTTTTCTTATATAGTTGTGTGGTGATGATCGATTCATGATCTTTTTATTTTTTTAATTAAAGCTTATTTTCATTATCATATCATGCTTTTACTTAAAAAGAATTCTCGACATAAAAATTAAAAAAAATTAGTTTTTATTAAAAACATTTGCTATTTTCTTTTTTTTATCTCAAATTGTTATATATTTTTTTTATTGTTATTTTTATTGAACAAACCATGCTGCTAATAAAAATTATTTTTTGTTGTCTATATATATATAAAGTGAGGTCGGGTTCAGTGATTCACGAGGGCTCTTGCTAGGTCAGCTGGACCACTCTGTGTCAATTCCCACGTGGCTTGTTTTGAAGCTTGAAATGGTCTTGAGATCGGATTTCAGTAACATTGCTGGAAAGTTCCCAGCAGTAACTTACGAGCAACTGACTACTATCTATATTTCTTTGTCATGCCTAAAGAGTACAAGTAGAAAAACAAAATAAAAATTATCGATCCCAGGAGTCGAACTCGCCGGTAAACCACTACCGGCGAACTACTGAATCATCACCCCTGTCAGGTCGGTTCCGATAACTTTGCCCCGATCAGATACACTGCCGCATGTCTATCTACCGAACCTCAGACGTCGTCTTCCATTGGAAAGCGCGCTAAACACGATTGACAGAACGTTGCGGGCCTGCGGCATCTGCTGAAGTAATTGCTTCCGTCCTTACACGTCAACCTCATGGCCCCTCTACTTTATAATTTTTGTCATTTTAACCACTGTACTTTCCAAGATGTTAGGGGAAACGAGCTCCTTTTTTCACATATAGGAGGCGTTGAATGCTAAAATCACATCATTTAACGTGGATAATGCTTGGCTTATCATATAATTATGGTAGATTTTAGGCCAAGCTACCTCAAGGTTTCTTCAAGTATCAGTAGCTAATAACTATTTAAATGGTGATCTAGTGATAAAAATTTGGAATTAAAAGATTTGCTCCCTTTATGATCTCAGGTTTAAGCCCTGTGGTTGCTAATATGATGGTCACTGGAGGCTTACATGGTTATTAATTTCAGGGCCTGTGGGATTAATCGAGGTACGCGCAAACTGATCCGAACACCCATATTAAACTAAAAAGAAAAAAAAGTATCATTAGGTGATCTTTCCACCAAAAGTCTCCATTACACCATTTATGTGTCGTAATTGAAGCAATAATACAGTAAGACGCTCTCACCTAACCTTTGTCTATTTTCGCCCTTCAAAATCCATGTTATAATCACGTGCATAGCATGTTTTCGTAAAAAGTAGATGCCGAATAAAGCTGTTTAACATGTTGAAAAACGATGTCTAGATTCTCTGATTTTCCATGATTGAAATCACCTGTAGTAAAATGTCTTCGCATTTCACCAAATGAATTAGTTTGATTGTCTTGTTTTTTAAAAACTTTAATTACGTATTGGTTATTTTTACATTTCAATAACGTTTATGGAAAAAATTAATTTTTTTTTTATTTCAAATTAATATTTTATTATTATTTTTAAATTATTTTATTTGATAGATTGATGTTAAAAATGATTTTTAAAAATAAAAAAAATATTATTTTGATACATTTTCGAGTAAAAAATACTTTAAAAAAAAAACCACAACCACATTCTCAAACACGCTTATATATATAATATTGAGTTAATTGGGGATTAGACTTTATAATTTATTTCAGTTTGTTTTCTATGAGGTTATGCCAACCTCATGACTCAGGTCACGGGTTTGGTGAATTAATTCAGGTGTTCTTTGTGTTTTTTTTAATTGATTTTTTTTTAATTTCACTATTCAATATCTGATTGATTCAGAATTAAACTTCATGATTTATTTTAATTTTTTTTATACAGTTATCTCAGTCTCATGACTAAGGTTTGGTAGGTTAACCTGAGTTTACTCGACTCATTTTCCTAATTGAATTTTATTTTCAATTTCATCATTTAATATTAGATTGATTGAGAATTAGACTTAATATTTTTTTTATTTACTTTCTACAGTGTTATCAGGATCTCATGACCCAGGTTGAAGATTTGGTAGATTAACCCAAGTTAATCCGAGTTAATCCGAGTAAATCCAAGTAGATCCAATACGTTCTTTATAATTTTTTTAAGACAAATTATATTTTTACTAGTAATTCAAGTTGTTTTTAAATTTAAAAAGTTGACTATGTCATATTAACTCAACCTCCACATAATTTATTTTTCTCTTTACTATAAAACATGTTAACAACACTTGAATTTTTTTTATATTCAACAAAAATTTAATCTACCACTCAACATAACGGGCAAATAATTATCTAATTAGTATCGATTTGAGAAATGGGAAAGCTTGGCAGGACTTTCATCCTTTGGAGAAGGGATAGGCAATTTGCTTAGGAAAACATGTACACTAAATAGTTAGAGGACTCAAACGTAGTTTTCCCATAAATTTTGCTATTTTATGTAATTAAAATTTGTACCCAGTATCCATAAATAACGTCTTTCTAGTAATCAAACTTGTTCCTGGGAAAAAAATAACTGGGGTAATTATTCAATATTAAGCTAATAAATGAGTCTAATTGTTTAAACAATATTTATTTCTGCACCATATCTGTTGTTATTTCTTTAATATATATTCTATTTTTTTTCATACAACATTCTATATTTTATTTTTTATAAAATAGAAAATAATAAAAAATGCGTCTATCATTTTAGGATATATCAACGAAAGAAAAATCCCTCGAGCAAACCTCTACCTGTGGTTGCTCTACTCAGACGACAAGGGACAAAATTGCCCAAGCCCTTATTATCCTATCCATTTATTTACACACGGGTCAACTTATCCTTTCATGCAAAGAAATTGTTTTTAAAAAAGAGTTACTTCAATTTTTAGATTAATTTGGTTATCCAGTCCAACTTGTACGCACTCAATTAATTTTACAGACCCTGAAATTAATGATTATGTAAACAGAGACGGAACCAGAAAATAAAATTAAAAGGGGCTAAAATGTTAGTTGTTTTATTATTTAGACTAAAAATATAAATATTATTAAGGGGGAAGCTGGAAAAAAAATTTCTTTACAGGAGCCGGGACCCTGCCAGCACCTCTTGTCTCCGCCCCTGCATGTAAGTCTTCAATGGACCCGAAATTTGTGGAACTCAAACTGATAATCTATAAAAAATAAATTTAAAACCTGAGCAGTTAAGTGGTTCAAATGCACAATATTCACACACAAGCAAATATGTTATGCACATACATACAAGTTACAGCGTCATATTATCAAAACTAACGATTCATGTCCATCGTAGACAATCGGGACACGTTTCTTTAATAGCTCAAACAATTAAAATTGACATTATTGTTTAATTTACACCCTTCGTGGTTGGCACAGTCATGATAAACCCAATAAAATATTAAGAATATAGGCCACGTTTTCTTCACAGTCAATCGAGTTCCGAGCCTTTCTCTTAATTTATCTTTTTATTTTTAACGGTCCAAATTCCTCATCCTATTGTCTCACATGTAGAAGTTTAATAATAATCTTTACCACTATTTGCTAGGAAGGGGAGTGGCATGACAAATAAAATGGAATTTTATAGTGTTCAAAAAATAGATAATAATACTTATTAATTATTTTTCGAGTACAGTAAAAATTTTTTGTGGGTAATAACAAAGAATGAAATATTTTGATTCTTTAATAAAATATAGTATATAGACAAAAATCTGACTAAAAATACTAAAAGAATTCCTTTTATTCTTTTTTGTTTCATATAATTTCCAATCCTCTACAAAGCATCACGAGAGGGAATCCATTGCTCAATTCATAGCTTCTTTTATATATATATATATATATTATCATTTAACTTCATTTGATAATCCCGGATTTAGTTTGAAAACTATGATTTACCTCACATATTATTATTTTGGATTTTCCTTATCATATCTTTTTCTTTATAAATACAATAATTTATAAAGATAATTATAAAATCTCTCTAGTAATTTATCTGAATTTCAATTTCTTTTTATACTTTTATAAATTTACATCCTGGATTAAAAAAAATTTAAATAATATGCAATGTTAAGATGTAAATTGTTATTGAATATTAAAATTATAAAATAAAAATGTAATTTATGAAAGTATATTGAAAAAATAAAATTCAAATCAAATTACAGAAGAATTTTTATAATTATTCTTAATTTAAATTATCCTTTTGGACTTGGATTCTCCTTACAAAACATAACCACTAATGATTTTATTATTAATTATTAATTTAATGATTTGAACAGTGTAGAAAAATAAAATAATAAAGAATTAAATTATATAATTTTTAATTTTAAAAAAAGAAATGATTGGGAACATACGAAGAAGAAAGTCATGAAACAAACTAAAAGCGTGTTTGGCAGTGTAGTTGTGGGTACTTTTCAAATAGTTTTTCGTGTCGAAATACATGCCAATAATGTTTTTTTATTTTTTAAAAATTATTTTTGACATCAGCACATCAAAACGATCCAAAAAATACAAACCGTACTCAATTTTAGCAAAAAAAAAAAATTTCAAAATTTGATGAAACACAATTACAAACGCAATGTCAAACGGTGTCTAAATGCACAGTAATGTAGTATTAAAATATATATTTTTTTTGTTAGTAACTGATTAGAATTGTTAAAAAAATATTTTAAAAAACATTAATTTAAATAAAAAAATAATTCAAAAAATATTTTAAACGGGTCGAAGCGAAAAACAAACCTGAAGGTAAGAAAAAAATGTGGCTGCAAGTCAGAAGGAAGAGTGTAATAATTAATAAAATATAAGATTAATTCCCGGGAAGGACTCATCACTCGTTCACTCATCCTCCATTTTGTCCCAGTCTCTCTCTCTCTCTCCCCCCTACTTGGTAGGACTTCTCTTCCGTCCCCTCTTCTTCTTCCTCCATTTTTTTAATATGCTGGTTGCTGAAAACAAATCAAAATTCTAGGTTTTCATTTTCGATCAACAACAACAACAGCAAATTGATTTAAACAGAAGAGCAAACAGATGAATGATTCGTGGGAATAGTAGCGATACTTCTTCAGCTGCTATTGCTGCTGCTTGACTGACTGATTCTCAGTCATGACTTCTCTTCAACTTTTGCAATTAACCGAGCGTGGTCGTGGTCTCTTGGCCAACAGAAGGTACTGATTTTTATTCACATTCTTGAATAATTTATTGAAGTTATTATTCTCAACCAGCAGTATTATTAGCTTAATTTAGCTAATCAAATAGAACCTACAAGTTTCTGTTTCATCCTGTTTGGAGGGAATTTTTTAATAAGCACTTATTGCATTATTTCGGCTTCTTTTTTTTATTTGTGAAAAACAGTGATCGAAAAACGGTTCTTTTTTTTTTTTAAAAAAAATTTTAAATTGAGGAAGATGTTACATTTCTGATGCTTATTTAGATATTACTCAATTACTATTTTATTTATTGAGAAGTTTGAAAGTGAATAGAAGGATGTGCTTAATGGGTGCCATTGTCTGTTATTCATTACACTCGAAATCTTTGGCAGTCTGAATGTGTTAAATTTTGGATCAGACACATCGTTATTTTGGTTTTTGTTTAAAGAAATGAAATTAAAGAGTGTATTCTCTAGGACTTTCATTTAAAGATTTATACTTTTTGGCCTTTTGGATTTTTTTTTGGGTTTATAGGAAGGAGGTTCTTAAACATCATAAATTGTATATTTTATATGTTGTCAATGGACTTAACGTGTTGTTTGCTTTCTTACCAGCTGGTAACTTTTCCTTACTTGATTGTTAGTTTCTTACAGGTTTACCCATCAAATGAAAAAAAATAAAAAAATCAGCTGGTGTGTGAAATTGCCCGCGTAAAAGATAAGATAAAATAATATAGAAGAAAGTTGGTCAGAAGAATCATAAATCCGTTTAAACCAGTTTATAAAATGCCATTGCTCTTGATGCATTTACAAAAGAACTTCCATAGCGATGAAACTACATTCATATAAAACTTTGTTGTTGATGCAGGAAATCTCTACTGCTTGCAGCTGGTGTCTTGGCTGCTGGTGGGACCGCTGCGTATGTGCAGTCACGGATTAGCTCTAAGAAATCTGATTCTTTCCTTCATTCCAATGGTCCCAAAGATGATAAAAAGATATCAAACAAGCTGGTTACTAATGACAAAAAAAATACACAAAAGAAAAGAGGTTTAAAGTCATTGCAAGTTTTAGCTGCAGTTCTTCTGTCTCGAATGGGTAAAATGGGTGCCAAGGACCTATTGGCTATGATTGCCATAGCAGTAAGTTTTTCTTCTCTGCTTACTCAAATATGATTTATTTTTTTAATTTCCTACTCGTCTAAGCTTTCCTTTTTGTGAATTTTATTTCTTGATTGTTTATCATGTGTGAATCTATCCTGTCCGATACTTGCACAATTAAATCCATTACATATCTTTTTAAGTTTTTTTGTTCCCCCTCCTCCCTTTATTAGTCTCAAATTTGCGATCATCTTCTGCTAAATCTCAATCAGACAGTAGTATAACTGTGTGGATTTCTTGTAGGTTCATGGTGTATATACCACTGATTTACTTTTTGTATTTTATACTCACTCAAACTTTATTCCAGTTCATCACATGCAACAAAATTTTTTAAGAAGTTTAAAATGTAGCTTACTTGTGTACAATAATATGATTTGAAGCATTGAAACAGCGCTGTATTAAATGCATGCTCACCTAATTGTTACTGGTATATAGTATCACTATCTTACTCATTAGAAATGATGCTAGGTTAAAGGGAAAAAAAATTGACCTGGTGTTACAAATGAATATAGAAAGTGATTTTAGTAGCAAACTGGTGCATCTGGTCTGTTTCCTGTTGATATGAAACATTTCCCGATGTCTTTATTTAGATGAAGAGGGGTTATTTTCTTTAAATCTGTTGGTAATGGCACAAACTTGATTTATTTCATTTATAGAATCATCAGAACAACTTTTTACCTTCTTTATGTGGAAATATTCCTGATAAATGTCCTTGTAAGATGTTGGATTTTTGGATGCCCTTAGTTGAGAACAAGGATTTATGAAACAACATAATACTAATTGTAACACATGATAGAACTATGATTTATGACATACTCTGTATGTTTGGTGCACTCTGGTGTCACTGTGGTCTGCTTGCAGTTACAGGGTGTCATCAATTCTAACTAAATAATGTGAAGAGGTAGATTACACATTGTTTTCCACTCAGGAGTTGCCCCCCCCTCCCTGCTTTGATGTTAAATTTCTCAGAGCTGTTCTTTTAGGGAAAATAATGTTTTTGTATCACTGTGAAGGTCTTTCAAGCTTGTCATCATAGTAAAAACTGGTGCTGTATTCGCATTTGACTTAAAGATCATCTTCATGCTGACTCCCAAATCGCAACTAACTACCCAGTATTCAACAACGAAATTAAAAAAAAAAAGAACAACAAAAGTGCTACTTATTGTTGAATGAGAAAAGGAGAATGAAAACTGTGATGGCTTTTATTAAGAGAGGAATCATTGTTAAGTGTTCCATATTTATGCCTTTTGTTCCTTGTCTAAACTTTACAACTAATTTGTACATCAAGCATTATTTGATGCAATTTGGTCCGTGGGCTCAGTAGACTATCCTTGATTTGCATCACATAGACGTTTTCATTCATTCTTGTACTTTTTGGCTAAACATTGGAAAAGAAAAGAAGACTTTTACTTTCAAGTGTCTTTACTTGATTAATTTCTGATAATGGGTGCAATGGATCTTTGGTTGGTTCATTTAGTGTAGATTATTTATTGATTAATTAAAGTGCCCCCTTTCCCTAAATGCACATTTTACCACCCATTCAGTTTTGCTTGGGTTTCTTTTCAGAATGAAGGCTAAGTAAATATGTGTTTTCATCCTTTGTGCAGGTCTTGAAAACTACTTTGAGCAACAGATTAGCGAAAGTGCAGGGCTTTCTATTCCGTGCTGCTTTTCTCCGACGTGTACCATTATTTTTCCGTCTGATATCTGAAAATATCTTACTGTGTTTCCTTCTATCCACCATGCATTCTACTTCGAAGTATGTAACTGGGACCTTAAGTCTCTGTTTCAGAAAAATACTGACAAAACTTATCCATGCGCATTATTTTGAGGTAAAGTGGTCGCCTTTTAGGGTAGGATAACTTTTTCTCTGGCATGTATGATTATTTCTTTTTGCTATAGTCTGTCTCCTTTTCCAGTTGCTGTGAAAGCTGCTCCCAGGCAGTTCTATCATTCATGTTTTGACTTTGCAGTACTAAATATCTAGATGCTTTACTGTCTGAAATCCTGTTTTGTTAAATCATGATGGCACTTGCAATTTAGGATCAAACATGGATCTTCTGAAATCTATTGATCAATTCAGAATGCAGCTTGTAATGTACTCTTTGATGTGGGCAAAGGCAATCTTTGATGAGATGCTGCCTAATGAATATATTTTGAACTTTTCTCAGTCTTTGAACATTGCTTTCTCAGTTGTTTATTAAGCTTTCCTTTGGGTTTCAGAACATGGCATATTATAAAATATCACATGTCGATGGTCGGATTACTAACCCTGAACAAAGAATTGCAAGTGATGTACCAAGGTTCTGTTCGGAGTTGAGTGAACTTGTCCTGGATGATTTGACAGCAGTTGCCGATGGTGTGCTCTATACATGGCGTTTGTGTTCATATACTAGCCCTAAGTATTTGTTTTGGATGGTGGTAATTATTTGACCTTTTTTTTTTTGTTATATTTAGATAGGAGTTTATGGCATTATAGATTTCATGAAGACATATTTTCTTGAATGGCTGTTGATTACCTTCTCAGGTTAATAAGATTGCTGTCTTATACTTTTCCATTTGACACGTGATGTCCAGGCCTATATATTGGGAGCAGGAACCTTGATTAAAAACTTCACTCCTGCTTTTGGGAAGCTGATGTCTAAAGAACAGCAGTTAGAAGGTGAATATAGGCAACTTCATTCACGTTTGAGGACCCATGCAGAAAGCATAGCATTTTATGGTGGAGAACGCAGAGAAGAATTTCATATTCAGCAGAAGTTTGAGACCCTGATTAGACACATGAGCACTGTCCTGCATGACCAGTGGTGGTTTGGAATGATTCAAGACTTTTTGTTTAAGTATCTTGGTGCTACTGTTGCTGTTATTTTGATTATTGAGCCCTTCTTTTCTGGCCAACTTAGACCCGACTCTTCAACTTTGGGAAGGGCAGAAATGTTGAGTAATTTAAGATATCATACCAGTGTTATAATATCTCTATTCCAGTCCCTGGGAACTCTTTCTACAAGTTCAAGACGACTTAATCGACTCAGGTATATCAAACACTATGGTTATGGACTAAAATGAGGCCTTTCTTTTTTATTTTAATATTATAATTTCTTCGTTTTTCTTTTTCTTTTTTCTGTTTGAAGAAATTCTTTCTCTACTTCCCCTGCAAAAGCTTCAAGCATTATGTCTACAATGATGACTTTATGCGTGCTTTATTACAGTGGTTATGCTGACCGCATTCATGAATTAATATCGATATCAAGAGAGCTGAGCAATGATGATAAATCATCTCTGCAAAGAAGTGGAAGTAAGAACTACTTCAGTGAAGCTGATTATGTTGAGTTTTCTGGTGTCAAGGTACTTGGAATTTCTTGATCGTGGTAATTATAGACACTTCCATTCTATATCAAGAGATATTCCATGTTCTAATAGTAAAAGTGCTTTCCAGGTTGTCACCCCAAGTGGAAATGTTTTGGTTCAAGATTTGACTCTTAAAGTTGAATCAGGATCGAATCTGTTGATTACGGGTATCCTTTTGAACTTGAAAGAGAATTCAATCCTGCAACATCTTTTCATTAATATTTATATTCTATTTCCTTGCCCTTCAATCATTGTTCTCATTTGTTCATTGTTTTGCTGCCATATAAAATATACTGTCATTTCTCTTAAAGGTCCAAATGGCAGTGGGAAGAGCTCACTTTTTCGAGTTCTAGGTGGCTTATGGCCATTGGTTTCTGGCCATATTGTGAAACCAGGTGTTGGTTCTGATCTTAATAAGGAGATCTTCTATGTTCCACAAAGGCCGTATACAGCGGTAGGCACACTCCGTGATCAATTAATTTATCCTCTTACCGCAGACCAAGAAATTGAACCACTGACCCATAGTGGAATGGTGGAGCTGTTAAAAAATGTAATTATCTAATTCCCTCCCTCTTTTTCTCCCAAAATCTGCTTTCATGATCAATATTTTTAACAATTCTGTAGCTGTATTGAAATCTTATAAACGCTCCATGCATAATTGATCTTTCTGTGTTAATATTCTAGGTCGACCTTGAGTATCTATTAGATCGTTATCCACCTGAGAAAGAGGTTAACTGGGGCGAGGAACTGTCATTGGGGGAGCAACAAAGGTTGGGGATGGCCAGGCTGTTCTACCATAAGCCTAAATTTGCAATTCTTGATGAGTGCACTAGTGCTGTGACTACTGACATGGAGGAACGTTTTTGTGCTAAAGTACAAGCAACGGGAACATCTTGCATAACCATATCTCATCGTCCAGCTCTAGTTGCATTTCATGATGTGGTTTTGTCCTTGGATGGAGAAGGAGGCTGGCATGTTAATTACAAAGGGTTAGTACTTCAAGTTGGTAAATCTTCTTTGATTGCATGTTCACCTGAAGCATACATATGTTCGTTAAAACCCTTTGAACTACAGGAAGGACTCCCCAGCCCTGACTGAAGCTAGGAATGATATCACAGGGGCTTGTGAGACAGATCGCAAAAACGATGCTATGGTAGTCCAAAAAGCATTTTCTACAAGTGATAAGGTCTCATTAATGTTTTCATATTTTTGCTGTGAACATGGATCTGTAGTGTTCCATTGGATTTATTTTACTCTATGTAGAACTCATTAGCAGCAATTATCTAGGTCGCACACTCGTATATCTCCGAGGTTATAGCAGCATCACCCAGCGTAGATCATAATCTTCCATTGCCCATCGTTCCACCACTTCAAAGGGCTCCAAGGGTATTGCCTCTGAGAGTAGCTGCCATGTTTAAAATACTGGTGAGTCCATTCAAAATTACAGGTGCTAATGATAAGCACTGATGACTTGAGGATTTGCTAATTTAGTTATTGCCATTGCAAACTTGTCTTGCAACATCTATCCATAGAGTCATAAAAATAGAAGAGTGCCTTGGGTGGCTTGTCATTTGCCACATGTCCCTTTTTGGGCAAAATTCATTTTGTTCTCTTAGCTTTAGATATTTCAACAATGTAGTCCTTGAATGATCAATTCAGTTATTCAAAAGTTATATTTGACTCTAAATGTTCTCTTTTGGTTTCCATTAAGCCCCTGAAAGCTTTAGTCGGTGGTAAGCAATCATGTGTCTATTTAGAGATATAATTACAATTTAATCCCAAAGCTTTATTTATAGATAATTTAGTCTCTCACCTTCAAATCCTTTCCTTTTTTGTTATGGTGATTTTGTTTCTCAACTCTCATAAGTGAGTTAAGTATATTTCTAATTTTCAATTTTAGTGATCCATTTCAGCATTTGAACTAAAATGTGCGAATAAATTCTAAACATTTTTCATATGTTACACTATATTGTCCGACAATTTTCAATGAGATCCTAAATATCTTTTTTTTATATATTTAATCCAAAGCATATCAGTTTGAAGTGGGAGACAATGTAGATAAAAAACTTAATAGCAGCATGATAATGCATTTATACCACAAATCAAGTTACTTTGAGTTCCTCGTTGTTTAAATTGCAGTTACAAATTTGAAATCTTACATTATTTATATGAATCGTTCTTAGTATGTGTTTGTGATAATTTAATTATTTATTTGTTATATTATTAGATGTTGACATTGATATATTAAATTAGCATTAGTTATGTCAAACATTTCATTAGTAGTATAATATATAAATTTTCTCACTAGATCAAGCATTTAGTTCATCACATTTAATAATAGTTTCATGATAAAGTGACACCCCCTTATAATACCCACTCATAACATCCATGGTGTGTCAAAAAATCAGGGGCTTCGGGGAATCATGTGATGTTGGGCGGGATTTGAGGATTTTTGAGGGGCAGAGAAACAATCACAATTTAGTTTGGTTCGAAGATGCATAGGTCCCTCCAATATTAATTTTGTACTAATTTGGACCCCCTACTTTTATTTGCACTAATATCAACCTCTTACTGAATTAATTTTGTCATTGCTTAGTCCTTACAGCTGTAACCATTACAAATGGTGTTAACTTATGTCATTACCTTAACTGGATATTGCCACATGTCCTTTAAAAATTCAAAATTAATTTGAAAAAATAAATTAAATAAAGTGATGATTTTAAAAATAATATAACTTAAAATTCAAATCGTTTATGGTGATCAAAAGTATTAGTTTATTTTGTATTTGATTAGGGCTCTTGTTGTGTTTGTATTAATATTTTATTTTTGGAACACCCATTACCAGTAAATGGAGAATTTTGAAATTGATTATCACTTTAGAGATGGGCCTTCTAGAGTGCTTTTGAGGTGATTCTTCTTGTTTATCATTCTTCTTGCTTCTGCCTTGCATGACATTTTATTCCTTTTGCTTTGCTCTTTTACTTCCAACTAATTCTTTGTTGGCTCATAATTTTGGTTCAAATTGTAGCATTTTTGAGTTGTTTATTGAAATGATTCAAGTGATTAAATTTCTTTCTCACATGCCTCTCAGTATCCCACAAATTGAAATGTGGTTAATTTCAATTTAAGTACGAACTTCAATAAGTTCCATGTTCTCAATTTCACTTGGTGATACAGAAGTCTTTATGGTCTCCTTTTCCTGGAGAAGGTTACTGGATTTTTATGTGCCAATATGCTTGAAATGTCCCCTTGCTTCTATTCTTTTTTATAATTGATTTTAGCTGACATGTTCCCCTTATGTGTCACCAGTAACCAATTTTGCTGGTGGCCCATGTGAATGCTTAGTGCAAAGCTGCAGCTGGCATTCTGACTGTTTTAGATTTGTCTTAAAACTTGTGTTTTCACGTTCTGCTATGCTAAACTGTATGTGAGGTAGAACACTGGTTTTGATAAGTTGAAGAGAAGATTTGGGTTTTTAATATTGCATAGGTAAGTGAATCCCTGTCTGCTTTTCTCTGTGAAATTGTACTTTTCAGATTGCTTTATGGAGCACTAAACCTTATTTTAGCCATTCTTCTGCTATAATTTTTGTTTTTGTAATGTTTTCCTCCCCCTGCCCTGCATAACGATTGATACCTGAATGTTTCTAGGACTAAGAATTACCATCAACTGCAACACTTACATAGACCATCTGCTGGTCTACACTGTTATTTTTGTATGACCTGCAGTGGATCTAAGGTGTTTCATAAAAATTTCAGTATCTGGCCTCTGTTTTTTTCTCAACCTCTTCATTTCTTACAGATCTTTTTATTACCTATGTTTCAGGTACCATCTATACTTGACAAACAAGGGGCACACCTATTGGCAGTTGCTTTCCTTGTTGTCTCAAGAACATTTGTGTCAGATCGGATCGCCTCATTGAATGGTACTAATATACACTTTGGTTTTATGCATTTAGTGTTCTGTGGGATAACATTATTGTTATTGAATGCATTGATTTTCACAGGTACAACTGTAAAGCTTGTTTTGGAGCAGGACAGAGCATCTTTTGTTCAATTAATAGGCGTCAGTGTTCTTCAAAGTGCTGCTTCTTCTTTTATTGCACCTTCATTGAGGTACCTGCTGGTGCTTAATTAACTTGCTTAGAAACTCAAACCAGACCCATTGATCTTATACTATGAGTGCTGCCTTTTAGATTTTTTTAGACTATTTGATCCTCGCATTTTGCAAGTCTTTGGTTGTTATTCTAATTTTGTCAGTGTCACATGGAAGCAAAACTTTACACTTCATAGTAGTTTGTGCATCACTCTTGTCAGCATGGTCAGTATGAGGGGCTTCCCTTGTAATTACTGGACAGAGAGTCAAAACAGTAAAGTTGAATGCCTGTCTAATATGTTTTTCCTTTGCTTGTGATATAAGATTGTCCAGTTAAATGTGACAGAAACAATTTGTCTGAATGACTCTCAATAAAGAGTTCCTTCCATTTTATAGAACCAAATAGCATAATACATCCCTAATTACAAGGCTGATTTCTAGCTCCAACCTAGCTAAATATGAAAACCATACATACAACTATATAATTAGCATACAATTAGAATCCTATAATTAATATGGCTTAAATAATGCCAGCCCATATTTGACTTACACCCCCTCTCAAATTGATGTTGGTCGATCAAGAAGCATCAATTTGCCAACCAGAAAATGATGGTGTTGTCGGGTCATAGCCTTGGTAAGTATGCTTGCAAGTTGAAGATTAGTGGAAACATGCAGAGGAGTGATGATTCGAGTATCCATGACTTCCTGAATAGAATGATAGTCCACTTCAATATGCTTCGCATGCTCCTGAAAAACAAGATTGACTGCAATCCGAATGACATCCGTGTTGTTTCCATGAAGAGGAGTGGGGTTGAGCTGAGAGAAGCCAAACTCAGCTAACAGACAACGTAGCCAAACAATCTTAGAACAAGCAGCGAACATAGCACGATATTCAGATTCTACAGAGGATTTGGACACGCGTGCTTGCTTCTTACTCTTCCAAGAGATCAAGGAGTCGCCAAGAAACATGCACCATCCAGTAATAGAGTGACGAGTATTAGGACATCCATCTCAATCAACATCACTAAATGCAATGAGGCGAAGAGGAGTATCGACAGGAAAGAACAACCCACAACTAGGCGAGCTTATGAGATATCAAATGATATGAGAGCAACTAAATGTAGATGACGTGGAGAATGCATAAACTGACTAATCTGTTGAATCTCAAAAGAGATATGAAGTCGTGTGATCGTCAAGTAATTCAGGCTCCCAACTAGTTGGCGAAACACGGTAGGATCAGGAGGGAGGTCGCCTTCCTCATGACTATATTTCACGTTAACCTACAAAGAAGTATCCACAGAGGAAGTATCTTGAAGACCTGCCAAAGTAATCAAATCTTGCGTATATTTATGTTGATTCAAGAATATACCAGAGGGATTAGTGTGAACCTTCAACCCTAAGAAGTATGTAAACGAACCAAGATACTTCATATGAAATGAGTCTTCAAGATGTTGCTAGAGATGGGTGATCAAGATGAAATCCGTCCCAGTAATAACAATATCATTAAGATAGACAAGGAGAAGAACAATACTTGTAGATGTCTTATAAAGAAACGAGGAAGAGTCATGTTTGCTTTGCTGAAAAGAAAACTAAAGCTAGGTGGCTCGAAATTTGTCAAACCAGGCTTGAGGGGCTTGTTTAAATCCATATAAAGCGCTTCTACTTACAAACATTCGAGGAAGAGTTGGAGAGCAGACCAGGAGGTAGTGTCATGCAAAATTTCTCTTTAAGATCACCATGGAGAAAGATGTTTTTGACATCCATTTGATGAAGTGGCCAACCTTATGAAGCAGCAATCAAAATAACAGTCCGTAATGTAGTCTTCTTAGTGACTGAAGCGAAAGTCTTCTTATAGTCTACCCTACATTCCTATTTGTTTCCAAGAGCAACCAACCGTGCTTTATATCGATTTAAAGTCCCATCAAAACGGAGTTTGATCGAGTAAACCCACTTACAACCAATAGCTTTAATAGTCATTGGGCAAAGAACAACATCCCAGGTATGATTATCTTTAAGAGCGCAAAGCTTGTCTACCATGGCCTCCAACCAATATTCATGCTTGTCTACTTCAGAATAACATGCAGAAATTGGAATATATGAGAAAATCCATACCGATCAGGAGGACGAGAGAATCTAGTAGAACAACGAGGAATAGAGCTAGAATCCAGCTTAGTCATGGAAGACATCGTGTGAATAGGCTTAGATGGCAGGTCGGGCTCAAGAAAAGGCAAAGTTGGGTGTCGTCATTTATACACAAATCCAAGATTAAATCGTTCAGGAGTAGAAGGCGAGTCATCAAAGTATGGAAAAACATGTATATCAGGGACATATGCAACATGAGTGGGAAATAAATATTGATTTTCAAAGAAAACAACATGATGAGATTTATGAAATCTATTAGAGCATGGATCATAGCAAACGTAACCTTCGTGAGATATATATAACCCATAAAAGCACATCTAACAAATTGAGCAGACAATTTATTGCGTTCATGAGAAGACAAATGAACAAAACAAACACAACCAAAGGTATGCATGTCAAGATGGACTGCCATGGATAAGGCTTCAACCTAGAATTCAAGAGGAACAAATGATTCAAGCAATAATGTATATGCAACATCTAGCTTATGACGATTCTTACGTTCAACAATACCATTTTGTTGAGATGTATAGGGACAAGAATGTTGGGAGACAATGCCTTTTGGTTTAAGAAACTCATGAAATTCACGAGACATGTATTCCTCACTTGAATGATACCTTAACACTTTAATACCTGAAGAAAATTGAGTTCAATAAGCAACATATAGTTGAAAGATAGAAAATACCTCAGATTTAGAACAAAAAAAATAAATCTAGGTATGTTTGTTGTAATCGTCGATGAATGTAACAAAGTATTTATAATGCGCATGAGATATAAATTGAGAAATACCCCACTAGTCACTATGAACCAAATCAAAACATTTTTCAGCATGAGTACTATGAGAAGGAAAGGAAAGGAAAGAGACTTGCTCTTATCTAATTTGCATGTAGCACATTCAAGAGAAATATGAGATGAAAATTGATCTTTATTGCCCAACAAACCAGAGTTTATTAAATGAGTTGAGAAAACAGGGTTAGGGTGACCTAAATGTTTGTGCCATATTTCACTTTTATGGTTTACAATAGTACAAGCCATAAAAATAACTAAAGGAATGGAAAAGTGTAGAAAAAACAATCGTCTAACTTTAGACCCCTTCGCGAGTATCTTCCCCGACACCTGATATTGCACAAGACAACAATAACAAGAAAACAAAGCATCACAGTTGTCATTAACCAATTGGCCTACTGATATAAGACTAGTGGAAAGTTCAGGAGATACAAATACATCTCAAACAAAGGAATTAACATCTCCAACATCATGAATAGGTAATTGACTACCATTAGCAATCGTAATGATCCTGTATATGGCTGAATATTGTGAAGAGTGTGATCCTGTATATGGCTGAATGTTATGAAGAGTGTTAGCAGAATTAGTCATATGATTAGATGCACCAAAATCAACAAGCTAAGATTTTAATAGTAGGAAACTGTTACCTTGAAGCCCCAAGGTTGAAAAAGTAGAAATAATCATCCGCTAGACCATTTCAGGAGTAAGGAAAGATGAATCACCAGCAACTAAAGATGAAGAACCAATTGTAGCCTGATAGGCATTAGCCTGATGATTTTGAGGATGGATAGGTTAGTCTCTAATAATATGTCTTGGCTTCTTGCAGACAATACTTCTTCACAAAGTGGGTAGCAACATGTCCATATTCCTCGCAACTATAACATTGAACTTTTCGCATGTCTTTACCTTTCCATTTCACTTGAGCAGCAGAGACATCGATATTAGTTGGTAATTTGTCTTGCTGGAAGGTAGCCTGTGTAACAAGACGTTGCTTTTCGTGAAGTAACTCCCCAAAGCACGTATCTAAAGAAAGAGAGGGATCATGATTCATCAAATTAGACCGAGCAGCCTCGAGCTCGGGTCGCAATTTCATCAAAAACTAATCTCTCTTACTCTGCTCGTGAACCTCCTAAGCTGCAGCCAGAGAACCATCAGGTGCCTTTGTATAAATTATATCAGCGAATTCTTCCCATAAGACCTGAAACCCAATAAAATACTCCTGAATGGAGAGATCTCCTTGAGTATAATTTGCAATTTCATACTCTAATTGAAATCGTCAGGTTGTGTTGTTCTGATTATAGACTTAAGATATTCTCACATACTCTTAGCAGTCTTATACGGCCTAAGATTTAGAACAATTAGAGGGTCAATAGAGGCTAACATCATCCAGGTCATGATTTTGGCATCTTTGATCTTCCACTGAGCCAACTTCGAATCCTCAATCGGAGTCGGATCACTTCAATCTATGTGGCCCCATAGCTCTTTCCCCATAACAAATAAACAAAATTGGAATTCTCAGCAGAATAATTCGTACTCGTGAATTTCACCCCAAAGGACTTTGAATTACTAGTGGTCATGATATCAAAAAATAACAAGTCCAAAGTCTAGTAATTAAACAGCAGTTAGCAAGCCCAAATCACCAAAACAACAACAAATCACCATAATAAAATTAAATTCAGACCTGGTAGATAACAACCTGAAAAAGCCCCAACCACTTTGACACCAAATACCGACGACAACACCTTCTAAGATTCCATCGACAACTAAAAGAGGCTACAAAATTTGTCGACAGCCAAAAGAGATCAATAGAATGACCCCAAACCACCCTCCTAGCGAACACTCAACAATTCTAACCCTCTTGACAATAACTACAGAATGAGACAGCCTTAATTTGAATGTTTAGGCTCTGATACCATGACATAAACAATGGGTTTTGTCTGAATGTCTCTCAATAGATAGTTCCTTCCATTATATAGAATCAAATAGCATGATGCATCCCTAATTACAAGGCTGATTTCCAGCTCCAACTTAGCTAAATATGGAAACCATATATAGGACTGTATAAGTAGCATACAATTAGAATCCTATAATTAATATGGCCTTAAACAATGCTAGCTCATATCTGACTGACAAAATGTGCTTGGACAAGAGCTAGGATGGGTGATCTTCTGGGAAGTCCTTGTCTTGTATCCCTCTTTCTAGAAGGGAAAGAAATCAACTTAGGGGTGGTTTACGAAGCACTTATGTTTTTCTTTAATCTTTCATCCCAAATTCATGGCTGAAAGTTTCATATTTTGATGTTATTGGGTTTGCTAAGGTGTGATGGTCCTCAGGTTCGCATTCAAACTTATGCTATCTTTTTGGTGCACACTTAGTAGTGTAATCTAAACTCGTTGTAAATTATCTGTTATTCCACAGACACTTGAAAACCCTGCTGGCCCTTGGATGGAGGATTCGTTTGACTCAGCATCTACTAAAGAACTACTTGAGAAACAATACGTTTTACAAGGTAATCTACTGGTATCAGTTCCTTGTTGGCCTCTTATTTGAAAGCAGAAGTGTGCTGAGCTTGTGTGCTCAGAACACATTGGAGAACAAGTCAAATTCTTGTATAATTAGCTATCTGTAACATTTTGTTTATGTTAGTTACATGCTGCAATTTTCTCACTTAAACAAGTTCTTCAAAATGGTTTTCCATTCTTGAAGCTCTCTATGTATTTCTCGTGTTCTGTTTGTTGCATCTAATATGGTTATAATTCATGTCAAATATATTTCTTGTAGGTCTTCAACATGTCTAGAAAAAATATTGATGCAGATCAGAGAATAACTCATGATCTGGAAAAGTTAACAACGGACTTGTCTGGACTGGTAACTGGAATGGTAAAGCCATCAGTAGATATCCTGTGGTGAGTACTTGTGTCAACTTTAGTCCTTGTTTGGTTTATTTTTAGTTTCTCCTTTCCATAAACTCTTGAACACCCCCTTTCCCTCTCTAAAATAATAATTCCATTGCTCAATTTGTAAGGTTCACCTGGAGAATGAAGCTCTTAACAGGTCAGAGGGGAGTTGCCATATTGTATACTTATATGTTGCTTGGTTTGGGTTTTTTGAGGGCTGTTACTCCTGATTTTGGTGATCTTGCAAGTCAAGAGCAACAATTCGAAGGAACCTTTAGGTAATCTCAGATCTAGTTTCTGCTTTGCACATTTGATCTTGTTGTTTGTTTTTTTTTACATGTCCATCCTCTCCAAAAAGGAAAAAAAAAGTGTACTGGAATATGGATGATAATAAGGACAATTATGATTTGTGCTGCATTTTTTTGTGAGTCCTTACGTTGTCAATGAAACTTTTAGGTTCATGCATGAGAGACTGCGCACGCATGCTGAGTCTGTTGCTTTCTTTGGTGGTGGCAAACGAGAAAAAGATGTAAGCTGCTTGTATTTTGCTAGTGTACCATTTCATATGTTTAAATGCCAATTGGTGCTCTAGCTGATATTGCTAAATGTTTTGGGCTTTGGTATTTTTTTGATATGCACGATGCACTATAAATTGAGAGTGGTTCAAGTCATCAAAGTCTATGACCATAGATAGAATAACGACACCTTTTATTTTGGATTCAATTCGCAAAGGGGAATTAATCCTTGTTTTCTGGTAAATTCCGCCTCATGATTTTGGAGGCATGGTTGATCCAAGACAGATGAATATTATTCAAACTATTTAGTATGGATGTTTATCTTTTGCTTAGCTGCTTCTTGAATCATTGTCATGGGACAAATAAAATGTGCACATTATTCTAGTGGGAATAAGTACGGGAAGGTTAGTTTTTATGAAGTAAAAGACCAAAAAGTTCTAGTATATTTTTTAAAGACCAATAAGTTTACCTTTATAATTGCTTTTCCAATGAAGTTTATATTTTATTATTCTAACTATAAAATTCTTTTTATATATTTGTAAAAAAACTCATTCAAGTGGTTTTTCTTTTCTTTTCTTTGTTTGGCCCAAGAAACTATTATGAGATTTTTTTTGAAGTTTTTAATTATAAACTAGTTTAATAACTGTAACGTAAGTTTTGTTAAATCGAATCATTATTGCAGATCTTGGTGAACATATTTGTAATTTTTTTTTTTGAAAAGATGAAAATGTTGATGATCATTAGTATAAGGAGGTGCCCTAAACCTTTTATATTTTAAAAGAATCATAGCAAGAATAAAATTATATGACCATCACATCATAATACATGAGGCTTTAATCACATCATATTTGTAAATATCATAGCATAGCTACTATATTTTAAACAATTATTTTTAGCTGAAAATACTTTACTAGCAAAAAATTACATGCCATGTCATAAAGATTTCTAGAAATGTCAAACAACTAGTTTTTAAAAGTATTGTAGGGTGTTATAGGAAATAAAAGTACACTCATTTGGAAAAAAAGCTTGAAAGTGGAACATTTTAGGTCTTGGAAAAAAATGATCGGATGTGCTCGTCATTTTTTCTCTCTCAAAAGTGAACTTGCTTGTACTTTTCCTAGTTTATTTGCTGATGCCTGTTAATATAGCAGTGTCCCTGATATCGTTTTTGACACATTGCAACATTACAAAGTCTGATCAACATATTATTGATTGTAATCCTGCTTGTGTTAAGTGTCCACTAATTTCTTGAAATCTACTTTTACAAGGTGATTTTATATGGAAAATAGACTTAAATTTGCAGTTACTGAAATTTGAGTGGCTAGTTGGTGTCAGAACCTTTTCAGTCTCCTTTTTCTTTTTTATTTCTTAATAGATATTGTCAAAATTTTGTAAGTTGTAGGACCGATTCACTGCTATGGGTGTCGGGTCAATTGAGGGGTGAAGAAGAGAGAGTATTGAATTAACTATTTTTATTTGGAAGGATTGTGATAGAGCAACATTGAGGGGGGAAGAGAAATCCTTTCTCTTCAGTTGATTATTGGAGTAGCAATATATACTTTTGGCATACGGGCAATTCTTTAAAAAAATTTATCTTTGTATTTGGGTGGTATCACCTCAGTTCTTTTTCTTAGAAAACTAGTTGGATATGTTCAATATCTCAAATGGAAATTGATACTCGTGTATGATCTTTTAAATACAAGGAAAACTTAAAAAAATAAAATTGATCAAGTATGCATCACACGTGGTATGTGTCTAACACCCTTACCCAGTCTTTTTTTCCTCGTAAAGATGAAGGGTGATAAAAATGTTGAAGCTTCGAAACTCTTCATGGAGGTAGCTGCTAATTTACCATTTGTATTATGCATGTTAAAATGGTGCCATTGGTCTCTGTTCCTTATCTTTTGATCTAGAGAAGTTGATTTTTTATTGTAAATTTGTCTTGTCTTTCAAATACATTGCATTTTTTTATTGCATAGCTTTTTTTGTTGTAATGCAGTGTGGCATGTCCTTCACTCGTTATATTTTTTTTGTCTGATGTAATTCATATGGTTCACACTTTGTTCAATTGCAGATGATTGAGTCAAGATTCAGGGAACTCCTTGACCATTCCATGTTACTTTTGAAAAAGAAATGGTCATATGGCATACTAGATGATTTTGTGACAAAGCAACTCCCAAATAATGTAACTTGGGGTTTGAGCTTGTTGTATGCTGTGGAAAACAATGGAGACCGAGCGATGTCCTCAACTCAAGGTGAGATTAGTATGATACTTAAGTTGCATCTCTCTCATTCTCTCATATTGGTTATTTTTTTCAGGTGACCTGGCACATGCGCTGCGGTACTTAGCATCTGTTGTCTCTCAAAGCTTTTTAGCCTTTGGAGACATCCTTGAATTGCATAAGAAGTTTGCTGAGCTTTCTGGCAGTATAAATAGAATTTTTGAACTTGAAGAGCTTCTGGATTCTGCACAGTCTGGTACATGTCTTTTTGTAACAATCTATACTACTATTTCCTGTGCCTTTGGGTGGGGGGTAAAAATGGTTGCTTTTTAACAGAAGAAACTAAAATTTAGTGATAGCTTCAACAGGCTCATGTAAGCACACTCTACAAGTGTCGCAATGGCAGCCACACTACAAGTGTTGCAATGGCAGCCATCAATATTTGCTAGCTTATCTATCTTCAGGAATTTTAGTAAAGTTTTGGACATCTGCCCTATATCTTTTAGATGTATAGTTTTGTGCTTATCAAGTGATATTCTAGTGAATGATACATTCCAATCTAGAAGGATCTTCCTTGCCAGAGTCTGCATGGAGCGTATTCGTTCCTATCTATATGGTGGTCAATAAATAGTAATTTCTGTTAGAATTATTGTTGGTTATAATTGCCGGTAGCAATTGCCAATGGTAGCAAGCTAGAAGCCTAAATCTTGAGGAGAGGAACAAACCTGTTTGAGATAATTTATTCTTCAATGCAATCCCACAGAGAGTTCAGCAAATCAAAGTTCTGTGGAGTGTTTTCAAAGCAGAAATCTGGATACTGTATGATTGAGCTAGGATTTGTTTGTAAAATGCAATGTCTCATTGGACTGCATTTGGATCGATCTCTCTTTTTTGTTTGGGAGTTCTTCCAATATGCTGGTTCTTGTTATACTAAGCCTTTCTCTCTCTAGATTCTGTAAATAACTATTACTAGTGCTGAGAGTCCATTACTGTGAGGTTATTGTTTGGTTCTATTTCCTAGAAGTTCTACATTTACTCTAATGAAGTTTCCTTATAAAGATTTTGCATGTCCAGGGGATTCTTTGAATGGTAAATTATCTCCATCTAAGAACAGTGAACTTTACTCAAAAGATGCCATTTCCTTTATGGAGGTTGATATCATTACTCCAGCGCAGAAATTGTTGGCGAGGCAGTTGACATTTGACATAGGGCAAGGAAAAAGCTTGCTTCTCACTGGTTAGTGAAGTGATTTCTTATGCATCTTGTTATCCTGTTATATTATCAAACAGGCTATTGTTATTTCAGTGTTACACCTGATATTCATGTCAAACTATTAAGGTCCGAATGGGAGTGGGAAAAGTTCTGTTTTCAGAGTCCTCAGAGGTCTTTGGCCCATTGTGAGTGGAAGACTCGCTAAACCATCACAACATATTAGTAAAGAGACTGGATCAGGTTGTGGTATCTTCTATGTTCCTCAACGACCATATACATGCTTGGGAACACTGAGAGATCAAATCATATATCCTCTCTCTCATGATGAAGCAGAAGTCATGACTCTAAAGTTGTCTGAAAAAGGTAGCATACTTGCACAAATTGAATTTCCTGGTTTCAATTTCTAGTTTCTATTTTCATATCTCCTGTATAAAGTTGAATATACTGCATTGCATCTGTTCTCCAACCCATTGATTCCATTTCATGGATGACTGGTAGATGTTATAGCATTATGTAGGAGTATACGTGGGTACACTTTGTTTGTCTTGGTTTTAACTGTGGGTACACTTTGTTTGTCTTGGTTTTAACTATCCAATATTAGTGAAAGGTTTAACCAAATTTTATTAATATTCCCAAAGAATGGGAAAAAAAACACAGCAATATCAACTTTTGGCAGTTTACTAGAAATAGTTAAAAGAAAGGCCTTTTTATTAAAAATGTAAGATTTTTTTTTTGGCTGTCTTTTTTTCTATTTTGGTTGTTCCTGGCTAATCCTGAAAACATGCATCAGAGTAAACTTAAGCAAAGTATGACATCTTACTTGTTCCAGACTGGTGGTTTTTTGACACGTTGATAAATTTGCTTAAAAGATTGAGAGGGAATACATCTTTAAGCTATCCTGAATTTGAAGACATAATCATGCATAGGAAATAAAGCTATTATTTGGTCCTTGCACCAAAAAATTATGTGTAGAATTTTGGAGATATTGATATATAGCTCTTTGTTTCTCTATGGCTCCCTGCTATACTCATCTGAGGACATCTAGACTGTGATGAAAGTTGAATGGAAGGATTTAGGTTTTCTACTGGTTTTTTTAATAGATTTACCGCTGAAAGAGTTCTGACTCCATTCATGGTCCATTGTAAAAAATTAACAGTCATTTCAATTTTCTAGAGTTTTGACGTTGTTAATCAATTGTTTGCCCTGGGGATTATAATTGGGCAAAATTTCAGGTATGCAATCCACTGAAATGACAAATATTCTGGA
>Ga0307514_10001704_pt1 | contig 25235 bp, 33 predicted proteins | sample 16_EM_MG_FD_203088 | JGI IMG/M metagenome (GOLD analysis project Ga0307514, IMG submission 203088) | Populus trichocarpa ectomycorrhiza microbial communities from riparian zone in the Pacific Northwest, United States - 16_EM | ecosystem: Host-associated > Plants > Roots > Unclassified | place... | reverse complement strand
GTCAGGCAGTGACGAGCCCTCTTAATTGCAATAGACTAACAACTGCCGTGCTTGCTCGCAAGCATGTCCCGCATAGTTTCTGGAAAGTGAAAGAAGCCTTTCATGGACCTGGCCTCCTATGCCACTGGCCATCTTTCAAGCTCTTCTCGTGACTAATATGAACCCCCGCTAAAGGGCATATTACGGGCTGTATAAACTTGCAAGTCTTGGCGTGGTATGCACCATTCGACTGTCAACAAGTCCCACTATCACTGCTAAGGGAGAACCCCTAACAATTGTTCTGAGAACTTGCGATGTTTGTTGTACAATCTAGTTGCTCTGCCATACGCTTTCCCCCCAACATATTCCACTCCAACTACCTGTCTATGAGCCATTGTCTTGGTCGGATCAGGGGTACAGGTGAGATCAGCCTACTCATGGTCTATTGGTTCTTCGTTGGGAGTATCTTCACCTGGTGGTGCACCTGGTACATTGTCTAGGAGTTGATCATTAATTGACAGCTTGTCGATGGTCATTCAGGTGCACCTACTCTATTCAAACCATAATAGCTCAGGGTGATGCCAGCCGGCAGGTGGTAGACTCCCATTGGGTAATAGCCTTTCATTCATCAATATTGGGTGATATTGTTGTTAGTGAGCTTCCAGTAGGTTCTTGTTGCATAATGTCTTTTTGCATATAAAGCATTTAGCAGGTTTCCGGCGAGTGTTGAACATGGTTGAGATATGCTCAGTGTTCTGACAAACCTCGATGATGGTTTAGGCGGTATGGCTTGTTGCTGGATTTGAGCCTCAAGGATATTTGTTTGAAAGCGAGCTAACTCTAACTCAGGTTAGCGTATCACTTTCAAAGCCACATCACACCCCACCAAATGTAGAGGAGGGGTAAAACAAAGTCAAGATCAGTTGTGTTTACAAACTAGGATAATATCAATCAAATCCTGCACAATAATGCTGCACATTGTCTACTGAAAATCATCAGCAATGAAAGTTTCATGTGTCATCACTGCGATCAACTTTTAATACTGTTGATCAGGTGCTACTACAATCGGCCTTATCGTATACGACATGATGATGGCATTGTGCAGGTTATGTCTACGCTCGAGCCTCAAGCAGCAGATACCATCTGCTTAATACAATGAATAGGTAAGTATCCTAGCTGCCTGTATGCCCGCTCAATGATCATCGAGAACTGACATGGTGGTAGGATGTTTTTGTCCGCAATGATCCTTGACCAGTGGGTGGATTGTGAGGAGACAACGAGCTTAATAGAAGGAGCTCAACAGGTAGGAATCACTGTTGCTGGTCGACTAACAGGCCTCATATTGAATGAAGTAGTAGGTCGTACAGGCACATTTTGAGTATGAAACGCCTAGTTGTGGTAACCTTCCAACCGGATATAGTTCTTGTTAGGTTCCTGGAGATATCATGTCGTATCCCTTCTATGACCTTTACAGTCATGAACTGAAAAAAGATGAGGTTCGATCCAAGATCCTACTATACGAATTCGAGGGTATAACAAAGAAAGGCAAGAAGAGTGTGAATATGATTTCTTCTTCTCAGCAGGATTTCATGGGATTAAAGGCGAAGTGAAACACCACAGTTCGTGACAATGAACATGGAAACACGAGGCCTTCATTCCGCCAAAGGTCACTGCTACCTTCAATATTCTCAACTATACTCTGCTTCATTCGAAATCACCAATTGAATCGATTATTTGATTACTACCATCTTTTGTTCACATATGATGTCGACGAATGGATCTCCGCCGAAGACTACATATATGGCTCCAACCACTGGGCGGTTTGGCTCACAACAACGCCCAGATGACAATGTGGGAGCATCAGATAATAATGCTGCAAATACACCGAGCAAAGACACTCAATTCGGGCAGCCCGCAAATCAATTTCATCGAACACCCCTGGGGTATAGTTACCCGCCTTCCCAGCCACCATGCCTAGGCGCTCTCCAGTTCTACCACCAGGCTCCATTCAACATGACACCAGGTACACAACCAAGCTCTAGTGCGATCCAAGGATATTCGAGTTATGGGCCATCGTGGCAAGCATATGATTTCCCCCAAGGAGGATATGGTGGACCTCAAATGTTCCCCCCTCTGCAATTCACAGGACATGGGCCGTCATCTCCAGGCGCACGTCGAGTCCCTCCAGCTCCGCCTCGAAACAATCCAGTCATTTGGCCGACCTCTTCCGCTTCCACCGCTCCAGGACAACTTCCCGGCGCACCGGGTAGACCCCCCAGTAGTCTCCCAATGATACAATTTCAGCTGGCTGCGGAACCGCACAGCACAGATGTTGCCAAGATTGCCGATATGCCCCCATTGCCAGATATTTCATATGCCCAATACGATGCAGAATATGAGAGCGACGAGTTGTCGGACTTGGGCGGGGCCGAAGGCAAAGCCTCAATCAGCTTGAAGCAAGTGGAATTCTCCTTGAAGCAATTTGCCAAAAGGATGGTGCAGCCCAACTTTAGTACGTTGAACAAGAGGAAGAAAGTATGGGTGGCTGGGTTTCTGGAGAAGAAGCTTCGGTCTAGTATCCGGGGACAGAACCCTCTGAAACAGCCCCAAGATGGACCTCTGTCCTCGGAGATAGGGGTTGCAGATATTTTGGAGACTTTCGCGACCTGGCTGCTGTTGGAAAATTTCGGTAATACCGAATGGATTTGGTGGCGATGGGGGGAGATGTTTTTGAAGAAATGTGGAAGTGACATTCGGAAGGCGAGGCAACTAGCGACTGGCAACTGATATGGGCAAGCGGGCGGGCAAAAACACGAGAGGTAACTTTCCCGAGTTGCCAAATACAACTTTCATGGTTGTGATTTGTCAAGTGCCGAATGGCAGCAATGTCCAGACTACCAGCATGCAACTCCAAGCTTCACATACAGATGTGAGGCAATGGGAGGAGCTGATTGATTTCATCGAACAAAATTGTAGCCCGAAAGAACCATACAGTCTGACTGCGATATACCAATGCAACTAGACGCCGGGAGAATTGGACCAAGAGTATATGGGATTATACGCACTGGGGCAAATGGTTAATGACCATCTGTCTGGTCAGATTTCATACAACAGTTCCCTTTCAAATGCCTCCAAGTTGAAACTGGGACACAATGTAAAACGATTTTTGTTAGAAATGAAGGTAGTGACAGGGAAGGATATTGTGGAGCACATAAATAGGCTGGTGAAGGTAATCCCTGCTAGCCTTGTTCAGGTTAGTTATGCCCCATAGTTAATCCGCATACTAAGACTTCAGAGGGAGCCGATGGAAATAAAGGAGTGGTGGATGAGGAGGCACATGGGAAAAAGACTGATAGTAGTGATAATGTAAGTTCTGATTGAGTGAATACAATTGATTATATTCCACATACTTGTTGCGTCCAAATGCTTGTCTGTGAAATACTTAACATCGCAGTGAATTTCAGGAGAGCCGGAATATTAGCCCATCAGCCCAACTTACTTCAGAGCAACTGAAAGAGATCATTGAGGAAGAAAACAAGTCCAACCAAGGAGCAGGTTAGGTTCAGGAGCAAGTGGATGCAGAAGACCTCGATGCAGCAAATTCCAGTTAAGTGCGAAATACTGTTCTCAATACAATCAACAACCAATTTGAACACGAGTGTCTTGAGGAGGCGGTCAGGCTGCTGAATGCTCATCCGATTCATCAATCAATAGATGACCGGGTTCCAGGCCACAAGTATTCAATCCCAGGCCTGCCCGGAACAAAGTTTCTGGCATGCCAAGTTTGGCCGATCTGGTTCATCGTGCGGAGTTCGGTTTGGGATACTCATACGCCAGGAGCACTGGTGGCGGATGAAACAGGTCTTGGAAAGACTTTCACCTCGGTGGCAGCAGCAATGATTTGAAAACTGCAGACTGAGAAAGTTGTCATGGGGTTACCGCTGTCGATTTTGTGGGGGAATACACTTGCAGAGTGGGTGAATATTGTACAGAACAACTTTCCTGGGATAATCGGTGAAGAACGGGAATGGTGTCCACTGCAGAGACATAATTCTGTGCCCCGCCGCCTCATAGAGATCCAGAATACTCCACCGCATAGGCATTCGCCACTAACATCCGCCCTTGTACCAATCCTGATGGTGACAATGCTCGGAGATGGAGCGACGTTCACGAGTGTCATCAACACGATGAAATTTGCAACAGATTTCAAACTCATTAACTTGTTGCACGCGGAAAATGTGAATCTCACCCACAAGGATCTAAACACCAGTCTTGACGTGCCGGAAAACCGATAGAATATCGACCTTGTTTCGTATGATACCTTAATATCCAGAGCGAAGTCATCAAGCAACGGCCAACTCTCACACTGTGCTTGGCATTTTGGGATATTTGATGAGTCTCATCAGTATAAGACGAAAAATAGTGTCGGCTGGGGAATTGCGATGAATGCCAGAATTGGATTCACCCTTCAAGTCACTGCTACGGCGGGTTTCCATTCACTCTATGTCTGGTGTTTTCAGACGATGTGGCTGTTTTCAGGTGCACCTAAAGATCCAGAGGATGAGACTGTGATGGAAATGCATCGCGCTGATGCACTGTATTCTACTGTGAAAAGTTTGATGCATGTCATCCGGACTGAAGACGAAGAAGCTCAACAGGATGCGGCACACCGGATGATCCAAATTGCAAAACCCTGGACAATCAGGAGGTGGTCAGAATTGAAACTTGTGAATGCGAAACCACTTGTTTGGATACCAAACGAGAATGCACACCTTGTTGATCTCGAGTGGACTGACGATGAGCAAGCAAAGCTGCAGACCCTTGTAGAGAGATACACTTCACGGGGTGCTTCAGGAGCATGGAGGGTCCATCGATGGTGGCTGGAATGCTTCTCATTGGTATTGGGAGACATTGAGGATCGGAATGACCTTTCTTGACAATGGTTCAACGAATGCCCACTCGACACCTGGGTGGATTCTCCAATTTTCCGATAGCTGAGTGACACCTTTCTCCCAATGCTTCTCAATGACCCTGCGGAGTATCCCGAGCCTGACAAACACGACGCATTATATGCGGCGCTCCTGCATGAGCCTGAATGTAATAAAAGCGCCTTGCCTCGTGTACCTCCTCCTCAAAAACACGGTGCTGATTTGTCTGCTGCCAGGCCAATTTTGTCATTTGAAGTGGTGGCTCATAAAGTTTTGTGCGGATTATTGTGATATATTCTACATGTATGCGGACATGGGTAATGATGAGCGCACAGAAATGCAGCTTAAATTCCAAGATTCGCCAAATCCCTCTGTGTTCGTAACTACACCTAAAGTGGGTGGGACAGGCCTAAATCTCACAGCAGCAAACCATGCGGTAATAACCCAGAAGTTCTGGATATTGACTGAGCCACGACAGGCATTTGCACGGGTTGTCCGACTTGGTCAAAACAGAGTTCCACACACCTGGCTATTAAACACTGGACCAAGTGGTTATGATAAAAGAGCAAGTGATCTCCACCTGCTCTCAGGAGTGGCACATTTGAAAGTCCTGCATGGCCTGATGAGCCGACCGAACATCACGGCTTCAATGATATACTGGATTCTGGAGTGTCGCGCACACCATACACAGCAGCGTACGGAGTATGCAGATGTCATGCCATCAGATGGTGAAGATGAACAATAATTATTTGGGCAGTGTAATCAAGGTACGCCTCTTTAAACATTCTACCAGCACAATCTCCCCAACTGATGAAAAATAGGCAAATGGTATGGAGAATAAGGCACTTATGGGGAGTATTGGTTCGAGCTCGATTCCATTTCGTGTAAGTTGATTATTGTTACGGGGGTGTTAATGCCACGTTTCAATAAAACATTTATTAACTTAAATACAGCCGCCTATCTAACTTCTTTTTCTCTCCTCGTCTTATCCTAAGACTCAACCTCTTGTCCTTGCACAAGAGCGCCCTCTAAAAACAGTCCCCGTTTTCTTCCTGATCGTGATAGTGGCTCGTATCGATAAGTTCCTCGAAAGGTAACCTGCCCGTCGAAATAAATCTGCAGACGTCGTACGTTATGCCAAGATATTCGGTTGAGTGTAATACCCAGTATTGACCAGAGGTATTCCTGGTTTCCTCGTACCAGAGAAACAACTCTCCGAACTGTTGGACGAGATGATCGTGGGCCGTACGTTTCGTCGATTGACTCAAGGTAGACATATATTTGGAATTCGCTTGTATGAAGTAGGGAAGATATTTTGAAGTTTGTAGATAGAATTCTTAATAATATTTTAAGGTGTTCTTCGCTGGTAATGTCTGACTGTGGATTGCTGCTAGAGCTTGGTTCTTCTCATTGTCGGGGAGACAATGCGAGTTCTTTATAGTCTTTAGCTGGCTCAAGTTTGGCCGCCATTCCTCTGACTATGACAACAGACTTGCTTGATAGCTTATCTCGGAATACTGTCCCGAGAGCCGCCACGAATTCCCTCAAGGTTATCGTGTGCATGCATGACTGGTTTGAAAGCTTTGCGCTCCTCGTATGAGGCCATCATCATGTCATGATATCAACGCATCGTATCACAACTCGTAACTTTACCTAGACATCTTGCTTATCGTTCGTTCAGTAGTTGGAACATCTGACGTCATATAGACTCTATCAGCGCTTATCGCAATATAATAATAACTTGAAGTTATTAATGCCTCACCATACCAATTTGGCTATTTGGCATTGCGTCAGAGATTTATGTCGGGGACCAACCGATACTCTGACAACGTAGATTATGACACCCTCTTGGGGTTGCGATGCATACTAACCCAAACCAATGAGCAGGGTCGCTTCAGGCCTCATATCTTCAGCCAATGCCATTAATCCCTCACGCACTGCATGCTTAGGTTCCGGACTTCCGTGAACCGGGGAGTGTGCGCATTATTCCTTATCTCTGAAAGATATGGTGCGACGATCCCTCGTACTCGCATATTGCATAACGCGTGCTGCACATCAATTAGGATGTGTTGTCCCGCTATCGAAGTCTAGTTGGTGTAATGTATAATCATGCGCACCGCTGATGATTTTTCACATCCCGGCTATGGCGACATAATTGCGTCATCTTGCGAATCCGCACGATAGGACTGCTCTCTATCGCGTCATCACATGCGGCTCAGATGTAACCCCGCTAAGAGCCGTCTGACTGATCACATGTCTTCATTCGCAAGAAGGTGTTTTGCTTCAATGACTAATGGTATCCACTTCCGAATGGTAGTCAAGAGTACTTGCTTGAATAACATGTATCATTACCGCTATCAGGAGAGAACCCCTAACAATTATGGTGATGAATATGGGATGAAGTCAATGATCAACAGATATCTGGTAAACTGTAACATATCCTCATTTGGATGCTCAAATATGTGATGAAAAGCACGTGTGCCGGTTTAATGGTCGACTAGGTCAATTTCTGCGATGCTGTACGTTTCTCTTTGTCTCAATGTGACGATGCTGCTGTCACATGTCATTGTCATTGTATATTGTCCATGTGGAATTGTTACACCACATTCTGTGAATGGGATTCCAGTTATCAGGTGCACCTGAACCTCCATGTGTGATTCAAATTATTAGTATGTTGTCTGTTGCAGGCGCACCGGACACTAGAATTGCGAAAGAATTCGGGATATCCACTGAATCTACAATGCTGAATTATTTACAATCAATTGCACATGAGAATTGATATCAACTTCTCGACTCTCCTGAAACCGATTCATCACAATATATCTTTAATCATCCAGGGATGGAAAGACTGTCTAAGCAATATCGAGTTAATGTATCGTATCCTAAGACACGGCTCGCGTATTTCAGGCTTTCCCAAAGAATACTGCCCAGTAATTCCTTGCTCAGTCATGAAATTCAGGCACACCTCAGATCCGCACTCCTGTCGAGTGTGATGGTCTCAGATTTGACACTGCACGCATATTCGATTCAATGGCTAATTTCGACATGCAGGTACTCATTATTCACACCTAATCCCACTTCAGGTAAGCCCCTGAAACGTGAAGACACGCTTCCCATTACCATTGAATCGGTGGCGGCCAGCACACAGAGTGTCATCTTTCAGACACGAAACTTTTGGGTGCAGGCACCGCTCATCCCGCTCCAACCCAGCTTATTATCTGAATCTATGCTTGATCGGTATGTAAAGGCCGCCGCTTAAATGCCATAACTGTCATACTCCATGTCAACCAATCCATTGGAGAAAGGTGTCCACCACACGCTTACCATTGATGCACTGCCCTGGGCGATCAGTAATGACACTTAACTGACCTTTGACTAAGAAGTGTGTTCAGACCTTACATTTACAAGAGCCTAAAATAGCTTCGGTCGTTTGGGCTCCATAATCGAGATGCAGCTTGAGAGAGCGAACCTCAAAAGAGAGCTTCTGCTGAGCGATTCTGCAGATGACCGGCAACTCCCGCTCACTGGTATACCACACTTCCTCAATAAGGCTTAAATTCACAGCTCCTCTAATGCAGACTTAACTACATTTTGACTAACTTGTATGCTTGGGCCTCCAAAAACCCGTATCTTAAAATGGATTGTGTGAACCGATTTCCATCAAGAGAGCTCGAAGAGATAGAATCTGAATAGGAATGTTGGCTCAGCAGCTCCTATCTTGAACGCCTGAAGTTCGTGACAAATCATGAACAGACGATATCTGATTTCCGCTAACATCCAATCCCAAGAGTGCATGAAGAACAAATCGTGATGAAAGCTCGAGTAAAGAAAAGGCAGTTTTTGGAGTACAAGTAACTGTCTAAGTAAGGCGAGCCTGCAATAGCAGACATTAGATTGTATCCTGCGTGCCAATTCAATGTTTGCTGCGCCTCAATCGGCCAGAACTGCATGCTGTTATTCGTCTTTGCACTGTCAAATGAAACCTCATGATGCATTCATATTGTTCCTATGCACTGCTTTGAACGCCAATATTTATATTTAGTCAACATTGTAGCATTGAGACTCATAATGAGTTTGTGATTAAATGATGCGGTGTTTACAAGATAGTGCGCAACATTGTAATGTGACTATTTATGACCCATTCACTCGCAATCTTGGCATTGACAACATCTGGAATCGATGAGATTACCCCTGAGTCTTCATCGTACCTTTACCGTTCTTTCTCTATGTTGAATCTCTCCTTTATAAACCAAAATTCTCCATCCTCTGTTACACTGACTGCATACACATTGTGACTTCAGCAGACTTGGACCGCTGAAAGTGAAGTTCTGCACCTGATATTGCCTAATCGACCCCTAACTTTGCTGCAGAATCCTAAAACGACAGAATATCATCAAAATAGGATGTCTATCCAACTGGTATACCGCATTCTGGGATTCATACTTATTCACTCTCCGCAACAAACTCGGTTTGAACCCATGTAACTTCAACTGTTCCCACTCACAAAGGTCCCAACTCTATCCTCCGTCCAAGTCCTGCAAGATTCATCAACACACAAACATTTCTGTGCCACGCAGTCACCACCCATATGCTTGAACTAGAGGCATAATGAACTCCCTTTGGCGGAGTTACATGCGGAGGCGATCATGATGAACCCATTTCTCAGGATTCGACCTATGTCCGGCCCTGAGAACGAGTTAGTGAAACAACCATGTTAATGTGCCAAGTTCTTCAGGTGCATCTGGTTCAATTCTAGGTAGGTTGGATTAATCCAACCTCGTATTTATGGGTCAATAGCGGATTTGGATCCGAATGCTAACACTCGGGAATTGGGGGCATGAAAAATCCATCTAGTCCGGTGCACCTGACGCTTCATCAATCTCAACACAAATCTAGCTTCGACAATATATATATGAACCGCAAACACTGTCAAGCGGACTCTTTCCTGGCACAACTTGAATTGCATCCTCCTCGGCCGCGCGTCACTGTTGCCAGGCACGCCTCGAATTGCATCCTCCTCGACCGCATGCTACTTTGTTGCCCTATGCTCCCGTTATTCTATTAAACTTCCTACTGTATTCACTCTTATATGTTTCTGTCTACATTCCGCAACTTCACTTCATCCACATGGAACCTACAGCCAGCCAGGTGAGGAATCACCATTCACAGAATAATCAAGAAGCACACCTTGAGCGAGCACTTGCATGTGCATTGCAGAAAACAGCCAATTTTCATTGCCGATCGAATGTTTGAACTCCAACCTTCGTGTATAGTGTTAGAGATTGCTAATGCCCATGCAATAATTCATATGAGGCAGGATGATGATGATACTGATCGGGAGGAGATCAGCGATGACGACAGCGAAGATGCTCGAGAGTCTACCTTGTCATCTGATATCGAAGAAGACGATTTGGACAACCAGCAAGAGGTCCTACATGTAGGTTAGGCCCACCGTGATAAGATAATAGGAACTACTAGGGTTCCACAGTGAAAGAAACAGAACTGTGCCGATACTGTCATTGCCCGCCCTTCACTACCGAATCCGCGACATCCAGCCAGGGCCTTGTCACCACCATTGCTGAAACGCCAAAAGTCAACCATCAACATATTACGCGAGTCTGACATTGTACCTGCCCAGGCGCTCCCGCTTCCCAAGGCTGATGGAGACCAGAATGTTCCTCAACCAAAGGCCAGTGGAGATCACAATGTGCCACAACACCAAAAGGCTAGCTTTGAGGTAGCAAAACGGTTGATGGAGGCAATCGTATTCGCAATGACTCCCAGGCTAATCATTTCCGATGAGAAGTACTCCATGGTTGACGAAGCTTGGCAACTAGCCATTGAAGCCCAGGATTGTCCGCGGGCATTAGCAGGTGCTCCTGTCGGTATGCGATCTGTGTGTCAATTCCCCAGTGGTCCATCTCTTAAAATCGATCCAGAAACCCGAGAAGCCATATGTGTTTATTCTGTTTTCTGTTCCTCGATTGGACTTGTGATGATACTAATCCCCAACAATATACATAGTGAAGACTAAAAATTAGTGCAATTCGAGGGGGTTTGGCAGATGGAGCTCGTCGTACCATTGTCGGTAGTTACCGGTTGGATTTAGGATCAGAGACTGAGCTTCAAATCCAGGTTAAGGAGCTCCTGTTTGATGATGCTTATCTCTCGAAGGTCATCGATGATAAAAAGTCATGGTTCATGCGGATGGAAGTGCTTGACTTAATATATCAACAATGTTTCTTCACCGCCAATAGCTTGGGGCTACAGGTGACCACATCGCAGGTCTTTCAACCTGTCGCACCGCAGACGTTAGCCCTCGTGGTCAAAGCTATTCATTTTGAGCTGTCTGAGTATGCCACAGGAAAGAAGGTTACAGTTATGTTTTCTCAAGATGAATATCCAGGTAAATTTTGCCCTTCCCTGGTGATGGATTGTATTACTGCAGAAGCCACTGCACTCATCAACTACACTTGGTGGGGCTGCCTCATACCCCCCCCCCCCGATGGTTCTCCTCCACTACAATAGGTGCTCCTCAATCAGCATCAGCAGTCCTCAGTCTGGATTGGTGCTTCGATATTTCATTCAGCACTCCATACTGCATTTCTTTTGGTGCTCCTCTAGAATGGGTGCTTTTCGACCTCGATCAGGAGCGCCTCTATTTTATTCCAGACTCATTATCTCTCTCCCTTTGGGCGATGCTCAGCACACATGGGCTACTCCGCTGGATAGGCGCTCCTTGACCTCGATTTGCGCCCCTCAATTTCATTCCGCACTCCTCCATCACCATCATCACTCCCCTTGCCCACCCTGCACTCCACATCAGGCACTCCACCTTTCCTGATGGCACACCTCTTTTCCCCACGAATTAATCATATTGCCTTTCAAACTCCATGTTGATTCACTGTGACCTGACCTAACCTCTCAAATGCAACCCTTTTGATATCACAAATCGAGCCAAACAACATTCGAAATCAACTTCGCCCACTCTCCAGGCCCGAATCATTTGGAAATACAAGGAGCGTCTGCAGCTTCTTTGCCCCGTTGATGAATTGTGTCTACCTGCGTTTGTCGGCCCTGATAAGATGGGAGATTTAGTGGATGATATTGAGACTATGTTCGATTGATATCATTCGATCGCTTAGCCGGGTTATTGTTTCTGGTTTATCTGCTTTCATTTTTGAATCTGTTACGGGGGTGTTTTAGATCCCAATAACTAATACAATATTTATTGAATCTAAGTACAGCCGCCTATCTAATCTCTTTCTCTCCTCGTCTTATTCAAAGACTCAACCTCTTGCCCGTCTCGCAAGCGCTATCTCTTCGCTCAATTCCAATTCCACTGCCGCGTCTCCTATCTCGGCTAAATTGAACCGGTGCCAATTGCCGTTACCAATATAGACGAAGATTAAACTTCCCCGTCGAACAACCACTCCTCGGAAAATTCCTCGAAGGGTAAAGCGCCGGTGTTGAGATATCTCAGCACCAGGTAGTCGATATTCTCGAGCTGACAGAAAAGCAAAACCACAGCGTAGATGTGGGTTAAACGGTGCTCTGCCAACGCGGAAAACAATCTGCCGAAACTCTCGACTTTCTGTTGCAGTGTGTACTCGGCTGGTGTGTATTGATGTCCAGGCATAGACGGCCCAGTCTCGTGTATGAATGAGGGAGGTAATTTTGAATAGATAGAATTCTTAATAATATTTTAAGATCGTCTTCGGTGTTCTCTGAAAGCTAAACTGTTTGCTGGTGATCCCCCAAATCCTTCGACCAACGCTGGCTCTTTATAGCCCACTCTCTCTTCCTTCGGTGTGATAGTGTTATCTCGGCCATGCCCCTTTGCGCCCGATAATAACTTACCACAACACCCTCAGGTAATTGTGTCTGTGCAATGTGGTTTGAAAGCATTATGCTCCTGATAACTATCAGGCCATCCATTGCGCGATATCAGCTTATCCTTTCCTAACTCAGACATCTTTGCAATCGTACGAGTCGGTAGTTGGAACATTCACCAATCAAAATGGTAATGCTTATCGCCTCTTAAATCCCTCATGTAGGTGAGCGAATTAATTGCGTCATAGATTTAATCGGCGACCAACCGCTGCTATGCCAACGTAGATTACTGACGCGTAAGCTCGTATCCGATACAAGGTTACATTGCGATCCAGACCACTAGAGCCAACTAGTGGTGTTCGCTCTAGGCACATTGCCTACGTCATTAATCCCTCAGATACGTCATGCTAAGGTCGAGACATTTCTCCAGACCGGAACGTGCCTCTCGGATCCTAGCCCGTTACAGGTAGGGGAGAAGAGTTCTCTTGCTTGCATTCTGACTTAACATCTGCTGTGCGTGATTACCACGCATGTCCCGCAGAGTATCCAGGCGTGAACAAAACATCCACGTTTCGCGTGACCAACATGAACCCCTGCTAAGGAGCATGTTGCTGACCACCGGACGGTACTCGCATAGGTGTCATGCATATCGTAGATATGTATGCTCTTGTAACCAATAATCAAGTATCATTATCGCTTCTAAGAGACAACCCCTAACAGATTCACTTGTCATTTTCTTTGGTTCTTCCTTAATGTAGCGATGCGAACTGTAGAATGTTGAATGAGATGCTGGGTACTATAGGATGATTTAGAAGTTGATAATGAACAGTATTCGATGCATCATGCGTGTAGGGTATTCTTATTGCTTGTTTACATCTGGAGAAACTCAGATAACGCCTCGAATGAATATCCGTAAGAACCTAGGCATCTCTCAGAGTTATTATGGGATTCCTGCATTGGTTGGGCGACAGTCCCAGGTGCTCCCAAACTTATCACAACCGCTCCCATGGTGCTCCCATACCAGTCATCAGAGATCCCAGTTACTCTGAAGGCCGGCCGGAATGCCCTCCTTGGGTCTGATTCTCTCCTGAAATTGACACTTCTAACTTCACACTCCGCCTCCTCTCACACACTCCTGGAGGCTCCCAGTGACTAAAATATATTTTGCTGATGTGGGATGAATCTTGGATCGCAGACCAACTGTATATACAGAGAGGTTGATTGGCATTGCAGGATTTCCTTTTCTTCTCTCTTTACTCATTGTCTTGTACAGCAAAGCAAGTTACAACTTTGGAATCACCTTTGATGTGGATCTTGTCCCGATTCACTCGAACTGGATTTCAAGTCTCTGGCCTTGTTCTCTGATATCAGATTACTTTTACGAATATCTCCTATGCCCGATCCCACCCATTACACTTAGTATGCTGGGACATGACCTGGGATATTGTGTGAGACGCCACCAAAAAAATCAGGGCGGCTAAAACTGGGGATTCTGACAACTGACTAATGGCTCTGGCAAGGCCGGGGCATGATCATCATCAGCAAAAAGCAATATTGGCTTCTGAAAATGGACCCCACCAATTGATCCTTCTGCACATTCTCTACAGACAATCTGAGCAATGTATATGCAATCTTCCACCATGATTTGAAAAGTTGAATCATGTCATCACGTCGTCACGACATGTGAAAAACTTATATCGCCATTTTAGCTGATGTAATGCACCATATTGTTTTGAGGTTGGTCGTCTAGATTTCAATTATTCCAACGGTTTTTTGAACTGTTCCATTGATTTCACAAATATTCTTAACTATTTAGTCCCTTAAGACATTGATTATATACTAGCATGCACAACTCCCATTTAAAAAATTAAGACACCCAGAGAAAATACTCATTAGATTTCTAATTGTTGCTGCAACGATTCCTTCAAGCATCGAGTCAAATAATCTACATGTGAAACAAATTGAAAGTATTCAAAACAATTGAGTTAGTCAGGTACCACCATGAGCTACCTGGCTGCGGCGTCATGGGATGAAGAGGTACAGTTCCTTCAATTATATGTATAGGGACAATGTAAACGTGTCCAACTGCGCAACACGGCTTTAAACAGTAGGTTCCATCGTGCAAGGGTTACATTGGAGGTTAATGCCTCTCTTCAACAATCATCATACCAGTGGTTGACATTCTGAAAAAGTGATGAATGGGGCTTCGTGGCTGGCGCGTGCCCAAATATACTCGTGTTTGACTGCAGCTTCCCATCACCTAGACCAATATGACTACTTCCTGGTCGAGAAGTCCCTTGCGGCACTTGCGCTATTCCATGGACAATGTCAAGGCACTCCATTCATTCTGCAATCGGTGTCAGTACAGGTGCCACTGCATCATCATCTTTTTGCAGTTGAACAACTGCCGGAACCCTCAATTCGGTTGTGCTCTGCTGCATATATCTTGCATGGAAGTACTCTGCCGCGTCCTCCCATCCCAGTTGTTGAAATTGATCAATCTTCTTCTGCTTCTAACGTAACCTCATCTTGCGCTGCTGCACCGGTTCAGTGATTGTTCCCATCACTCAGCCGGGTTCCTCATCTTCGCTCAGCTGGCCCGGCTCTGTCTCTTCTTCACCGTCATCTGCCCCATCCTCCTCATCATGGGATCATGCAAGATCACACAGACTGTCTCCGATAGCAACCATCCTGTCCTGAATAGACATTTGGGGCTCTCTATTCATCACTCCGGCATTTTCAGCTTTCCTTGTATCATCTGGCACTTGCTGTACCTTTGACTCTGCATAGTCAATTTGCTTTATTGCCCCGGCGGGCTCTCTGTCGATATAATACTCAATCTATCTTTCTTTCACTTCATTCCGTGCGAAGAGACAGTCTGGTCGTTTCTCAGCCACAAGATTCATTTTCGATCGCTAGTTGCGCAGTGAGTCAATGGCTTGGACACTCTATACATCGATGCCGCTCCTGGCTTGATTCTTTGTTGACGGCATTGGGTCGACGGTATTGGGTCGACTGCATTGTTGAGTTGCGATATTTGCCCACCGGAAGTGGGGAATAGGTTTTTTTCGGTGTATTGACCATTGTAGTTTGCGTTGACTTTGTTGTTGGGCAAGATGTTGGATGTTGCTAGATATGGGCAATATGGCTGCCAGCTGCGTTTTTTAAATCAAGGTCTGTACATTTACTCATCATCAAGAATGCAAAATCTCGATTTTGACTGTTCATAAAACGTGAATTATTAGGCTAACAGTCCAACATGACTTGATTGCTCCAATCAGGTTCATGTATTATCCTGGCGATACTTTGAGACAAACATCGGCAGCTGTCCTTCCCCTCACACAATGTCCATTTAAGGTCTGACAATCATGTGATTTAGGCTGTTGTACACTGCAATTTGTCCCTGTTCACCAACACACATCATCGGACCTACATATTTCACGTGGTGGGGCAGTGGGTAACCCCTGCAACCTGCGGCCATATGAGCAGGATTCATCTTGAGTATAACATCAGCAACAAACCTAGTGTCCGTCAGGAACACCCGTGTGTTTCTGACGGCCCTGACGGCCCTGACGGAACCTCATACCCTCTGACAGAAAATCAGATGCGACCCGTTGCCCAAGCAACTGGTCGCGTGGTATGCCTCCATTGCTGCCGCTATTCGACCACACCTCTTATTGTTGCGACGCATCGCGTTGTATATTACGCTGGCTGCCCCAGCGTCAGGCTTCCTTTACTTTGCGTCTGGAATGTGGTGATGTATACGCACCATCAGATCGATATGTGTGTTACACTCTTCACAGGGCTCCACCTACATTGTAGGCGTTTACCCATGGCCTGCCGGTGTTTATGCCTTTCACCGGCCGAGTGCCACATTTTTGATCTCTGCTATTGCTATTTATCGGATGCTGCACTCTCCCCTATATGTTTAACTTTGAGATCTTGTCACTTATTACAATACAGTCTTCACTTCGCATACATCGCTTGCCGTTGCATTTGCTTCGCCATTATCGTATTTTACAGGTCTGAAATATACTGTCCAATCTTCACACTCTCTAGTACTATACCCTCAGTCCACCAAAGTCTGCGTTAATCCATCATCAGCTTGCGATGCTTCTTCCTCCTCATCCGCATTCACATCTTCACTATCATCGCCCTCATACCTGTCCACATTACTGGTTCCCAGGTCAAACCTATCGAGTTCAGTTGCGGCTCGTGGTCACCGCCTGGTGGTGAGGATCCCATCGCTCTGGTCCATTTCTTCACCTTGATCGCCGTAATCCTTGAAGCCCCCTGGCATCCCAAAATGCAGTTCGTCATCCGTACAATTGTTGTCTTTCGGGATGTTTGGGTCAGTGCTTCCAATATCTGGCTCCTCAAGTGCCACCTCGCAGGTTAAATCGTCAAGAAGTATAGCATTGTCAACATGCACTGCTTCTGTGCTGATGACTGTGGCAGGCGTTGGGTCCTCTGCCTGTTGGATCTGACGCTTGACTCTCGCAAGAGTGTTTTTATACACCCTCTGTTGGAAGCTCTGCGGTAGTGTGTTCCAGGTAATCGTGAAGAATGTCTACGTGTCTGCAACGCTGGGCGACGTTAACAGATTGCGACCCGTTGCAGCGCAGCAGGATGCGATCTTATCACCGTCATTCTTGTAGTTGAAGTAGTTCAAGCGATCAGGTCTATCCGCATTCAGCTGTGACTGGGAAGCTTTCGGATGAACGCCTTAGTTCATTTTCCACTCCAGGAGAGCATGGCACAACGCAGTGCAGGTAAACATGATCAGTGGTGAGGGTATATCACTGTCCCTGTCATCAATCATGGAATTATAAAATCCATCAGCAGAGTTACCGCAGTTATTTACCCGATGATAAAATTTGATATAGATAAACACGGGATTGCTTCCGCCAGCAAGTAAAGTGGACGCTGGCCAGTCATTAGCAGCTTTCGAAACTTTCTGAGTTGGATTTCGACCGTGTACACCACCTTCCACATGCTCTGCCACAGGAAAAAGGTACTTATTGTCGGCCAGAAAAGAATCAATGAATTCCAAATGCTCTCCGTTGGATTCAAAGGGGTGGAGATCAAAATGCTCTGCTATATGGTCCCTTGCGGATGTAATATAATGGTATTTAACTTTGTCGACTTGTGCCCGAACCTGGTACCGGATTGAGCTTGTAATATCCACCGTGGGCCATCGCTTCAGAGTACCTCTCTCAGGATCTGCTCTGTGCATGCCTCAAATGCTATGGACCAAATGTTGTTTTGCTCCATAGCGGTGTTCCAGGACTTCTCTATTATCTGCCAGTGTGGGGCTTCAGTGAATGCTTTCGCAGCGCGTCGCGTTCCATCACTTACCATCTCCAAGTTGCTTGCACTCATAAACGGCCGTCTGTTCCACATATAGAGCTCCATGAGTCTGCCCGTTGCAAATACTAGACGCGTTATGTCTTAGTGACCAAATCGATGGATACTGCGACTGCCGGAGACCACTGATTGAGGTATAGACACCGTCTGCCATTGCAATTGCCACTGCCTCTGACTCTGATTCCTGTCTGTAACTTGGGTTCTCAGTGGATTTGTAATGTTCGTGCGGGCTTCTGGACTAAGGATTGGGTTAGGCAGGTTTTCAAGACCAGGGAGAGGAGTGGGAGTGCTAGCAATGCCGGATGCGAGGCTGGATACAACGCGACATGTTGAGTCTGTCTGTGAGCTTCATACGGATGCTAGTGCGCTAGGACTGCACATACCCGGCATGGCGGATGGTGTAATCATTGACCGTGGCTGTGTCGCAGACGTGGTTACAGTCACGCGTTGAGTGATATCTGTCACGCAAGAATTGTTCAGCGACGATTACGGGGCGGTGTTCTGACCAGCGATTGAAGAGGCTACGTAACTCCCTCCTTGAGAGGAATCTCTCTCGCCAGCTGGTGCGCATACACATCTCTTAGCAAGGGGAAGCTGAGAATTCCCCAAAGGGAACGTTTTTGTTGTTTCTGAACAGTTCATATGACCGGTGTCATGCCTGGATGAGTGCTTTGGGAAGGCATAGTCCGATCTAGATGTTCAATGTTGAGAATGTAGGAAAATGTTCCTCTGCATGCATGTGCAACAGCAGGCGAGATAGACTCCTATTTAACTGACCAGGGAGGGTTTAGAAACAACTGGGAGGCACAGTGTATACCGTGCTAGCCTCTAAATCATTATCACCTGTGACGATACTTGGGGATGAGATCTCTTGACAAGCGATCAACTATGGCGTTCACTGCCACCAGATTAAACGCAGATTAAACTGAGCATCGATATTGACTGTTACAGCAACGTCTGATGGTCTAGTTGCACTTCTTGAAGGATCTGTATGCCTTCTTGTCGCAATTCTCATAGTATTGCACTCAGTCCCAGCACAATACTTCCAACCATCGATTGTGTATATCTTCAGCTTCCCGATGGACATTCCCCTTCCGCAGAGCTAACAGCATTGCAAAGTGAACAATGACATATTCTCTGTCCTATGACACCAGTTGCGTGTGCTTTTTCTACTGCAAGGCATTAGTAGCCGTGTTGGATGATTGCACCGTTGGGACAACCTGGGAACTACTCAGTTTGCTCCGAGAAGCACAAGGTCTGAGCGGGAAACATGATATCCGATGCAAAAGAAACGCCTGGCGTCGTTAACTGCCCTCTACACGACTACTAAATCTTGTCTCAAGGCTTGTCGTTCATGAGGTGTCATGTGGTTCTGCAAGATGAAGGCTGGGCTGCTTTGTGTTCGTTGACCAACAAAACTCACAAGTGGAATGAAGAACTCACCGGAACTCGAGAATATATATCCCTTCTTTCTGCCTACACCTCCATTCTCTTTTCCTCCTGTATTATACACACCAACAGCATCCTGATCTCAATATCACGTGACATGCACAAAGTAACGCCTCTTGTTCCCAAACACACCCGATATTCTACACAACTCTGTATGGTGCCTCACTTTCCGTCTGTGCTTCCTTTCGCTACATGCATCTGTATCATACTGCTAACGTTTCGTATGTAAATTCATTTTCATCTCAAAGCGATGGCACCAAAGGGCAGCAGCAAAGCCCAGAGGAAGGCTAGGCCAAGGATGCCGACATCAGCTATAAATCGATGCCTGTCGTTGGATCTGGACTGTATCAAGGGATTCATCTCAGAACACATCTGTGGACTCATACGGATATACAATGTTTGCGGTATCAAAGATGAGAGGGCCTGGGACCACTTTTGTCATATAATATTTCGTGATCCAGTCAGGACTCGCCACTTTTCACCATTCCAGCTGATGTGGGCGCACCTCAGGAGAAGGAGTTCGCCTTTTCGGGAGTGGTGTGCTGCCTTCCTCTCATATATTGGGCAAATGTTTGTTAAAACCCGCCACCAAATGCACAATTGGAGGTGGGACAACACCTGTGCCTTCGGGGATCAAGTGGATCACTCCAATCCGCAAACAACTTTGCGTGGGGAAGGTTAAACGCACCAGTGAGCGTTTCTCTTGGTATGGTAGCGATGATCCCATGGCAATGAATGAGCAGCCAAGCTGCTGGCAGTACAAACCAGGCATCATCCAGGCAGTTAGACCACTGAATTGGCATGAGAAAATTGATGAGGATGATGATAATGACAACTGGGTGCATCCCGGTGCGCTGAGCGGTGGAAGGAGCCGTCCTGGGTATGGCAATGATAATGATGACTGTGAGAGGGAGGAGGACGCGCAGGGCGGTGAGAAAGGGACCGGGAAAGGAACGGAACAAAGGACGGGAAGGGGAATGGGAAGAGGATGGGGAAGGGAAACGGTAAAGGAAAGGGAAACGGCAATGCGAAAGGTATTGTTAAATAAACCCCAGGGGGAGATGATATCTCATGTGACATTGCTTTGCAGTTGCAGAAGCAAATGTCAGAGGCAGACTAGGACAAGGAGGGCTAACTAGAGTGGGAAGATTTAGAGCCGGAAGCATCGCCCACTGTTTCAATTTCCTCAGATGATGATACCGACTCGACCGAGTCGGACAGCCAATCTGACTCAGAACGTGATTGTGAAGTGGATATGGGCATGGAGGATGATGTGGATGCACCGGACGGCGTTGATTTGGATGGGGATGTGGATATGGAAAGTGACGGTGAAGATGAGCCAGATGAAGAGGAGGAAGATGAGAAGGAAGACCAGGAGGTGGATGAGTATGAGGATAATGAAAAAGAACCTAGGACGATTGGCCAGAGAGAGATGGTAAATACATCTGCTGATGGTGTTGATACCATGGTAGACGATCAACCAACCGTGCTACCTGAGCAAGCCGAGGAGATGCAGGAGCATAGCCCACAGCCACAACCTCCGGCGCCTGCCCCACAGCCACAATCCCCAGAGGCTCGCCCATGACCAACAACTCTGGAGACTCATAACCTCGGTAGGCTGGAGTTCTAGGGGCTTGTGATAGCGCCCGAACCTCGCCCCACAGCGCCAACTCTGTGAGGCGCTGTGGGAGCCGGACACAGCTCGGATGTCAATGTGGAGCAGCAGCTACTTGGCGAATCGGAAGGTGGCAACAGTTCCACCTGATGTCCATCTCCCGGATGTCCCTCTCCCTGAGGTCTCTCTCCCTGATGTCCCTCTCCCTGTGGCACAGCCGGATACCTCGGTAGACGAGGAGTAAACCAGTCCTCGCGTTGCGTTCGGGTTAGGGTCAGATTCTTGTCATGTGAGTTTCCTTTACTGTTATCTATTCATCTCAGGCACTGATCAAGGTACGCATTGAGGTGTTTTGTTTGTTTGTTTGGGTTAGGGTTGTGGGCTTGTTTGTTTCCTTTGTTCTAGTCCAGTTGTCACAGGCATTGATTTTTACAAGAGTCGTGAGGGTATTGAATTGTGAAGGGTTTATTTTGATTTATTCATAGTATTATGCGTCATCGCGCATGCAGCATTTTTGCAACTTCTGGCATGTAATGAACCTCCTTGTGATGGTGTTGAGGCTCAATAAATCTCTCAAGTATCGTAAGCTTATACCCACATGAGACTGCTCGGCCCCAGCACCAACTTTCGTCCCGTTCTACAGTGAATACTCCACTCCTCCCATGTCATCGACATTACCAGAAAAGACCCCTTTCTGTTGCCCCGAATTTTCATTGCAAAATATGTTCACCTTAGACAGCTGGTGGCTGAAACATATCAAATGACACCATCCTGATCACCTTCAAGTTTCAGGGCAGAAGCATCTGACTGTTTGCAGCATGCTCCGACGCGTTGAACCCGCTCAGCGGCGGGAATTCAACCCTACCAATGATTCAGTCGAAGACTTGAACGTGTTTCCGTACCTCCAACACCTTGAACACATCGCAGACTGAGAATCTCAACCACCGCCGCCAGCTGTGCCGCGGACAGAAACATACCCTGCCGCCAGTGCTCTGCTGAGGGATTACATTCCGGAGACATGGGAAAGCGACGCACAGGGTTGTCTTGAGACGAACCTACAAGGCAATCCCTACTATCCATTTGCGACGCGTGAAGACTACAAATATATCCAGTGTGGGATCAAGAAGATGGGCATGAACACGTACTATGACAACGTGCTGAAGGAAGAAAACACCACTCTGCATTTCCCAAGGTACAAAACTGGGATAGCGTCCAGAACCTCGAGGCTAGCATGCCAGATGATCTGGCTCTCGGGAAGTGGGAACTACACACTCTAGAGGATATGAAATGGAATGACGATCACCAATGCACTATCAAATACTGGAGTCGAGACATCATCAAAAGCATGAGATGGTTGATGCGGCAGCCAGCGTACACCGAGCATCTGATTAATGCCCCTCAGCGTTGCTTTGACAGCAATACACCACCGAAACGCCTCTATATCGAAATGCACACTGCGGACTGGGGGTGGGAGACGCAGGTAAGGATAGATACCTGAACATTATGTGGTGCTCACCGACATTTAGTCAACGCTCAGAGTGGGGGATCCACAGGTTCCCTGGATCTTCATGTCGGACAAAACGCATCTCTCTAATTTTGCCGGCAACAAGAATTTGTGGCCTCTATACATGACAATTGGCAATCTATCTTCGAAGCTCCGCCAGATGTCCTCAATGCACAGTGTCGTAATGGTCGCTCTCCTGCTGATTCTGATCAAGAACCACAATATACCTCAGAAACGGCTGAATAAGCAGCGGCCTACAATCCGAGTGGTGCTGAATGAGGTACTGCGGCGGGTACTCCAGCCTCTCACATTTAAACACAATCCCTGTGCCGAGAGCGGGTATTACAACGTTCTCTATGCAGATGGCGACTTCAAGCGTTGCAAACTGGTTTTAGCAGCATGGCTTGCAGATTGCCATCAGTATAGCGACCTATATCATCTCGAGCGAGATGTCTGTTGTTGGTGTGAGTGTCCAAAGAACGAACTGGGAGATTTTGTCCCACCTGAAAAGCAACACCCCCAGCGGGATCACAACCCATGTTGATCCCTTAGCGATGCCAACCCCAAGGCAGCCGATACCGAACTCTTTTCGCGCAATGTAAACCGAGGATTCAATCTGTTTCGACATATTCACTGTATCGTGAGCGACCTCCTGAAGCCCGACCTCCTCCATCCAATGCAGATCGGCATACTAGATCAACACCAGAAGTCGATTTTCCACTTCATGAAGACCCACGAACGGCTCAACAAGTACAATGCAATTTTGTTATCCGTGCCTGCTTCCCATGACCTCACACCAAAAACTAAGTCATATGAGGAAGTATCTCGATGGAATGGGAAGGAGATGAAGGAAATGGGCAGGTACCTGCTTGGAGTTGTAACCCAGTCTCTATGAGGAGGAAGCCCCGCTCAGCGTCCTATATTCAATCGCGCAACTGAATGCAGACGGGCATTATTAGAATTTTATATGTATGCTTGATATAAATCTCACAATGATGCATCATTGAGCTACATGGAAGACGCCTTGTGTTGTTTTCACACCTTCAAAGATGTTTTCTTACTCAGGCGAGCCAGCAAAAAGGCAACGGCCAAAGCCAATGCCCTGAGAACGGAGCTCGTGAAGAAGCGTGTTATGGGGGTTCTTAATCCCAATAATCAATAAAACATTTATTGAATTAAGCACTGCCGCCTATCTACAAATCCTTTTCTCTCCTCATCTGATCCTAAGACTCAATCTCTTGTGTTCCCACAAGAGCGCCCGATTCTCTAGCTGTTAATTCCAGTGCCGCAGCTTCCAATCTTTCGAAGTCGAAAGGGTGCCAATTACTGTCTCCAATGTAAACAATGATTAAACTTCGTCATCAAACAACCACTCCTCGGAACATTCCTCGAAGGGTAAAGCGCCGGTGTTGAGATATATCAGCACCAGGTAGTCGAGATTTTCGAGTTGAGAGAAATGAAAAACCACAGCGTAGGTGTGGGTTCAATGGTGCTCGGCCAATTCGAAAAGCAAATTGCCGAAACTCTCGACAACCTTCTGCAGTGCGTACTCGGTTTGTGTATATTGATGTCCAGGCATACATGGCCCAGTCACGAGTATGGATGAGAGAAGTAATTTTGAATAGATAGAATTCTTAATAATATTTTAAGATAGTCTTCGGTGTTCTAACTGTTGACTGTGGATTGCTGCTGATGCTTCTCTTCGCATCTGCGGAAAGATGACATCTCTTTATAGCCGTCTTCAAAGTTTTGTACGCCCATACTTCGACGGTATGACTACAGAGCTCATGATAGCGTTATCGCGGTCACGCTGTGCACCCGGTGATCAAACGCCACGCATCTTAGTAGGTTATCGTGCTCATGCAGCAGTGGTATTAGAGCGTTACGCTCCTAATAGGAATCAGGCCATCCAGTGCATGGTATCATGTCAGACAGTGTGTCAGATGAAACTTGAACTTAGACATCTCGCAATCCTTGAGCCAGTAGTTGGAACATCAGCCGATCTTGGTCAGCAGTGCTTATTGCAAATTAATGCCTCACCTTCTAAGGCTGTTTGGTTTGTGTCATAGATTTAATCGGCAACCAACCAATACTATACCAGCGTACATCCTGACGAGTCAGCTCATATAGAATATGAGTCTGACGTTGCAATGGATAATAACTCAAACCAATAAGCAGGGTTGCTTCTGGCCTCATATTCTCGGCGGACGTCATAAATCCCTCAGTCACGTCATGAGTAGATTGTGACTATTCTCCTTGACTGGGGAGTGTCCCGAGAACTCTTATCGCCTGAGGCAATAAGTCGGAGGTCCCTCGTACTCGGATATTGACTATCAACTGCTGTGTCCTTGTTGGACTAATCCCACTAGTTCAGAGATAATGAATGTGGTCGAAAACGATGTGCACCGCTGATATGTACTATCCCCGCTCAGGTGTTACGGGGGTAACAACACCTCTTGACAATATACTTAGTAACTTGTATATGTACTCAGATGCGTACGGCCGTAGATCCTATTCCTTATTCTGAATCGTCAGACGATTCCTCCAAACTGCTTGTCTC
>Ga0307514_10001703_pt1 | contig 25247 bp, 23 predicted proteins | sample 16_EM_MG_FD_203088 | JGI IMG/M metagenome (GOLD analysis project Ga0307514, IMG submission 203088) | Populus trichocarpa ectomycorrhiza microbial communities from riparian zone in the Pacific Northwest, United States - 16_EM | ecosystem: Host-associated > Plants > Roots > Unclassified | place... | reverse complement strand
ACCAATATATACAACAGAGTCCTCCTCCCCCCCATTCTCCTCCTCATCCCACCCCACTCCACCCACCATATCTTCTTCCTCATCCTCCCAATCACTAAGCACAATTACAGGTACCTTCTTTGTACCTATGATCTTCTATTCCACATGTTTAGAGCTCTTTGATCCCTCTCCAGATGATACTACATTTGCTGCTGCCTTTTCTTGGCGCATTTTGGCTTTGGTCACTTTTTCTCAGTCTAGCCTCTCTCTTTCTTCCCTGAGCTGCACCACATCATCAGCTGTATATACACAAGCTTTACCAAGGTGGCGGCGGTCCTTTGCGGCTACCACATTGGTGTCCTTGGCCCCTGAACGAAGTGTTCTCAGCATTTCATCTCCTAATTCCTTGTTTGCAAGTGCACCTTAAGCTGACCTTCGCAGCTGTGCAACAAGAGTCTTCAGCTTAAGAAAGGAAGGTGATTGTCAAGTGACAAGGTGAAGTGCACTGCGGGCTAATCGGCTTACAGCTCTGGACTGTCTGAGGGTTGCACTGAGGAGTGGAGTGGGAGTGGCTGGCGGAGATTGAAACCGAGTGAGATTTCGTGACTGAGGAAGAAAAACATTCCGTGGGTTTAGAGGCCAGATCCCAGTTGCCTCAAAGGCACTCAAGATATTGTTCTTGGCATATGCTGCAGCTCTAGCACGTGTGACAAGGCTGTAGGAAAGTGTTAGAGTGGAGTATAAAGTGATATAGCAGGTGGACTTACTTATAAAACTGTCCTTTCTTAATTGCATTCCCTCCTTTTCTAACCCATATATCCAGTTCATTGCTGTAGCAGCGTGAAAGAGGACCAAAAAGCCCAACATCTAGAGGTTGAAGGATGTGTGTAGAGTGTGCAGGAAGGCAAAAAGGGTGGATATTCCTTTTCAAGCAAAAATCGAAAAATTGCCATGTTAGATGAGAGCCATGCCCATCAAGGATTAGAATATGTGGCTTGCCCTTTGCACTGTAATAGTCAGCATAAGCAGGAGATCAATATCATGGGACAAACATGTTAGTAGTATATTTCTCAAAGTTCTACTGCACCCATTCCAGTCCCAGTTAGTATTAGCAATGGGTACGGGTAACCCGCCAGCGGTCTGGTATTCGGACCACTTAAACAATTCAGTTCGGTTCCAAACCCGTCCAAAAACCTGACCCGCTGCATCTTGGCGGGCCATACCCGGACCCATACCCGTCAACCCGCCGGTTTTGCCGCGTGTGGCTAGACCCATCGTTTCCAATCTCCGGTTCCGGTATTCGGGTAATTCTATTTATGGTCGCATTCAGATTTCCTATTCCTAATCCCAAAATACTGACATTGGTAAATCGTTGTCCTTTTCTGATGTATTTGCCGCCATTATAATCAAAAACAAGTGAGAACTGCTCCCTGCCCCATGCTGAAAATGAGAGTCAACCCCGAGTCAAGGATTTTTGGTTTTGCACCTTGGGTAATCTGAGCGGCAATTGGATGCAGACGTTCATAAATGAGGTATAGGCTGCCTTTATATGCAAAAGAGAAAGTGACACACTCCCTGCCCCATTCTAAAAATAAGCGTCAACGGAGCGTCAACAATTTTTGGTCTTGCATCCTGGGTAATCTAATTCGCAAATGATCGCAGACATCCATATACCGGGAATTGGCAGCCTTTATAGGGAGATAACAAGCAACGTTCTGGTGACAGTCTCCCGGACAACCACAATTTAGTTCAAATTCAAAGCTGCAACCAAGTGATACTGAGCGTTTTCGCAAATAAAACTGGTCACAACTTTGTATATAGCCATTAACAGCCACATCGCGCTTTGATCAACCATGATGCAAGGTAAAAAATCATTGACGCTCTGTTGACGCTCATTTTCATGATCAGGCAGGCAGCGTGTTGCTTTCTTTTTGGCCTATAAAGGCGGCCAATACTCACAGTATGCGTCAAGATAGCCAAGTCTCTTATTAATTACCTGACTTACAAGATCAAACGTCGTTGAAGCTCTGTTGACGCTCAGTTTCAGAATCGGGCAGGGAGCATATCAATTTCTCTTTTGCCTATATTGGCAGCCTGTAGGTCATTTATGCATCTCTGCGACCGATCAACACGCAGAGTAACCATGATACTAAGCCAATCATTGTTGACGCTCCGTTGATGCTGATTTTGCCACGGGTATATCCGCAATATGGCACAATTCACTTTGGCATACTATATTAATAATGGTCTTGTGGCAGCCATTCTGTGCTATTCATGTACGTTCTCCTTTATTACTACATTCTTCTTTAATGATGCATATAAATATACCCTTTAAAATATACTTTAAAGTGTCCGCTAATTGGAGATAATGAAAATACTCAAAAATCCCGTTCCCTTCAGTCAACTCTCGGCTTCGCTATCTGATTCACTCAAACAGCTGCCCTCGTTGACACAATGGCTGTCAGCTGCATTACCCTGCAGCTGGTAGTGTACTAACCTGTGAACGGACCATCATGAGTCGGCAAATCTGGAATAAAATCTTTATCGCGCATGCGATCCGTGGCAAAATTCGAGATTTGGGAAGCGGAGTATGTATATACACATATGTGGTTGCCATACCTTCTGTTTCAGAGCTCTGATTGTCATCAGATGGCACAGGTGGCGATTCGGGCTGCGGTGAAGTCCCTCTTGGTGGAGTTGCAACCTTTCCTTTGCGCCTTCAGCGTGTTTCTGGATTTTTTGCTATGCCATTTTGGCAAGGAAGGCAGCCGTCCTTTTGATTTTCGCGAACCATTGCCGGGTGTCTTTCGATTGCAACCTTCACCTTGTTATGCCCGGGAAACCTAACGCCCCGCTTCTTCCCTTCTCGGACTTCGGCGCAAGGTTTCTTGATTAGTTGTTGCGTTTCCTCTATTGCAGCGCGTGAAAACCCTCCTTTGGCCATTTTGGCCATATTCAAGGCAAGACGCATGTCGGACTGTTCAAGCTGTACCCGACCTCCTTGTCTTGCCATAGTAGCTGACATGTTGAAAACCTCCAAGAAATTAGTTGCTGCTTGTACAGTGATATCCGGGTATTACCTCAACCATACATGACTCCATAGCCTCCTCTAAGGTCTTTAGAGCCTGTTTCGTCCTTTCCCGGCGTCGTGTATCACGAAATTCGTCTGTGAAAAACCCAGAACTGACAACATCGTGATGTTCAACTTCGCGGACTGTACGGACAAATGCCTTGGTCAACAATGGAGATTTGCCGTTACGGGAAGCGAAGAATTGGTCCCAGAACTCTCTATGTACCCCGGCTGTGCGTTATATTTTCAGTTGACTATGTTTACACAGATATGGATTGACTCACATCCAATCACGTGCTGCTTCTTATTCTTGCTGCTTCCGGTTTTAAGTAACTTTTTTAAATGTGCATCCTGGGTCATATTTTCAGTGGCTACAATTGCATTGTCACGGTGGACTAACTGGTGTCTGCGTTGCTGCTCAGTTTCGCCAAGGGGCGCATTGCGTGAAGCGCCTGTCGTTCGGCTCGATTCAGCTCCAATCGCACCTGGAGGAATTGTTCTGAGAGCCATGGCTTGCTGTTGTAGAAACGTGAGGAAGATGCTCACGAAAAGAAGTGGGAAGTCCTGAAGATTATATAGTAAGCTACAAGTCAAAATGGAATGAGTGACTGCCAACTTGCACGTTCAACTCAAGCCGAATCCAGGTGCATTTAGCTGCAGGGGATTCCAACGGTCGCACGATTTCAGTAATTCGGTCCGATGTTGTTCGTTTGTTTACAGGGACACATCGAGATGAACGACAGCTGATATCTCATGTTTGATAGATCTAAACAGGTCATTCTTCGACGGAAGAGACGTCCGGTGATGTTTGTCTCAAGACATTGCCGGGATCTTACATGAATCACACACTAATTATCAAGTCACAATGTACTGTTAGCATGACTATTCCCAATGAAGTGACAGTCAAAACGCTGATTTTGCTTTGTTCGAATTGATCAAACCTACCAACCTTGACATAAAAGACGCAACTTGCCTCCATGTGGTCCATTTCTTGCAACATCCAAGATCTCTCCCAACAACAAGGTCAATACAAGATACAATGGTCAATGCTCTGAAAAAGAACCTTTCGCCACTTCCGGCTGACAAATATGGCAAAACGACAAAGCATTCCACACGACGATGTCATCAGGTGAATAAAGGCAAAAGTGGCTTGGAGGTGGAAATGATTCGAGCATTGGGCTCATTGCGCAGCTTACAATCTAAAAAGAAGCTTGCGGCGGAAAAACGATGGGAAACGCACTTTTTAAGGAACAAAGAGAGTGCGAAATGGATCGAGGATCATGTGGAGCTAGAGACCGCAGTGGCAAGAAAGCGAGTTCAAGACGCAGAGACAGCAATGATGCAAGAGCAGGAACATATGGAAAATGTTGAAAAGGGACGATCGACAACCACTAAGCCTGAAATAACATTTGAGGAGATGTTGAATGCTATTGGAGACAGTCTGAGTGATCTTGCAAGTTCCGAAGATGAGGAGGATGGGGAAGATGACGATGATGATGAAGAAGATACAGGGCATGGCAAGCTGAGCGAAGATGACTAACCTGGCTGGGTGATGGGCACAATGTCCAAAATGGTACAGCACCGCATGGAGAGCTATTGGCAGAAGCATCTGAGGCTTGACGAACTGATGTAACCGGGATGGGGGGTCGCGGCCGACTACTTCCGTGAGAGAGATATGAAGTATGGGATGACTCATTTGAAGATTCCGGCTGTTGGGAAGCCCCAAGAAGACTCCACTGCAGCCACACCATCACCGACAACATTTGGAAAGCTTATGCAGACTCTTGATATCGTCCCCGGACAATCACAAATGCCGCAAGTGACGTCTCGACAGGGAACTAGTCAAATGAGGCTGGGTTCGGAGAAACCTCAGGCCGATAATCACATGGTACCCCCAATGCCCGCCGCGGTGCCTGATTCGTCACCGATAGAGATTGAGAAACCAGTTCAACCCGTAAGCTTTTACCCCTGCATATAGCGTTCCCACCTAATGACCATATAGATATCGGATTCAGACGAAGACATTGTGACGGCTCCAGCGTCACCAGAAGTGTAGATAGCCAAATCGGTATTTTTGATGATGTATCTCATGAAAAAGCAATTTGTGAACCTGTTTTGTTACTTGTCAGCGTTTTCTGGATTTCAGTGACCAAATTGTAAGACAGGGTTATGCGTCATTGTGTGTGCAAGGGTCGTACGGGCCATCCGAATATTCTAGACTCCAAATTAGGTTTGTTGACAAGTCACGATCTTCATATGGTGTTGCCTGTCACGGATAAATGATAAAGGAAAACTTAAAATTGAGACGAAATTTACTGACAGAGTTGAAGTCAGTGATGTCATACGACTGATAGATGGAGCGGTCAAAGCACATGCAAAACTCGGACAAATGACAGCCGATAGGCTGCATTAATCCATGTAGCCAACTAAATATCTCTTCGCTCCGACCTCCTGCAAATAGTTGAGAAATTGAAAACCCCTTATGGTACATCTTGGAAATCGAGGAGAATGAGCTGGTAATGGAATGGTGAGGAAGTCAGACTATAAATATCTAAAAGTAGTGAATGGAGTGTTATGCGGTAAATTGCCAGCTGAAAGCGTTGAAATGCGATTGACCTACGTCATTGATCATGTAAATGATTTGTATATTGGTGGCTCAGAAACTGAAATTTCTCGAAGATCTTGGATTCAAATGATATTACATTGAAACTGTATACTGGCTGCCAATAGAGGCTATATGCATTTTTTGTACAATTGTTGAGCACCCAATGACTGTTGGTAGGTCTCTAAGGTAAGCTCAAAGGTGAGCATCAACAGAGCGTCAATGATTTATAATCATGTCTATTTAGTAATCACCCGGCTGCATTGTCGCATCCATCCAAAGGAGAAGTATTGGCCGGCTTAGTAGGGAAAAAGGAAAGTCGCATGCATATTGCCCCGTCATAGAAAGGAGCGTCAACAGAGCGTCAACGATTTCTGGTCTTACATTCTGGATAATAACTGGGCTATGCAGCGGCATTTAGCCAAAATCATAATATTGGCGGCCTTGATAGGCGAAAATGCGACAGACAATATCGCTACTACCTCCTAAAAATCAGCGTCAACGGAGCGTCAACGATTTTTGGCATTGCATCATTGAAAATACGGAGGGTTTCACTGCATCCTTGACTCATAATCTCACTATCACCCACCTTTCTAGGCAAAACATAGTTGTGACAACATTGGGACTATGTCCTAAACACGAGCGTCAACCGAGTGTCGACGACTTTTGGGCTTGCATCATGAACAATACAAGGGCTGCGTGGCGATATTGAACTATCATCGAATTGTCAGCCGCCTTTCTACGCGAAAATGTTTGCGACAGCATAGCTACTATATCCTAAAAATGAGCGTCAACGGAGCATCAACAACTTCTGGCATTGCATCTTGGAAAAGGCAAGGGTTGTGCGGCGACATTGACCCATAATGGAACTATCGGCCTCATTTCTAGGCAAAAATAGTTCCGATAAGATCGTAACCATGTCCCACAATTAGTGTTAGCAACGGTTCCGGGTTACCCGGCTGCGGTCTGGGTTTGGAACCGGACCGGATGGTCCAGTCCGGGTTGTTACCCGGAAAACAGTGGTACCCACCGGGTTCGGGGACGGGTTGGAACCGGACCGCGGTTCCATTTTGCGGTTCCTACAACTTTGGCTCCAATTAAGTATTTCAGTTCTGATCGCATTGCAACATGATCTATACGTGAAATGTGCAGATTGATGCCCTATTTCACCTCCCGTTCTCAGGTTTGCGATCGGATCAATATTCATTGAGTCGATGTGAAATTAAGCCGAAAATCACGCCAAAATGACCGGGTTTTCATCGCGACTCCATGACAATTGGTCCGATTTCAAATCGGAGAACAGGAGATGAAAGAGGGCATCAAACTGCATATTTCACATATAGATTATGTCACGATACGATCAGAACTCAAATACTTAATTGGAGCAAGAAATGTTGACTTTTGAGGAGCGGGTTTTGTGTGGAAACCCGTTGCAACGGTCCGGTTCCGGGTCGGAACCGGACCCGGAACCGAACCGCGCATTTGGACTTGTTGCTAACACTACCCACAATGAACGTCACCCGAGCGTCAACAATTTTTGATTATGCATCTTGGATAATCGAACCGCAATGGAACGCAGATAACCCACAATGAACTTATCGGCAGCCTTTAATAGCCAAAATGCTAGTGATGATATCGCGTCTGCCTCCTACAATTGAGCGCACACGCAGCGTCGACATTTTTGGTGGATGCTCAGAACGCCACACTGCAATGAACTGCTTCATGCTGTTCCTAAATCGAGTTTTATGCGGTCAGTCTTCACAATCTATCCTTGTATAGAACTTCACAAATATGTATGCAATGTCTTACAGATCTGATTTTTTTGGTTGTACTTGTAGCGTCAATATTTAAGAACTCGCAGTCTGCTTTACTGTATCGTCAATTTCGCCCGGCTTTTGAGTCGGTTCAATCAGCGTTCTAATTCTTACCGCCATGTCAGATTCCAAATCTTTGAATACCTCTTCACTGGAGGTTATGATCTCTTCCAAAAATGAACGTGTCTTTATTCGTGATCTGAGCGACCTCACATTGCAAATCATTTTTGATGCTTGGTGGGCTTCAATGAATGAAGGCTCGAAGCGGCCTGTTGCTTGGAATAATTCTAGACATGGTCCGTCGTGGTGATTCTATTTACACTGCGGAATTGAAGTGACCGGCAGCACTGGTATCATATGTATTGTTTGTCATCAAGTCCTTCGCCATCAATCAGAACATGGGACCAGCTCAATGGGGAAACACTTGCTTGCAAAAGCTCACATCGCAAAGTTAAACGAATTAACAGAGTCAGAAGTTACTGAATTGACTAGTACGATGGTTGATGAAACAGCTTTAGCCATCTTGAAGAGGCAAGGAAGTCAAGGAATCAGAATACTAAGTTTGCAGAGGAAATTCAGATTCAACATCCAGTTCAATCCATATTGACCGAAACGGCAGACAAAACGTTCCAAACTGGCAGATAACGACTTTGACACTTCCGAATTTCACCAAGACACGTGGAATCGATACCTCATGTTAGGATTTGTGTCGGCTCATAATCCATGCAACGCTATATCAAATCTCGAGCTACGGCAGATATATAAGGTGTTACGCGATGATCTAGTGCTGCCATCCACTACAACCCTGCGCAACATTTGCCGTAGGGAATATGCACTGACAGTGGATGCAATTAAGAAGCAATTGCCATCACGAAACAAAGTTAGTTTAGCTTTGGATGGATGGACATCAATGAACAAAATGGCCATAATGTCAGTCATTGCTTACTATATGGATCGAAATTGGGCATTGCACAAAGTTCAACTCGCTTTCGATGAAATTAATCTCCTGTTCTTTTCCTGTTTCGAAAGCTAATTGTGGATGCTAGGTTAAGGGCCACCACACTGGAGCAAGGCTAGCTGTACATTTGAAGGATGTGTTGGATGGTTTTGAGGTCACCGACGGCCGTTTGCTGGGTATTACGGTGGATAATGCTTCCTCAAATTACTCGATGACACGCGAGCTGCAATCAACTCTTCAGGCCTCTCGAACTGAGTGGCCTGGATTGAGGAACCTCATACCATGCATGGTGCACATCATACAACTGGCTTTGGGTGCATTCATGAGCAGTCTCGGTGTAAAAGGCCGTACCAAGTCTGGGGAAGCCCATGAGCGCGATCAGCAATTTGGAGAAAATGAATGCATAGACATCGGGAAGAGTCAAAGACTTCGAAATGAGCGCAATGCTAGAAACAATAAGGTGTCGGCCATGAAACCTGGTTTGGCAAAGATGATTGAGAAAGTACGTATTTCATGATATTTTGAAAATCCTGAAACTGACCTTCATATAGCAGAGAATGCTTGCTGTATTGTTTACGCTCACACCCGGTCATCGACACGAGTTCCTTGACTGTCAAAAAGCCAAAGTCCGCATTGCCGTACTTCTGATCATGGATGTGAAGACACGTTGCAACTCTACACTGGAGTTACTCGAGCGGGCCTACCGATTACGGGAATTCACTCCTGAGTGGCTTCAAAACCTACAATACACCGAATACCGGCCACAGTGCACAACTCACGATGAGTGGACGATTGTGAAGTATGTCCTGGAAGTATTGAGGCCATTCCAATATTGGACCCTGTGGACGTCCAAGAGGGATACAGTCACATTCCATCATGTTATCACAGTATACCATGACATGTTTGATCACGTGGATGGCGTGATGCGATTTTTGGCTAAGGAGAAAACTCAATGGAAAGAAGACTTGTTCTTCGCGGTGAAGTTTGCTCGACAGAAGCTGTCAAAATACTATGCCAAAGTGACTCCAATGACGGGCATGCTTCTAATGTCTGCACATATACTCGATCCTTTCCGCAAGTTGCGATCATTTCGAAAGTGGGACCAGCGAATGGATATCAATCCTGAGGACGAGACATCATATACTACCCAATACCAAGAGGCATTTCTGAAGTATGTGGAGAATGAATACTGCGCCAAACATCGACACGTGCCCGTCAATGAACTCCAAAGCTTACCGAGCAGCAATCACATCTCCTCTGCAACGGCTTCCCGATCCTGTCGATCATCCTTTGATCCATATCATTTGTCCAGCGATGATCAGGAATACCTGACGCCTAACAATGTGGCTGAAACGAAAACTTGACGAAGCGATCGCACTCCGCACATATTGACCGCCGCCAGGCTCTATTTGAATTCGCCGCCTGAAGCACCAAAGAACTGGGGACAAATCAATCCAAATATCAATGATTACCATTCCGACCAAATGGACTTTAGCAGTACATTTTGGATACCGGACATAACCGACTGGTGGCGTCAACAGGAGGAAACGCACTCAAAGTACGCCGATCTCTCCAATGTGGCATGCGACATATTCTATATCATAGTACATGGTGTCAGAGTGTAGGCCAGTTATTCCCTTGGGCGAGATGTTATCGGCTGGAGGCAGTCAAAAATCACAGGCGAGACCCTTTGCTAAAAGGTCGTTGTAAGGCAGTTCGCTTAAGCCAATACCGGGATTTTGCCAGGCACTGATCCAGAATTGGATAACGCGAATACAGAAATCGACTCGGAAATGAAGAAAGAGGCGGAGGAAAGGAAACTGCACAGAATGGCCAAGGTTCTTGACTTTTGGATATGTGGCAGGGCAGCCAAAACCTATGTGCTACACAGAAGGAATCTCACGCTCAAAACAAGCAGATGACCGCTGTAGGATACATTTCGGACACCGAAGAGATCATCAAAGCATCCTGGTCAGTCTTTCAACATGATGGTGCGGCTCCATTCAAATTGTCAGAAAGATCTCCTTTGCCACCACCATTGTCTGCAAAGGACCTCCCTGGAGGACGAACTCAAATCTTAAATGTCCGCCGAATCAGGAGAATCAACCGTCACCCAGTCGAAAGTGACGAGGATAGCGCACCTGAAAGCATTTCGGACACTGAAGATTGGCTTAACTGGAATGGGGACATAGATAATCCAAATGACAGTGAAGATGATTGCGCGGCGGATGTTGAATATGATATGGAGCAAGACAATAGCATCAAGGGTCGGGAATACCCAGAGCAGCGGGATGTGAGCGCCGCGCCAAATGATCCCAGATTGATTCGGCCTACACAGAAGTCGAAGAGACATGGTGAAACGGTGTTGGTGACGGTCAATGCAAACGAAACGAGAAGGAACATGGGAGTGAAGAAAAAGTAAGACAGAATGTGTCAATGTTTCACCATCATCTTTATGTATCTGGACTGAGTGTTTTAGTTAGAGATATATTATAGGCGAATGGTGAGCAGAAGCTTGTAAATATCGGTTGATAAACAGATGTATAGCAGGCGCAATAAAGCTTTTGGCAAGACACATAAATTTTACTCCTGTGTGAGCGAACAGTGCAATAATATTACTGCGCTCAGCTTTGCCACAGGGCCAAGTCTTAATCTAGCAGAAAGACTTCCAATAAGTTCAAATCATGATGAAAACTACTGTCGATGGCAGCAGATGTTGAATGGACAAAACAATAAAATGAGTGTCAACAGAGCGTCAACGATTTGTGGTCATGTAAGTACAGCAATTAATCAGTGCTTTGGTCACTGTTAAGCATAACCGATGTATTGGTAGCTTTCATTGGTAAAAGAGACAGCAACATGGTCATCGCCCCATTCTGAAAATGAGCGTCAACGGAGCGTCAACGATTTGTGGTTATGTAAGTACGGTAATTAAACAGTGCTTTGGTCGCTGTTAGGCATAATGCATGTATTGGCAGCTTTTATGGGCAAAACAGACAGCTCCACGGTCATCGCCCAATTCTGAGAATGAGCTTCAACAGAGTGTCAATGATTTTAAGCTTCGCATGTTGGCTAATTTATGTTCCGATTGGTTGCATACATCCATTTATCAAATATTAGCAGCCTTTACTGGCAAAAACAACAGCAAAATGCTCCCTGCCGCATCCTGAAAATGAGCGTCAACGGAGCTTCAACAGTTTTAGTTGTTGCATATTTGGTAATGAAGTCATCGCGCTAATCTTCGCGTTCATAACGGAATTATTGACCGCCATTATTGGCAAAAATACAATATACGAAAGGTAAAATACCGATTCCAAATTAATCTATATTGCAAGCTTCAAAGCATACAAAAACACGTTATTCGTTTTTGAAAACGCCATTTTGATAAGATACAATTAACAAACTCCAAGAACAATAGCCTTATTTGAATCTATAGATGGACCCGCTGGGCGACCCGCTGACAACCCGCCCAATTCAGACGGGTTGGGAGTGTACCATTGAACCGAACCTGAGTTGACCATTTGGGTTTATTGACAACCCGGACCGCCAATTTGGCAACGGTTCGGTTTGGACCCAGACCCGGACCCGAAGTGACGGTCCAGAACCGTTGCTAACACTAGTCCCAGTTCATTGTCAGTCCAGCCTTTAGTTGACCATGCAAATGTTGCTTGCTCCTTATCTTGCATGCCAGCATGCCATCCTAGTAGATGCTTAAATCCCTTGTAGATATACATGGGTGGTATAACTCTGCCATCTGCTGAAACGCATGCTATAACTGTCACCATTTCGGGATTTCCATCCTGGGTATAGCGGCGATTCTTTCGACCTCTACGGCATATCACCTTCACTTTGAAAGCCTGACCAAGTAGAAAGCCCTTTTCATCCATATTGTATATGTTTTCTGGTTGTGCATTGAGCTTTCTGACAAGTTTTCCAAGCTACAGTGACCAGTATTAGCTGAATGTTGATGTATATACTAAAATGATATACCTTGCAAAAAAAGTCCTTCAAAATTGCAGGATCATTTGCATTAGCCCTTTGTCTATCCAGACGCTGGCTGAACTTGGCAGTGATGGCAGGATACGGGTTGAGAAAGCATGTCATCCAGTGTTTACCAAGTTGTCGTCGCCGATGTGAAGGTAGAAGGGACATCGCAAATGTCTTAACCATCTTCCCTTGCAACGGATGTCCCAAGTCATCTAGAGTTTCACAAAACCTAACAATTGATTTCTCCTCTTCTGGAGTCAGCAGCTGCTCCTTCTCATGTGCTGCACCCCTTGGCTGTGCTCCTCTGAGTCAGTCTCGCAAGGTTCCATAGAGTATACCGTATGGTGAAGCAGCAGCGTGGATAGATTGTTCAAGACCTATGAAGTACGCATGTTTGGCTTTGCGAATCTCATTTTCTCTATCAATCGCTGCAACTCTGCACTTCACTCTTCCCATGGTTGCGTTGTTGCGGGGCAAGAGTGAAAATTGAGTTTCTGAGCGGGGTAATTAACAACCGCGCTCCAGGCTCTTACATGGATTTTTGCGTGGGCGGTCGCTAGGCCGTGGGTGGTTAGACCGTAAAATACTTTATAGGCCAAAGAGAAAGCGACACGAGAACAGCCCGGTTATCAAAATGAGCGTCAACAGAGCATCAACAATTTTGATAGCTGCAAGTAGGTTAATTGAGACACAATTTCCTCGTTGTTATCCATAATCAACGTATTGGCAGCCTTTCTTGGCAAAACAGAATGCAACATAGTCACTGCATCATTCCGAAAAGGAACATCAACAGAGCGTCAACAATTGTGGGTGTTGCATCTTGTATAATCCAAGAGCTGTGCTACAGCTTTTACCCATGATTTAACCATTGGCCTCCTTTGTAGGCACAACGGTTAATGTCGATGTTGCTACACATAAAAATCAGAGTCAACAGTGCGTCAACAGAGCGTCAACAGAGCGTCAGCAGAGCATCAACAATTTGGGATATTGCATCTCATATAATCCAAGGGCCAACCTACGGCATTTCCCCATAATCAACGTATGGGCAGCCTTCGCGGGCAAAAGAGAATGCGACATGGTCTCAGCCCCAAACTTAAAATGAGCGTTAACAGAGCGTCAACGATTTTGGGTGTTGCATCTTGTGTCATCCAAAAGCTGTAGTACCGCTGATATCCATAATCGAAGTATTGGCTGCCTTTATAGGCAATATGGTTAATGTCCATATTGCTTCACCTGATAATGAACGTCAACAGAGTGTTAACAGAGCATCAACAGAGCATCAACAGAGCATCAACAGAGTGTCAACAGAGCATCAACAATCTTGGGTATTGCATCTTGAATGATTCATAGGCTGTGCTACGGCATTCACCCATAATCAACATATTGGCAGCCTTTGTGGACAAATAAGAAGCTGACATGGTAACAGCCCCAGTCTGAAAATGGGAGTAAACAGAGCGTGAACGATTTTGTGTGTTGCATCGTGTGTCATCCAAGGGCTGTTCTACGGCTTTTATCCATCAGCGATGTATTGGTCCCCTTTATTGGCAACATTGTTAATGTCGACGTCGCTTCACCTGACAATGAGCGTCAACAGGGCGTTAACAGAGCGTCAACAGAGCGTCAACAGAGCATCAACAGAGCGTCAACAATCTTGGGTGTTGCATCTTGTATGATTCAAAGGCTGTGCTACGTCATTTACCCATAATCAATGTATTGGCAGGCTTTGTGTGAAAAATGCAAGGCGACATGGTCACAGCCCCAATCTGAAAATGAGCGTCACCAGAGCGTCAACGAGTTTGTGTGTTGCATCTTGTATTATCCAAAGGCTGTGCTACGGCATTTATCCATAATGGAAGCATTGGCCACCTGTATAGGCAAAATCGTTAATCTCAATGTCACTTCACCTGACAATCAGCGTCTACAGAGCGTCAACAGAGCGTCAACAGAGGGTCAACAGAGCGTCAACAGAGCGTCAACAGAGCGTTAACAGAGCGTCAACAGAGCATCAACAGAGCATCAGCAGAGCGTTAACAATCTTGGGTGTTGCATATTGTATGATTCAAAGGCTGTGCTACGGCATTTACCCATAATCAACCTATTGGCAGACTTTGTGTACAACAGAGAAGGTGGCATGGTCACAGCCCCAATCTGAAAATGATCGTCAACAGAGCGTCAACGATTTTTTGTGTTGTATGTCATATCATACAAGGGCTGCGCTACAGCATTTATCCATAATCAAAGTATTGGCTGCCTTTATTGGCAAAATTGTTAATGTCGACGTTGCTTCACCTGACAATGAGCGTGAACAGAGCGCCAACAGACCATCACCCGAGCGTCAACTGAGCATCAACAGAGCATCAACAGATCGTCAAAGGAGCGTCCACAATCCTGGGTGTTGTATCTTGTATGATTCAAGGGCTGTGCTACGGCATTCACCCATAATCAATGTATTGGCAGCCTTTGTGGGCAAATCAGCATGCGATGTGGTCACAGCCCCAATCTGATGATGAGTGTCAACAGAGCGTCAATGATTTTGGGTGTTGCATCTTGTGTCATCCAAGGGTGGTAGTACCGCTGTTATCCATAAGCGAAGTATTGGCCGCCTTTATAGGCAATATGGTTAATCTCCATGTTGCTTCACCTGATAATGAGCGTTAACAGAGCGTCAATATAGCATCAACAGAGCATCAACAGAGCATCAACAGAGTGTCAACAGAGCATCAACAATCTTGGGTATTGCATCTTGTATAATCCAAGGGCTGTGCTAGATCATTTACCCATAATCAACGTATTGGCAGCCTTTATGGGTAAAAGAGAAGGCGACATGGTCACAGCCCCAGTTTGAAAATGAGTGTCAACAGAGTGTCAACAATTTTGTGTGTTGCATCTTGTATCATCCAAGGTCTGCGCTATGGCATGTATCCATAATCCAAGTATTGGCCGCCTTAATATGCAAAATCGTTAATGTCAACCTCGCTTCACCTGACAATGAACGTCAACAGAGCCTCAACTGAGCATCGTAAGAGCGTCAACAGAGCATCATTAGAGCATCAACAGAGCGTCAACAAAGCATCAACAATCTCGGGTGTTGCATCTTGTAAGATTCAAAGGCTGTGCTAGGGCATTTACCCATAATCAACATAGTGCCCACCTTTATGGGCAAATGGGAAGGCGACATGATCACAGCCCCAGTCTGAAAATGAGCGTCAGCAGAGCGTCAACGATTTTGGGTGTTGTATCTTGTGTCATCCAGGGGCTGTAGTACTGCTGTTATCCATAATGAAAGTATTGGCCGTCTTTATAGGCAAAATCGTTAGTGACAATATCGCTACACCTGACAATCAGCATCAACTGAGCGTCAACACAGCATCAGCACAGTGTCAACAGAGTGTCAACAGGGTGTCAATGACTTTGGGTGTTGCAACTTGTTTAATCCAAGGGCTGTTCTAGTATGGCATTTACCAATAATCGAAATATTGGCCACCTTCAGGGAAAATATTGTTGGAGTCGATTTTGCTACACCTTATAATGAGCTTCACCAGAGCATCAAAAGAGTAACAACAATTTTGGGTGTTGCATCTTGTGTAATCCCAGAGTTGTGCTATATCCTGTATGGATAGGCAACCATTGGAAGCCTTTATTAGCAATATGGTTAGTGTCGATGTCGCTACCACCTAGAACTGTGCGTCAACAGAGCATTAATGATATTTGATAATTTAAGTATGGTGATTGGAATGGGATATGCTTTCCATTATGTGTAACTAACATATTAGCAGCCTTTACCATCAAAAAAGCAAGGGAAACAGTCACTTCTCCATTGTGAAAATGAGCGTCAATGGATCCTCAACGAAATATGGCCTTTTGAATACAGTAATTGGTAAGTGATTTGCTTATTGTTATCCATAACCAACGTATTGCCAGCCATCATTGGCAAGAGAGAAAGTTGTACAGTCACAGACCCATTCTGAAATTGACCGTCACTTGAGTGTCAACTGAGTGTGATGAATTTCTTGTAATGCATATTGGGTAATGAAGGCATCAAATGGATATTTGAGCTTATAATTGAACTATTGACCTCCTTCATGGTCAAAAATACTAATTAGCGAAGAAAAAACATCAATTCAAATGTTATCGATTTGGCACCCTAGAAAACATGGAATGATGGATTCATGGACGTCGAGTAATCGGTTGTGATTGAGTACTATTATCAAATAGCAAGGGCAAGTGCGGTATATGTATTTCCAGATGGACCCGCTGGAGGACCCACTGAGGACCCGCCCAATTCAGAAGGGTAGGGAGATGTCGATTGAATCATACCCGAATCGACAGTTCGGGTTGATTGCGAACAGGGACCGCCAATTTGGCAATGGTTTTGTTCCGACCCGGACCCGGACCCGAAGTGACAGTCAGGCACCGTTGCCAACACTAGTTACGACAAGTTGAATACGATTGGAGATGCTCTCAGAGATCCTGTATGTTACAGTCATCAGCCGCATGGGGAAGACAAGGAAGACAATGAACCAGATATTGTGCTGGGCAAGGGGAGCTGAGGTGGTGAACATGGCTAGGTGACGAATACAATGTTTAAAATGGTACACTGCTGCTTGAATAGTTTTTGTAATAAATGCATCATCCTAAATATACTGACGAAACCAGGATGGGGCGACTCAACTAACCACATTCTTGAGAGAGATTACAAGTATGAGACAGCCAAATCGAATGTATACTGAGTTCTTCAGCCGCAAACGGAAGATGATGCAGCCACATCTGCAAACACATCAGGTGAACGGCTTATGGAAACTCTTGAAATCAACAACGGAAAATCGCAACTCCCACAGGGGATGTTTTGCCCATCAGGTAGTCCTAGGTGGCTAGGTTCCCCAGTATCACAGTCATGCAAGCGAATTGCATCTCATCGATATGACACAATGGCGGGTTGGTCAACAACCAAGACTTCAACTCATATTGAACCCAAATGATGTCACCCCTGCAAGTCGCTTCCCTACATACATACCAGATAGAAATCTGTTTCACACCACGCGATGATGACAACCCCCGCATCCCCAGAGGTGTAAATATACAAATTGGCATTATTGTTGATCTATGTCACGCAAAGGAAATATGGGTACAGGTTTTACTTCGTGTCAGCTAATCTTTGATTTCAATAACCTAATTTTGAGACATGATAATTTGTCTGTGCATGTTCAAGTGTCATACAAGCTTTGCAAAATTTGTAGACTCCAAATTGAGTTGTTGGACACTGAACGTACTTAGTGTTAGCAACGGTTCCGTTTTCGGACCGTTTCTAATATAGCGGTTCCTACAAAACCCGGCCCCAGCCGGTTCGGTCCGGGTTTGTACCAAACGGTTCCCTCAATTAAGTCCATGAATATTCATCACATAATTTAGTGTTTGGTATATGAAATATGCAGCTTTGGACAGCGCATCTTTTGGTTGTCTCCGATTTTTGATATCTTCAAAACTCAGCAAGCTGCTTTGAAATTATTGCCATTTTCGGCCCAAAAACGAGGTTTTTGGGCTACTGCTTGCTGAGATTCGAAGATATCGAAAATCGGAGACGGCCAAAAGATGCGCCGTACGAAGCTACATATTTTATGTACCAAACACTAAACTCTCTGATTAATATTTGTAGCCATAATGCGAAGGTGCGCTTAAAAAATCGTCGATTTTTGATGGGGTAAGGCCGTTGCCACGCAGACCTATAAAACCGGCCGGGTCCAAAACTGGAACCGTTGCTAACACTAAACGTACTTTATATCGTCTAGCCTGTTACCATCAAGTCAGAATGCTAAAACTAAGTTAACAATAAAATTTACTAACACCATTTATGTCAGTGGGGTCATATGAGTTATAGAGGAACTGTTCAATGTGCAATGGAAACCTGTATGGATAACGACCTTTACAGTGGATTCTTCCATGCCTCCAGCTACATTACGGCGCACACAGGTCTTGTCCATTCAACATTTTGAACAAAGCATATGGGAGGTCATGGAAGTCAGTGAGAATGAGCTTGAAGAGGAATGGTGAGAAACTCAGGCTATGGGTATCAAATATTTGTGTATGAATCAACATGCAGTAAATTGCCAGCTGAATGCACTGGAACCTGACATGGCTGCGTCGTTTATCACTCAGATAACAGGTCGAGTGGTGGATCAAAAATTGTGATGGCTGAATGGTTTTGGATGCGAATGAATTCCATACAAACGAAATATTGGCTGTCAATAATGACTGTATACATTTTTAAATACAATTGTTGAGCATTCAATAACTGTTTGTATGTCATTCAGGTGAGCATGAATAGAGTGTCAATGATTTTTGTATTACATTTTTGGCAATCAAAAGGCTTTGTAGTTACATTCTTCCAAAGTGATTGAAAGGACCATTGTAATAGGTAAAAAGGAAAGTGTCATGCTTGTAGCTTTATCCAAGCAATGAGTGTCAATGGTGCATCAATGATTTTTGGTCTTGTGAGTCTGAGAATAAAAGCAAGACTTGCTCACTGGGATACACAATCAAACTATTACCTGTCTTTACAGACAACAATGCCCATGACAATATCGCAACTATCTCATAAACATAACTGTGAATGGTGAAATTTCACCTAGTAGAGCCATTAGGACTTTCCAAAAAGCACTAATACGAGTTACAGCACCTCCCGGTACCCTTTTCGTATAACTAGTACATTTTCATTTTTCATGTAATGGGAAAAGGTACAAATGGTACAATTGCAACTCCCATAGAGAGAGAAGAGAAAAGGAGACAAACTTGGGATATATACATGAGTCTTGCGTACCTTACCATAAGCGACGTTAAAGTGATCGTGTATGATGTTTATAACGCCTTTAACCTTAGTGAGCTACAACTGGGCCCGAATAAAATTCGAGTGGTGGCATGGTAATGTGGTGACAGCTAGTCTTTCGCATAATAAAGCTCATCAAGTAGTCTCAGAGGTCTGTGATATTTTAAAGTGGCTACCAGTCTTCCGCGTTATTGCATGATAGGTCTCTGTCTTCTGTGGCGAGAGATTTGTCTTTTATGGCCAGAGATGAGTCTCGTATGGCCAGAGATGAGCCTCGTATGACTGGAGATTACTGTTGGCCTGAAGAGTCAATACACAGATGCGTACGCACGCATTCACACTTGTACTCATATATACGTGGCCTTGTGGCACACTTAGTTAATATACAATCAAGCTTCTCTAAGTATCACAATTTCAACACGTATAATGGACATGTGATGCGAGGGATGCAGTCGTGACGGAGTGATGATATCCAGTATGCCTCCTAACCGTGTCTAGGGTATGTAATTTGCACTACAACCTATCCCAATCATTCACAGATTGGACAGCCCACATCACCGTGTCTTGATCGAAATAACTGCATAACTACAGGTGAATCAGTAACCCCAGCCGGAGGCGTCACCTCCAGTCGTCCTGATTGGGCCCTAGTCTTACATTATCTAGCCCGAGACATGTGGGCCTCAAAGACTGGTGGGCGGACGGACTGTAGCGACACCTGCCGATAGATACCGAAGCGTACCGAGATACCTTACAAGGACTTTGAAGAATGTAAGCATACTTGAGTAGATAGTCAGTATGCCCTCCATATGAAATGCTTACGAGTTAGATATGTCTATCAACTGTATACCGTCTACGCTCAATGTATTGAAGTCGTACTACCGCTTCCAAGTGGCCGCTGAGAAAGATGTTGATAATCGATGAGAACTGCAGGCAACAATCAGTGCCGCGATTTATGACGAGGCACACTTGCTAATCAACCATTGTCACCGAGATCCCCCTGGAATACTCCGACGATGGCCTACGCTGAGATGCGGCTTGTTACGAACATATACGAGCCGTTACGAGTTCGCGATGGATCGGATGCTAGATGAGTTGGGAATTGGGATATGCAGAGGCGGAGGATAAGGAGTCAATTGGATGTTTTCTGCTTGATGTTTCTCTTCTTGTAGCTTCTCTACTTTGGATACCGGCCCTGTATAAGCACGAATTTTTGCCACCTCCGGATCCCAGCCCTGTAGAGGCGGAGTTTCCCAGTGCACCGGATATTCTTACCTACATACTATCACTGCAATCTACATTTGCACCAATATGCTTCAATTAGCTTACATTGCCGTACGCAAAAGTATTTAGAGGTACAGGTCATTACATAGTTACCCAGATAGTGAGTGATAGTATATGCCGAAATACGAGGTAAGATATTCGGTAACGATAAGAGCTATCTGGTGACGTTAACGTGGAGTTACTGTTACCTTGCCCTGGACACCTTAGATGCCAGCTGTCAGCAACCCTAACGACTAATACTAGAAGATCGCCCGTGCTTCAATCAAAAACATTTAATGTCGCCATCTAATATGACTCATTCGAAGTTACCTTTACGGTAATAATATTAATTATTCTTATTTTTTTTGTATCTTTGCTGGTAGTGTTGGCTGGTAGGGTGCAGAATGTAGTACCTATTGATAATCGACTGGAACGGGCACTATTTTGCGTAGCGCCGTACAGTGAGCTATCCAATATTTCCGAATCTATGTCCGAATCAAATCTACATGGCTGGAATCCAATATTTAATCTTACTGGGCGGCTACCATTAATCGCTGTTTATATTTGATCAGATTTGGAATTCTGAATCATTGCACAGCATTGCCCGTTATGCCCGCCCATCTTATTTTTTAGATTTCACTATTCACTTCGTTTGCTATAATTCTTGCTTCCGCCTCGTCGAACTTTTGAGCCTATGCAAGAGCTTCCGGGTCGGCGTCAACCTATAGCTTCCTAACTGACAAAGCCCTGCACTAAAAGTAAAATGAAAAATAAAAAGTTTAAGTCAAAGATTAAAAAAATCGGAAACTGGAGAGATCTGGCAGTTAAATATAAGTATAAAGTGCTGTTGGACCTCTTAAAGGCTATGGTGGTAGTTTTTATAGTTGTAGGGTGAGGAGGTGGTGGCACAGAAAGAAGATGTTTCGTTGCTCGGCTTTCCTAAGGAGCAAGCGGAGGCTCTCTCACTCGCTCCCTCAATTACGTCCACGAGGATTCATTCCCAAGATACAATAAATCATACTACTGAAGCTAACCTCATCCTTCCGTAAATCTGGAGCTGAACTGTGGGCTTTTCCCCACGCTCTAGGGAGAGGATGTCCCGGAAGCAGCGATTGTTCTCGGCGGATCGGGTTGCTTGTTGTCGGTCATAGCCCCTTGTTCACTGATCAACTACTAACCCACATTGCAATAGAGTAAACCGCCGAACATGAGGTAGGGCGATCCTCGGTCGATGTGATACGAAGAGATAACTGTTCCAGCACAGCCGACTGGAGGTATCCTAGTCGTACGGCGTACCTGTATGACGACAGACCGCTCTCGGGTAGTGACATTCCCGGACCCGTTTGGATAGATTCCCGGCATGTGCATACGGCCGGATCTAAACTGCTGTCAAGACACTATTCACATGACAGATCAAGTGCGATCAATTATATAGAGTACTACGTTATTGTTATGGTGATGTAGAATATGATAGATAAGATGGGCAAAGATTATCCCACACTGGGCGAGTATGCGTCCTGATTAGGACCTCTGGGCTATCACAACGAACGGAACCGAATCTTGTGAGTTGAATGAAAGTGTTGACGAATAGATTGACGGGCCGATGTTGTTTTTGTTTTAATCATACTGTATTAGCTCTATATAGAATAGAGTATGACAGTGCCCGACCCCCCTCCCCATCCGCTTCCCTTTATCCCCATTGATAGGCGTTTGTAGTTTGTGTGGCAACTTCCTATTCGCGCAGTGCTGGTATCCGGCAGTATTGCAACAAAAATGGCAAAATCTGAGATCAATGGGCTTTCATAGTTCATTGGTTGTGTTCTAGTAGACAGAGTGGGACGTGATCATCGAAGTACACAAAACTTGATTGTGTTGGCATGGGATTTGGCCAGATGGCTTTTGTGGCGTTCCGGAGCTTACAGCCAGGATTCTCAACCGTCCGTCTCGTCCGGGCTGAGCTATGCCCGACCCTGGATTACACTTTTCCGGGCTGAGAATTCCTGCCCGCTTTTGCCCTAGGACTACCAATCTCAGGACTACAACCCTGTATGGCCTTACAGTCTTTGCACATGATGTGTAAAGCTGAAAGGTGTTGGGGTTGTGGGAAAAAAACAAGCCACTTATACCGACCAACTCTGTGAAGTGGATCAATGTGTAGCAAATGTGGATTAACAATGTAGGAGCTATACAAACCGGGCGAGAAGCTGCCAAATGTAGGGCGGACTTTGAGTGCGGTCATCACGTGGTGTTAGGTTAGGGTTGAGCGGCGGAGCCGCATTCACCTTACTTCTTGTGTACATGTCAAATAGATGAATAGGCAAGTCAATATACGCATCACCAATTTGACAGCTGCACCATAAGTCGACGTACGCTTGCCTCTGCGCCAGGATTGGTCCAACACCAAACACGTCAAATCTCCGAACTTGCCTCCTATTTTGGGTATAGCAGTGCACACGGTAAGCTTGGCCTGGCTGCCAACTTGATTGCCGGCCGGGATTATACATATCCGGTAGCGGTAACTTTCGCTGGGGATCTACAGTCACCCTGAAAGGGCCCTAGGGATTCTAGCCTGGCCCAGAACGCCCCAGGGCGATCAAAGTGTTCACCTGGTCTGGACGGCGGTGCCGGCCCCCGAAAGTCGCCAGACCAGACGGACAGTTTGGAACCCTGCTTCCAGCCCCCATCAGCCTAAGGCTGCGGGCATCAAGCTGGTGGCTTGTAGCCCCCATGGGTCGCTACTAGCTTTTATGTTGAGGAGTAGGTTTAGCGTTGGGAGTGATGCTTGGTATCGGGCCGACAGTGAAGCGAAGGACGTTAACGGATGGACGGCAATGCATTGGATGGCTTGGGGCGGACACGAGAGCAGGATCCGGCTGCTAGTTGACTGCGGCGCTGACGTCGAAGCGAAGGGCGGTAACAGGCAATCAGCTCTGCATGTTGCGTCTAAAAATGGCCGCGAGGCAGCAGTCAAGTTGCTAATTGAGCACGGCGCCGACGTCGAAGCGAAGGATAATAACGGGCAATCGACTCTGCATGTAGCGTCTGCAAACGGCAATGATGTGGTAATCGAGGTGCAAATTAAGCACTGCGCCGACATCGAAGCGAAGGATAAGGAAGGGCAATCGACTCTGCATGTAGAGTCTGCAAACCGCAATGAGGCGGTCCGGATGCTAATTGAGCACGGCGCCGACATCGAAGCGAACGACAACCATGGGCAATCGGCTCTGCATATTGCGTCTGTAAACGGCTACGAGGCGGTTGTCCGGATGCTTATTGATTTCAGGGCTTACTTAGAGGCGCATGAGCACAATGGGCAGTGGCGTTATCTCTGGCAGCGGAGAAGGGGCATGATACTATTGTTCGGCTACTGATTGAAGCCGGGGTCCACAAGGATGTAAGAGACGCGAGGGCGAAAACGACGCGACAATTGGCGGCGGAGAACAGCCATGGGTTGGTGGTCCAGATTCTCAACTGAAGTTTTTCGATGTTAGAGATCTACAGCGCATAGATTCAGTGAGTTGCTGCGTTCTAAACTAAGTGAATGGTAACTAAACTGACAATAATCAAAGATGTCCTCTTGGTTCCGGAATATTTTTCTGTATTTAGTTCATTGGAATGGGAATTGTCGATTGCGTGAAGCTGAGACGTGTCGGAGCAGCGCTATGTAATTAGAAAATTATTGACAGGGGAACATCTCGTTCTCTTCATGCAATGGCTGGGGTCTACGGTGGGGCGTCATATTGAAATATTTCATGTCAGCATATCAATAGGTATAGCAATGCTACCAAGTAGGAATGACGATTATGTTTTGTACTAGGTAAGCGTGAAACAACAGATAGGTAACTTGAGATTCTACCACAAGCGTACTTTACCGGACTTGGCCGACTCGAAGCTCAGTGCATACCAGAATGAACTTCAGCGGAGTACTTGATGAGACAATCAGAGGAGGGAGAGAAAGATGATGATTGATTGAACTGTCTGTCGTACAGAGAGAGAATAAGATAGACATATATAAGGAAAGAAATCATCTCAAGCACTAAGAGCGAAACACTAAGAGAAAAGCACTAATCAGGCCCGAGGCTCGCGGGGAGATAGGTACCGCACCAAGCCTGAGGCTCGCGGGGAGATAGGCACCGCACCAAGCCCGAGGCTGGCGGGGAGATAGCTCCGTACCAAGCCCGCTAAGTCTTGTGCATGCCTTAGTCCCAATGGCCTGCGGGCTAAAGTTAGTGCCCGCCTTAGTACCGGTAGCCTTCGGGCTAAATCCCTTAGTCAACAGTACTCACAAGTGAACTTCCGTTCGCTGCAACGACAAAATTTCGCAAGATTATATACCGGACTTCCATCCCGTCTCCCATAGAACACTTCCGGAACTGACCGGTTGAGCAAGAGGGATACAGCCAGTGACACAAAACGAGAATGATAGAACAAATAGCGATCAGCACTACACCATATGTCCCTGCGCAATAAATGTCTCTAGTACACTATTTGCGGTCTTTCAATGCCCTGGATCGGGTTCGCGGTGTAATCTGGGAACAGTTGGCGCTTAAAAACATCTGTTTGGGTGCATCCAGATGACTATAATGATTACTAGTCATTGAATATTGATGTGTGGTCGATCACTCCCAATCAGGCTTCCCAACGGTCCGGGGCGACTGGCGTCTTTCGGGGCCCCGAATGACGGTCCCGTCCGGGGCATGCATTTCGGAGGCCTGGTCCGTCCAGGTACGGAATCTCAATACCTAGGGCCCGATATA
>Ga0307514_10001702_pt1 | contig 25279 bp, 28 predicted proteins | sample 16_EM_MG_FD_203088 | JGI IMG/M metagenome (GOLD analysis project Ga0307514, IMG submission 203088) | Populus trichocarpa ectomycorrhiza microbial communities from riparian zone in the Pacific Northwest, United States - 16_EM | ecosystem: Host-associated > Plants > Roots > Unclassified | place... | reverse complement strand
TGGAGGGTTAATTGGGAAGTGGAGCCAGAGGGGGGATTGAGGAGGAGGGGCTTGTAAATGTAGTGGGTCGCTGCGCGGGAGAGGATGGTGGGGAGAGAGTAGGTGGATAATGGGAGCTGTGGGACCACTTGGGGTGTGAGTTGGGGCATTGTGAATGAAGGGTATGTGGTATTGCGATGCTCAAATTCTGATGGCTGCAGAGACTATAATAATATATATGGTATCACTCCACAAAGCCCTCCAGTTGAACATGTATACATTTGTTTTGGTCTTCCACCAACAATCAGTCTAAGGTGCAGATTGCTAATAGTACCGTATAGACTCAATTTATTCGGTAGTGCTATCACATACTGTACATATGTGATGTGCGCACATATTTTGTATGGCAAACTCAGGTGGCTTCTGTACGCTCAAGCCGATCTAAACCTATTGGAAAGTCAGATTGCACTCCTTCTGGTAAAGTTTCTTAAGCTCAACAGAAACACTTCGGATACCTACTGCATATGTATGTGAGAGCGCTACCGAATAAATTGAGTCTGTACATGAGTACCGTACAAGCATTATGGATTCGTATTGATGCAAGATCAGATGCATGCAGGCAGTACCAATTGTAGTACCCCAGTCTTTTGCTCGGGTACCTAACTCCAAAATTTGGGGAATTCTAGGCTGATGAAACATTCTCTCTAAACAACTGCTACAGTAGGTACCTATATCGTGAGCCTTCCGAAAAACAATGGGTGGGCACTTGCCTCGGCTTTGGTTCGCTGCCAAGACAATTGGTACGGTACGTTTGCACCATCCCAGGTAGTAAATCCTTATTCGATAGTGGAGGGGGGGGTCGATTCTGTTGTGGGAGGATTGGTATGCAGAGAGTAGGGTGTTCTTCCTATATAGGACTATATATCACTTCTCGCTTATCTAATGCCATCTAAAGTTAACGCTGCATTATCACCCCACACTGTCGCATCGATTAATCAAGGCAGGGGAGATACCTTGTGCCTCTTATGATTAAAATTGCCTAAAACTCACATTCAGCAGGGGTTTCGCGTTGTAGATAAGAATTTGATTTGAGGTATGGCCTGGCTGGCTATGCGTTATACATACTCTGTAGAGTACTCTACACAGTGACAGTCAGTACCTATACCGGTATCGCTACACAAAAAGGTAGCGGTTCCGAGACTATACCGGTATCCCTAGATCCCAGAAATCCGGATCCATGTGCCTGTTTTGAAAGGTATCGTATCAGCATAGGCCTAATCTGTGTAAGATTCTGACAATGATGAAGCTTGTGTTCCTTCCCTCCCCCGTTGTGTATACGGTAGAATATGAGGACTTGTGCCAAACCCCTCTTTATTGCTAGAAATACATAGATGTAGTCTGGCTTATAGATGTAGTCTGGCTCATAGATGTAGTCTGGCTCATAGATGTATGCCAAGACAATTAAATAAAATTGTGCAGCTAAAGCACGAGAATAATTGAGGTTCTGGCCCAACAGAAGAACGCTTGTCGCTTGTCGACCTACTAAGTAGCGAGACAAGATTTCGCCGCCCAGATCAATCAACTTTACTAGTTGAAACCAGGCTACGATCAAAGCTCACTTCACTCCTTTGCGAGGCTTTGCCAAGCTGGAGGGTCGGGGGCCACTTCACTCTCCACGAGAGGCCGCCCGCCAGACTAACTTCGCGGTACAGTTTACCATGCTCACACGGACTCTGGAGCGAGGATTAACCCGAGGCTGTCCCGCCACGATTCAGTCTCGACCCTGACCAAGATCGATGTCTGGGACAGCTGGGGGTATGATACCTTTGAAGAAGACTGCACCAGAAACTTGGTGGTGGCTGAAAACTATGTAGGTTCATACCAATTTTGGGTGTGGCGGCGGATCTGGAATCAGATTCCATGCTATCTTTAGGCTGTCCACGTTCATGGGCCAACCATGTGAGCCTGTCAAATTTCAGAAGGAGTGGTGCCCTGCGTTGGAATTTCATTGGTTTACTTACACTGATGAGTTGAAACAAAACAAATTCATGCCGGCCGATCAATCATCTTGCTCGGGCATCGACCCCATGACCCTGAAACAACCCGTCACAGAAACAAAGGTACTAGTTTACTAGTTCCTTCATAAGAATTACCGGTAGTGCTAACTTGAATGGTAGGGCAAGATTCTTTATAGGGCTAAGTACTCCGAATCCGTGTTGTTGGGTTGCTTGTGGGCCAAAGGACAGATGCCCCGTCCCAAACATTCCAGAGAGCGATGTGCTGAGCCTTGTGCCATGTCGACAGCCACCCAGCTGACATCTACCAACTGCGTTGATAGCCTCAGGTTAGAAAACTGGGCAGCCACTTCACTGGGCGCAACTCTCCCTGCAGCCTGCATCCTAATGGCTGTTCTCATCTCGGTGGATGGATTCCCCTGCCACCACTCTAAAACCGCTGCTTAAAGATAAACAACTAATTGGACATAGGTTGGATACAAGGCACAGTGTCATTTAGGTCATTGGATTTGCTTTTTCCTTCCTCCTTATGCAAGTTTGAGAGCCATCACTTAGGCAGGTACGGAGTACTACAGTACCTACGATTTATTGCCTTGAGAATTCTCGATGTCCTCTCTAAAATCCCCTGGGCTGTATAACGTGAATCCCCCCACGAAAGCTATGCTCACTAGCCACTTGGGGGAAGCGAGCCGAGCTAATATGAAATAACACAGGCTATCATTGCAACTACCTAGCCTCGCTCTCCAAGTACCGATGCCCGATTTATCACCACCCGTCAAGATGATTATTGTGGGATATACAAATAGAGGAGAAATTGTACAACTTGACACTAGTTCTCACCATGATAAACAAATCACTTCTTGAAATTTGCCACACCACATATCCTGCTCACGAGACTTCAAGGCAAGGACAACTGCGGCGCCTCCCCTGTCGGTTGCAAGCGGGTGCTACCAACCAAAATCGACTATCGGTAATGCCCTTGTCTGAAAACTTGGCGAACATACCTTCTTGAAGATCTTACTCGTCAAAGCCTTCATGGCTAATGGGCACTCTCATTCGTGCCTTTCGTTTTGTTTGCACGCCGACCTTCCGTTCTACTGCTAGGTGGGAATTGTGTGACTGATAACATCTTTCTCGGCCTAATTTCTGCTCTGGCAGTTCCATTGGATGAACGCTGGTCCTCATGTTACCCCTCTTCAACTTGGCCAGTGAACCCTCAATGCGTGGATAGGCGCTCCTGTACAAACTGTGAAGGTTGATTCACACTGAAGTTCAGTATTTGGGTAACCAAAATTGAATTTTCAAAGACTCCCTGAGATTCGTCTGGGCAGACGATACAGACTCTTTACTAGGTAGGCGAACCACTGATATCACATGCATACGGCGCCTATCAAACCTTCCTCACAGGTGTAATAATTCTGGACACCTATTCGTTAGGAGGAGCTTGCCCATGAAGAGACTATTTGGTTGGGTTAAGTGCAGATACAGAACCACCACCCAGGTTATTGCGGCCGACCACCATATTTACCGCTCTTCCTTTTTTGGCCTCTTGTTTCGCAAATCATAATCCAACTGGAGCGCTGGATTCAAGATGGGGGTCGCACCCATGGAGCTGACAGGTAGGGGAGGATCACAATCTGTAAATACTTGTGACCTGCCTCTCCATAACAACTGTTATATAGACTATACCAACTGTTTCCTTGCTCTTTCTACCTTTTCGATCCCTTCGCTTTCCTGGTTTTTCTCACGATTTTCACACAACCGATCTCACTCTGTTGCAGAATTGGGTACTTATTCCGGGAAGGATACAATTCTGCAGTGCCATTAAAGTTAAACTTCAACTCTTGTGGTGAGGTGGTGGTTTGAATCAGCGTGCACGTGGAGTACACGGCAACGAGAAAGTTTGTTTCAACCTTAATCAGGGCAACACCGAGTTGTTTATATCCTTCGCAACCCCGGGGCTGGTAGGAACCAGATTCACAATTATTTGCATGGTCAGGTCAGTTCTCAGTGGCGCGGTCGCCCGCATTGTGTTGGGGAAATGCGAGTTGACGATATGTGCGCTGCAGGTTGCTTCGCCTCGCGAACTTCGCTGAGCCTCACGCACAGGTCCAGTTGTCACGGGCGCAGGTGTAGCAGACAGGGCTGCTCGACACGTCGCCGAAGCACTGTTCTGATACTGGCGAAGGTACCTAACTAGGACGAAGGTATTAGAATCAGGATTCCTGTGCTCCTTCTCAATACCATTTTCTCGCCATTCTGACAAGGGAGGGTATTGTCGCCACAAGGCAACCAGCAACATCAACCACTAACCAGGAACCTGGTACGTTGCTTCCTCTGCCCAAACAGGCAGCCACCCCGACACCACTTTTGGAACTCATCCCAACAGCAGGGCCCTTCGCACACATTGTTGATTATTTTCCGTAAGATCGGAATTATCAACTGCAGGTCTTGTTGACGTATGTGAAAGCGCCCGCGAGTGATGTACTAGGGTGCCCGGAATTAATATCGCACCCTCCTAATACCTTTACCTCACGAATATCAATCATGTCCGGCGGTCCCGCAGTGTCAGTTGCAGTAAGCCCGTATGGCTCATCATTTGCTGCACAGTCATCAACTCCCAATTCCTCTTCATTAAAACCAAAGCCTTCCACCTCTAGGCTGAAGCCAAAGGGTTTCCTCCCGTCGTCTACACTTTCGCCACCTCCACGTTCAAATTTTACGCGGAGTAAAACCGAGCCGGCTCTCTCGACAACTCCCCCCCCCACAACAGGGTCTTCGAGAGGCTCTTCCCTTCCCCAACGGAAGCCATCGACATTGTCAAAGGCACCTTCAAGCATACCAAAGCCAACGGTGGCTTCGACAATACCTACAATAATGCCTATGGCTCAGACTAAACCCAAAACAAGCCCTCCGTCAAGACAATATGCCGCCTTCTCAATTGGGACCTCCGTATCACGGCCTCCCCCTTCATTGGTATCAAGCGCTTCCTCTGAGAAGTCGGAGAAAAAGCCTAGGAATGTTATTCGGAGGAAAAATTCTTCATCTAATTCACAATTCATGTTTGGACTAGGGAGTCTGAGAAGTGGGTCGACTACATCAGCGAATGGATCTACAGCGTCTATCACATCGACCTCCTCAAATGCTGGGGTGGGGTCGAGATCTGGAGCATCTGCCCTGGTGCTGGGTATACCATTACCAACCAATATGTCCTCCTCATCTTTCCATCATTACTCTAACAAAACCGCTTCTTCTTCGGTTCCAAAGATCTCAACCCAAGATTTACCACCTCCCGTCAATATTAATGCAGCTCACTCCAGTAGTTCATCAACCCATCTCAATGAGTCACCAAGCAACTTCAGCATGACTTCGTCACCATCATCAATTTCCTCACATTCTCCTGGGTTTCCTCCTCCTGGGTTTCGACAGCGAGCACAGAGCCCAAATAGGCCCCCAGTAACACGCAACCGATCTGGGAGTATAGGTCAGATCTTGAATGACTCGAATGATAGCAAAGCTAAATGTGATACGGGAAAAGGACTGGATTCTGTACGGGAGTCTACTACATCCACATCATCGAGTTCGACTGTGCGTGGTGGGTTACAGGAGTCAGAAAAGGAGGGCCCCGCAACTCAAAAGACAGTGCCTGGCGCATCACCCCCGCCTCCATTACCTTCTTATTTGAGCACAACTCGAATGGCGTCTCCGTCAGTCTCCACCAAGAATCAATCCCCAATGCTCCCTTTTGGAGCCTTCCGCTCAAAGAGCAGCAATACCGTACCCACTCGGCCATCTCGGGAAGGAACTCCGGATTTGCACGCCCCAGGCCTAGGCCTCTCAATCCCAGTTATTCAAAGCAATTTAACGACTGGGCCTGGTCTTGTTAAAACCAGAAGCAAGTCTACAGGCACTGTGGGGCTTGGGATAGGAATTAGGCCAACAACACAAAGAAAAGGATCAGCACCTTCATCTACACCTCCTCCTCCTTCACCGACCTATCCGTCATCAGCTAGTGGTTCTCGCAGACCCAGTGTTACGAATACAGGGGCTGGGGCTCACAATGCACCATGCGCAGGTGTCATTTCTCCCACTATCGGCTTCGCATACAATTCCTTGCCTACAGCAATCCCAGCAAGGAAGCGAGGAGACAGCATTGAGAGAGGACAGAGGGAGAGAAGCCCCACACGAGCGAGTCCTGGGAAGCCGCCACGTCCGGGACTATTTTCTAGAGGCCGCTCAAAAACTTCCGACCAAATAGAGCCACGTAAGGGCCCTGCAGCAGGCACTGGATATGAAGGATATGGGCATTATGCACGACAAACTAGGGGGAGGAGTGGAAGCAATACGAGTACTAGTGGCAGCTGGGGCCGAAGTGGCAGCCAAAGTAGTATCACCTCAGATAGCAATTTTGGAAGTGGCAGTGGGAGTGGGCGAAGAAGTGGGAGTAGGGGGAGCCGAGTGGACATGGATGATTACTTCATGGATAAGCTCAAACCAGTTGTTCTCGCTGGTGGTGGGGGGGTCGTTGAAAATCAAAATCTGAGTTCCCCTGAATATCGGCCGCGAAACGGGAGTATATCAGAACAGGGAGGATTCGCCATGTCTAGAAGCGGAAGTGAGAACATGAGCTCGGACAGCAGAGCACCTGGGAGTCGTGAGGGCCAGGGTTACCCTGAAATCGCAAGTGGTAAGGTATTCGGCACTCGGCGAACAGCAACGCCTATCCCAGCTCCAATCAAAACTTCCACACAACTATTCTCCCATGCTAGAACGCCTCCCATCGCCCAAGAGCCTAAACGACCAAGGGAGGTTAGGCAGGGTGTCAGCGATGCTCACAGAAAGTTGGAAAAAGCTTTTACTCCCGTATTTGGACAGGAAGCTTGGGCTAGTGATCTGTATAGTCAAATCTCTCCTCCTCTTGCGACTGACCCACTCCCAACTGCCCCTACAAAGACCAAAAGATGGAACTTCCTACAGCGATCCCAGAACTCGTCTAAGAATTCCCCAGCAGCTACAGTGCCCATTACTGGGAGGAGGCAAGTGCGTCCAGCGCATTATGCCATCATGGACCCATTTGAGCAACAAGAAGCAGCACAGGTTAAGGATTTGATGTTGGAGCTCAGGAATAAATCTAAAGAACCACAGGAGGAACAACTGGAATCTAATCGAAGCTATACCACAGCCGTGAGGAAGCAGCAGCATGTTCACTCAGTACTTCTGCCTGAGCCTCCACTCCCACCACAACCTAGTGCATCGCCTCGGCCACTGTCTCCTCCCACAAAATCATCATTGCCTGGAGTGAATGTTACCCCTGCATTGTCATTGCCCCGCAAGAATACCCCAGAAGCTGAATTGATTGAAGCCAACAAGCACGAGATTCGACAGGCGAAGGCCAATGAACGGAAGAGGCTTCAGCAAGCTGGAGGTCGCCTACCTATCCTAGGATTTGGAAAGAAGAGTGATTCCTCGAAGCAGGCTGGGGCTCTTGCCCCATCTCAGCCAGGACCGCCTAGCCATAGACCCAGGCCCAGTGAGGGAGAGATTCAGGAATCCACAAAATATGGCCAGAGACCAATGCCTGGGAAGCTCCCTTCACTGCAGACACACTTTCCCAAGCATGTACGATTTGGAGCTTCAGAGGGCTGGAGTGCCCCGGCACATATTGCAGCAGGCCATATCGGAGATATTTTAGCACAGCAAATAGCAACAAGGAATCTTGCCCTGCAACCAATTACTGCTAGGGAGCCGCAGCAGCAGATAGTCTGGTCTAGGTTTGCGCTGGGAAATGCAGGTGCAAATACAACCTCCCCTTCTAATGAAGTTTGCGATCCCTTGGATGCTGCGGGTGCCAATGTCAAGAGTTATGGCTGGCCCACCCGGAAGGACTCCATCCCATACGTTACTGGGGATCATCTCCTGACTATCCCATTCGCTCCTGCGGACATCCTGACTCCACGTGCTGCAAAAGAATTCGAAAGAGCGGAGTTACCTTTTACTCCTGAAGAGGAGATGGACGATGTATGGTCGGAATATGACGACCTGCTTGAAGATAAGGACTATTTTGGGCGGCCATTCTCTCTTGAACTAGAGCTTGAGGATGCCATAAGCTCTCCACGTAGATCCGGATTCAAATCCAACACATCCTCTCTTGGATCCCCCTTTCAGTTCGATAATTGTTCATCGGTTTATAAAGCATTTATGGAAGACGAGAGTGTGACTATCAGCAATGCATACTCTAGAGAGTCACCTACCCTTCCCAACCGTGATAACCTGCGTCAATCCGAATGCTCAGCAACTTCCGACAAGACTAATTCTACCGTGTTTGAACTGGATGAATCCCCTATTGTTGAGATGGCCCAATTCGCTACCGCTACCTCCGCACCCAAGATAATCCCAATTAAGGAGGATCAAGATAAAGATCAGCCTCCTCCCACCCCTTTCTCAATGACAAAGTTCTTGCAATACTACGCTGGGGCAGGGGTTCAAGAGGGCGATGACTCAGGAGTACTCAATGCTATCGATGCAGTTCACCATAGCACCGACTCAACGAAATCTAGAATATCTAATGGGTCAAATAGCTCCAACGAATCTGCCGGGTCATCTTCATTCTCAGAAGTGGGTTTAGATGATGAAATGAAGCTGAGGTTGTGGGCGCTGATGGCAAGTACGTGGCTCAATTTTGATAGAGTATTGGTTAGTCCAGCTCATGAGGAGTTGAAGGGTGTGAGCGTGAAAGGGAAGGAAAAGGCAACAGACAAAGTACGAGAAGGACTTGAAGGGAGAATTCTCGTGGTGGATGGGCTAGGGACGGATGAATGGTCCTACTACTGTGCCTTGACCTACCCATCCTGCAAAGTTTACAACTTAAGCCCTTCTCTCAACCCATCGGAGCATGATGCTGGGAGTGACTCACCTACGGGACTTTCGAAACCGCCAAATCATAAGCAAATTCACCATACCTCCTTCGACACAGTCTTCCCCTTTCCGGTGGGGTTCTTCAACGTGGTCTCTCTGCGATTCCTTCCATCCAGTACCTATCCTTCTCTGCCATTTATTCTTCAGCAGTGCCAGCGCGTTCTTGCCCCTGGTGGCTACATCGAAGTTACAGTTCTGGATGCGGATTTGGTCAATATGGGAAATAGGACCAAGCGTGGTGTGGATCTCAACCGAGGAATTATGATCCGAGAATTCGAGGAAACCGCCGCGAATGCTACCCCTGGAACAGTGAGCTGTTTATCGGCTTCCACCATTGCAGCAAAGGCTGCTTCTGAGAGAACTCTCAGACTGCTAGAGAAGGGATTTGAGGATGTAAATAGGTGTCTTGTGGCGCTTCCTGTTGTGGGGCACATCGATGGCAGCATATCATTGGGCTCTGTTCAGGGGTCAATTGACCAAACCCACAATCCGACGATTTTCGAGCCAGCAGAGCTCGCTGGGGTTGAGCAAGGGTCCCTCCGCAAACCAAGCGATACCCACAACTCAAATATTACCGATGTTGTCAGCAAAGTAGGGCGTTACTGGTATACTCGCACTTACGAGCGTGTTATGACTGGGGAGAGGGGAGAGTCAATGGGGAGAAGTATGTGGAATGATAAAGGACTCCTTAGAGAGTGCTCAAAGAAGAAAACAGGGATGAGGATGTTGGTGGCATACGCAAGGAAGCCATCGGCTGTGCAGGTAGAAGGGGGGTCGACCCCGAAGTTAGCAGTGCCGCAGGGGAATGAGCGCTCGGAAAATATAGACAGCGGAATCACCATCCCCATTACACCTGGTGTGTTTCCTAAGCCTCTGGTGGTGAAGAAAACTGGTGCAACTGTGCAGAAGTCAGTGGCGTTTCAGGAGTGATTTTTTGTGATGACACGAGACGACGATACGATACATATATCCAATTTTGTTCATATTTATCAGCGGGGGTTTACTTTCATACATATTTATCAGTGGAGGTTTATTTGCCTTCGGTTTGTTCATATTTATCAGTGGCTTTTTACTTGTTTCCAGCGTGTTCATGTTTTTTTTTCTTTTTTCTTTTTGGAGTCTATACTTCTGTGGAGCCTAAGGCTATGAGACAGGCGGGGGCTTACTTTGATTTCTTGGGATTTTACATCGATTTGTCACGGAGTTTATGATCTGTTAGTTTGATATGTAATGAAGATACGCTTCCAGTTCTTGTCTGACGTAATTAATTTATTTGTTTAATAAGATTTGCAACATGGAATAATGAAAGCCCGAATGGCCCAATGGTAAGGCGTTTCACTCGTACTTACGATATGAAAAGATTCTTGGTTCGATTCCGAGTTTGGGCAGTTAGCTTTTTCTTTTTTCTTGTACTAGAAATACCATCTTGGATAGCTCTTGTTGCATATGGATGCACAGGGGTTTTGGTGCGCGCATATGCAGTGGGCCACGAGAACCCATACCAAGGGCAGTCTCTCCCAGTCTGGAGTGGCCTGGTGACCTAATGTAAACCTGCTAGATAAGCTAATACATATGCCTATTAGTGTTACAGGGCCACTATTATACCTTTATGCTTGAACTTCAGCAGATAAATAGTGGGGCTGAATATTAATCCCACAACAAAAATAACCCGCAACTCAGGTTAAGTCTTTCAAGATGTAAAGTTCAGTACGATTTCAATACAAGTTGAACTCAACAAGTATTTTCCTAACTAGGTGAAATCCGTATTCCAACATTAACTTAGAACTTTGTAGGCAGTATGTTTTTCAAGACTTGATTAATACTTGTGGTGGGCGCGATCCCAACCTTCAGCTACTTTCAACTATTTATAATGCACGGTTGGAGAGTAGTGTTCTTATTCACATGGTTCGTTCAATTCCAATAATAGTCACTTCACACCATCTTGTTTAATTCGCAGTTGCTGGCGTTACCCCTGCGTAAGAAGTCGTTGTACACACTTGACTTAACTAAGAACTAATATCCTGTTCTTGCATTAAGCATTCTGCAACCGTTAAGTAGTTACGAATTAATTTGGAAGTCATACGTGATCCCACATTATTTTATTGCGATACATCGGCAAATCCTCAATTCGAGTCTAGACTCGGCTAGCCAAGTATCATGAGATATCGAAGTAAGTATTCGATAACTCTGCATACTGGCATCTAGTATCCATTGATATTATAGGTGATCTTATAATTCAACTGCTCATAACTCCGCAGATATAACTCCGAATGACATAGTTATTATTCCATTGGAAAGCCCTTGATGCGTACTTCACAATAGAATCTTAGTTTATCTTAATCAGGAACATACTTCATGAGATAAATGTGAAAGCCTGACTTGCCACTTTAGAGACCTATAGCCTACACCAAAACAGGTCAATAACTTCACAAGTTTAAATCATAGAAATATTCTGAGTTCAGATTTGGAATCAGCGCGTAATTCTGTCCTAGGATTAACTTCAACCGAATTTTTTCCAATTAACTTTTTGCTACACCCGATTTTCAGCTCAGCTCAACTCGTGCCCTCTTATAGTGTCACCGGACCCACTTAGGTCTAAATTACCCCCTACGCGGTTGATTTTTTTATTTATTTTTACGGAATTATGCTTCTGCAAAAATGTTCTCGGATTCATACTTTGAAGATTGAACCTAGGGGTATTCGGTGAGCCGGATGCAATGGTAATTTTCTTAATTTAATCCGGGCGACGCTCGTTGAGTTATTAAGCTCCGAAGTTGAGTTCAGGGTAATAGTCACCATATAATTTTGGTGCTAAGTATTTTCAACTTGATGTAACTCAACAACCAATAGTCAGAAACTGACAAAACTCACACGTCTAACAGAGGGTACCTCTCTGAACATTTTATTAGAGTCTTGTTCCAACCCAATAACACTACAGTTGTTCAGTGACTGTGTTGTCCTAGTTAGAAGTACTTAAGTATTTCTAACTTGAGTAATATGTGCAAGACTTCCCCAAGTCTTCCTGATTCCTATCCAGGGTTATCAGGGTCATTCTTTATTGATACAAGTTCCTCGGGAAGGGCTGGGTGTTATCCCATGACAGTGCCCCTCTCCTTAAGGTCTTGTCCTCAAGAACCTAATTTAGCACGCAAGCATCAGGCATCAATAATTCAAACTTAGAATATTGATTGGGGCCTGGGACTTATGTCCCCTTGTCACGCAGCCGAACTCAGTGTACGGACGTCTCTTTTTACCCCTGGGACAATTGGTATGTAACAATTATATAGGAAAAAAGAACAAACACATAAAATGAATTATGATATCAGAGACCTCATCAAAAACTATCGCCTAAAATAAGAACAAGAGTATCTCAAATGAAAACTACTGGATCCCACAGCTTCCTAGGGTTGTCCTGATGAAACTTCAGCACTATTGCAGCTGCACCGTCTCGTAAATTCTCATACGGCTCCCAAGTATCATCGTCTGGCCTATAACCTTTCCAAGAAACCAAATACCAAACCTGGCCCTTCCTCAACTTACTGGTCCTTATCTTTTCTACATGGTACTCCGTCTCTTCCAAATCAACAGTTGGGAGTATTGGCGAGTGCCTGCCTGGTATATTGTTCAGGTGGTAGGGTTCTAACAAACTAATATGAAAAACTGGGTGTATCTTGCTAGTACTTGCAGGAAGTTCTAACTCATAGGCATTCATACCTATTAGTCTTTTAATTCTCAACTTTCCACGTAGTTTATAATCCAGCTTTTTGGTTGGATGCCTTCTCTTGATATTTTTTGCGTTGACCATTACTCAATCTCCTACTTTGAACGTTGGTTCTTTTTCTGCCACCTTTTGGTTAAAATACTTGACCATTCAGCGTTGCACTACCTCCATGTTTTCCCTTATTGCAGTTCTCATAGCTTCCAGGATTTCGACCATCTTGACTGCTTCAGGATTGTTCAATTCAGGGTTAGCCTCTTCAGGTTGCTTAAAGTTGTTTTGTAGGTGCTGTTAGTATGCAGCAAAGAAGGGTATTAGTTTTGTAGCAGAATGGACTATGTTATTATAACAGAACTCTGCAAATGGGAGTAACTCGACCTAGTTATCCTGGTCCCAAGTGCAGTTAGTTCTCAAGTAATGCACAAGAACTTGGTTAACTCGTTCTGTCTGACTATCAGTTTGAGGATGATAAGCTGACAACTTGTCCAGTGCTACTTCTAAAAACCACATTACCTCCTACCAAAATGAACTCATGAAGACCATGTCCCTATCTGAAACTATCCTTTTCAGTAACCCATGTAGTCGCCATATCTCGCACACAAAGATTCCTACCAGTTCCTTCACTTTTTGATTTTTGAGAGGAATAAAATGTGCCATCTTAGTAAACCTATCTACTACTACCTAACATTGATTGTACCCTTTTGCATTTGGTAAATCAGTTATAAAATCCATGGATATCTGTTCCTATGGTTAGTAGGGTATTGGAAGTGGGACGAGCTTACCATATTTCTTATATCGAATTGTCTTGTTTCTTTGGCAAGCATCACATGTGCAAACGTAGTTTCGTATCCAGTCTTCCATATTAGGCCAGTAGTAGTTGCGCTTCATTAATTCCAAAGTCTTGTCTCGACCAAAATGACCTGCTACTTTTGCATCATGACATTGGTAAGTGACTTTCAACTTTAAGGAATTATTATCAGGGATGTATAAGCACCGCTCGTAGGTTACCATGTTATTCTCTAAACTGTAATGCTCCAGTTCTGCATAGTCTTTGCCCATCTTTAAGGAGTTCCAAATTCCTAACCATGTATTATCTTGTAGACCAGCTTCAAGGATTTCCTTTGACCATTTTGACTCTTCCGTTTGTGAAGCCTTCACTGCCATAATTTAGCATATTACTAGGGTCTCTTCACCTGTTCCAAGATTGAGTTGACCTAGTTTAAACATACGGATTGTCAGGTCTTGCTTCTCCCCCTCCCCTTCAAGTTCGGGATCAACTCGACGTGACAGGGCATCTGCGTTGCCATTTGTCTCGCCTGGGCAGTAGATGATGTTGAAATTAAATTCGCTTAAGATCTCTGCTCATCTTGCCTGCCTTCGGTTGAGGAGTTTAGTGGTGTTAAAGTACTCCAGGTTCTTATGATCCATATATACCACTATCTGCTCAGGTGTACTCATTAAGAAATATCTACATTCTTGGAAACAGTTCATAATTACTACCATCTCCTTGTCATGAACATCATAGTTTAGTTCAGCTGGGAGAAAGCGTTTATTGTAGAATGCTAATAGGTGCCAGCACTTATCTAGTTCATATTGAGACAGGATTCCGGCCTTGGCCAGATCTGAGGCATCTGTCTCGATTTGTTTGCACCATTCTGGGTGATAGTGACATAGTATAGGAGCAGTCATAAACCTGTGTTTTAACTCCTCAAAGGCTTCTTGACATTGCTGTGTCCAATTTCACATGACGCCAGTGTGTGTAAGAGTTTGTATAAGGAGTGTGAGTTTGCTGAAGCCTTGGATAAATCGGTGATAAAAGTTAGCCAACCTAATGAATTTTTGAACCTCTTTCATACTTCTGGGAGCTGGCTAGTTAAGAATGTCTTCGACTTTCTTCTGGCTGATTTGGACACCTTGGGTACCTATCTAAAACTCAACAAATTCGACTTTGGGGACATGGAAAATGCACTTGTCAATATTAATACAGAGACCATTTTCTAATAGCTTCTTAAGTACCCAACGCAGGAGTTCTACGTGCTCTTCTTCAGTCTGAGTGTATATTAAGATGTCATCTATATATACAACTACACTACGGTCAATTTTCTTAGATAGAATATTGTTGAGATGTGTTTGAAAAACAGATGGAGCATTCGTCAGCCCAAAGGGTATTACTGTATACTCGTACAAACCGTAACGAGTTTTGAATGCTGTTTTCCATTCGTTTCCTTCAGCTATCCATAGCAAATTGAATCCCAACTTCAAGTCCAGTTTGGAAAAGACTTGGGAAGTTCCGACTTGTTCTATTAGGGTAGTCATCAGAGATAGAGGGTACTTGTCTTTGATAGTAATGGCATTGAGGCCATGATAGTCTACTATTATACACAGCTTGCCGTTGGCTTGTTTGGCAAAAAATATTGGGGCTCCGGCACTGCTCTTACTTGGCCGGATTTTGCCAGTTCTCAACATCTCATCAAGGTATTCTTTAAGCAGTTCTAGCTCATCAAGGGACAGAGGGTACAGTTTCCCAGAGGGTGGTTGCTTTCCAGGTTCGAGATCTATAACCATGTCTTGAGGTCCATATACAGGCAGGGAAGCTTGTGCGGCTTTTCCAAAGATTTCAACGAAATCTCTATATTAGACTGGCAATCTTGCAGCCAGTGTCTTTAGGTCTTCGCCCATGATAATTTGCATTATCCTGCGGACTTTACTAGTTGACAAAGGCCTAGATTCTCACTTGCCCACATGTATAAGACCGACATAAGAACTCTGTTCCAGAATTTCACCAAATTCAGAAAAATCTATCACCTCATCTATCTCCAGCGCTCTTTTTAGCTTCAGGCTATAAGGAGTGGTGACCCTTAGCTTATCGTATTGTGCCGTTATCCAATTGAAACCTAAAATGAGTAGACAACCTGGTTTCAAGCATGTCACTTCAGTAATCAGGTTGAGAGTCTTGTTTTGTCCTGATCTTGCATCAGGCACATACATCTCCACGTTCTTCACTTGAACTGTATCCGATCTCTTGAGTATTGAGCCGTTGGCGCTCTCTAATCTCAATCGAGTTTCTCTCTTCACTCAGGGCATTATTCTCTGTTCCACAAAGTCAGTATCAAAAATAGTTGCCTCCGCACCAGTATCCACCAAAGCATTAATAGAACTTTCCCTTATATTTCCTTCGTATATCCAAGATAACTTAACAGGAACCAGAAACTTCAATTCTTCACGCTTTAATACCTTCGCCCGTGCATCTGCATTTTCAACCAAGGAGATATCCGACACCGCCACCTGTTGTAGTCTTTTTTCGTGGTCACTGAGTTAAGGAGTCAACTCTTCTTCAGCTTTTCTCTTTTTTGCTGTTTTTGTCTTTTGTATTAAAGAAAGAGAAGAAGAAGGAGATAAATTTCGAATACAGGAAGAAATAGAAACCGAATCAATATCCATAACCTCCCCCTTATGTTCCTCCTTCCAATCGCTAACAGAGATGCCCTTTTTCACAACACAGATATTAAACCAATCTTGCGAGACTGTTTGACCTGACATACAAGACAGCTCGCGTCCCTAATCACACTCATAATCTAACTTATCCTCCAAAATAATCCTTCCAAAAGATACCGGTATTACCACTGAAGAAATCAATGCATCTGCCACCTGTACTACTGCCACTTTCTTGTTATTCACCTTCCCTTTTCCCTTGTCCTTACCCGAGCCCTCAGCTACTGGTTTCCAACCTGAAGTACAATCTTTCTTGATGTGGTCTTTGGAACCACACTTGATACATTGTTCTTTCTTCATGCGAGCTTGCCTTATGGAGTAGGTAACTTTGTCTTCTCCTGGCTCTTTCTCACACTTGCTTGAGGTTGTGGACTTATCAGAGGCAGCTGTAGACTTTCGTTTGTCTGCCGGCTTACTCTTCTTCTTTTGGGTACCAGCTGGCTTAGGGGCCTCCTGTTTCTTGTCAGTTGAAGGCTTATGTTCAGGTTTGTGCTCGAGTTTTCTCCCCTTTGTAGCTGCAGCTGTTTGCTTCTGCAACTTGCATTGATTTTGTATCCACTGCTCACGCTACTTCTCATTCTCAACATCCATTCCCGCATTAATGATAGCTTGGAAGCATATCTCAGGGCTGGCTAGTGCCAGGTCCAATGAGTCCTTATTTATATGCTTTATATACTCACGTATATCAGCTTCTAACCCAGTGACTAGGTATTCCCATAACTGTTCTCAAGGTAGGTTGGCGAGCATGTTATGTATACGTATTCTAGATACATAGTCTTTGATTCTTTCTCTAGACTTCTGGTATTCCATCTGGAGGTTTCTTTTAGCCTCATGAACTTCATTCTTGTTTTCGTGTATGGCTATGAAGTCTTTCAGAAAGTCTTCATAGGTTACCCACACAGTCCAACCAGATAGAGGGTCTGGCTTGTGTTTTTGTTCGTTGGCTAGGTACCAAGTTTTTGCACTATTGGTGAGGAGTGCTCCAACATAAAGAATCTTGTCATTGGCAGTTTCATATGTAACTGGCATGCGTTCGAATACTGTAGCTATGTTATTGACGAATGCCTTGAGTTTGGCTGAGCTTCCATCATATTTGTCAGGTTGAGGAACATTTCGAGGTTCCTTCTTTGTGAGTAGAGGTGGGGGCATTTCGGATTGTTGGTGGAAGTGTCTGGTAGTGTCTGGAGGTGGTCTTTGTCTCTTAGTAGAGATGGTGTCCAAAGGCTTCTCGGGATCCCTCAGCTTCCTCTTAAGAGATGCAATGTTTTTCAGTGCGACTTCCCCAGCTTCCTTAATAGTAGTGTCACTATTAATTCGGTCCTGGGTTGCTTGTTCAATCTTCTTCTTTGTCCACTCATGCAGCTGGACTAGCTGTTCATTGACTTCTTTAAACTCCTTGCAGGCTGCCTCAACAATTGAGGTAGTCTTAGTTTTTAGGATATTAGTCATATCTTCCTATTGCTTCGTTAGTGTATCAGCTATCTGTCCAGTAAGTGTTTTTACTTTCTTAGACTGGGAGGTGTTCTCAGCTTGCAATAGTTCAAGTTCGGCCTGGACCTGTTGTCTGACTAGTTTGAGTTCCCCATACAGTGTCCTAGCAGCTTCATAAATGATATTTTGGGTATCCTGCTGCTTTTTCAATTAAGTTGCCTAAGACATGATAGCTGCTGCGAGTTCGTTGAGTTCGGTCCATTATTTTTCGAACTCTTCTCTACCTTGCTTGACTATTTCGTTGAGCAGTTCGTCTACTGCTTCTTGTGGAACTCCTCGTGGAGCTGGGGGTAGTGGTCGTCGTTCGGTTCGGGGATTTTGGCCGCAGTGGCTGGTTATACTAGCGGGCCGAGGAAAAAATTCCCTGAGGAATTGGGTAGGCATATCTAAATCATCAGGTGAGCCGATGAGGTGGGCCTGTTGGTATGAGTATTATGTTTCAGTGACAGGGGCATCACTTTCCAACATTGGTTCATCAATTGACTCGGTATCAGATTGGGATCTTTGAACAGTTTGAACAACTGCTCGGAGTATTATTTGATCGAATTCGAGACGTCGGAAGGGCTGGCTGGACCCTTCACCACCTGAGGTTTGAGTGTGTGATATAGTGATTTCGCTAAATTCACAAGTACAGAGATACTTTGGCTACAAAGTAATGTTATGGGGCCACTATTATCTCTTTATGCTTGAACTTCAGTAGATCAATAGCGGGGCCGAATATTAATCCCACAACAGAAATAACCCGCAACTCAGGTTAAGTCTTTCAGGATGTAAAGTTCAGTACGATTGCAATATAAGTCAAACTCAACAAGTATTTTCCTAACTAGGTAAAATCCGTATTCCAACGTTAACTTAGAACTTTGTAGGCGGTGTGTTTCTCGAGACTTAATTAACACTTGTGGTGGGTGCGATCCCAAACTTCAGCTACTTTCAACTATTTATAATGTGCGGTTCGAGAGTAGTGTTCTTATTCCCAGGGTTCGTTCAATTCCAATAATAGTCACTTCATACCATCTTGTTTAATTCTCAGTCGCCGGCATTACCCCTGCCTAAGAAATCGTTGTACACACTTGACTTAACTGAGAACTAATATCCTGTTCTTGCATTAAGCATTCTGCAACCGTTAAGTAGTTACGAATTAATTTGGAAGTCATACGTGATCCCATATTATTTTATTGCGATACATCGGCAAATCCTCGATACGAGTCTAGACTCGGCTAGCCAAGTATCATGAGACATCAAAGTAAGTATTCGGTAATTCCGCATACTGGCATCTAGTGTCCATTAATATTATAGCTGATCTTATAATTCAACTGCTCATAACTCTGCGGATATAACTCCGAATGACTTAGTTATTATTTCATTGGAAAGCCCTTGATGCGTACTTCACAATAGAATCTTAGTTCATCTTAATCAGGAACATACTTCATGAGATAAATGAGAAAGCCTGACTTGCCGCTTTGGAGACCTATAGCCCACACCAAAACAGGTCAATAACTTCACGGGTTTAAATCATAAAAATATTCTGAGTTCAGATTTGGAATCAGCGCGTAATTCTGTCCTAGGATTAACTTGAACCGAACTTTTTCCAATTAACTTTTCGCTACACCCGATTTTCAGCTCAGCTCAATTCATACCCTCTTATAGTGTCACCGGACCCACTTAGGTCTAAATTACCCCCTACGTGGTTGATTTTTTTATTTATTTTTACGGAATTATGCTTCCGCAAAAATGTTCTCGGATTCATACTTTGAAGATTGAATCTAGGGGTATTCGATAAGCCAGACGCAATAGTAATTTTCTTAATTTAATCCAGGCGACACTCATTGAGTTATTAAGCTCCGAAGTTGAGTTTAGGGTAAGAGCTGACTAAACTTTAGGGTAAGGGTAGTAAGTTCAGTGGAACCTATGCAACTTCAGGGTAATAGCCACTATATAATTTTGGTGCTAAGTATTTTCAACTTGATGTAACTCAACAACCAGTAGTCAGAACCTGACGAAACTCACACGTATAACAGAAGGTACCTCTCTGAACATTTTATTAGAGTCTCGTTCCAACCCAACAATGCTACGGTTGTTCAGTGACTGTGTTGTCCTAGTTAGAAGTACTTAAGTATTTCTAACTTGAGTAATATGCACAAGACTTCCCCAAGTCTTCCTGATTCCTATCCAGGGTTATCAGGGTCATTCTTTATTGATACAAGTTTCTCGGGAAGGGCTGGGTGTTACCCCGTAATAATTAGTTAGTAGATCTGATACTAAGAGATGGATTGTGATTTAGTTTACTTCATAGCTGGGCCATTATTTTTTGTTGATGCTCGGCCTCACCTAACCCCTCCCAGGTACTGGCTCCCTTGTAGTACATAGCAGGCCGAGACCATTAAGTAGAAATATAGGCATCTGTCAGGTCACTTGCTCTTGTATGAATAGTGAAGACAGGAATATGAGAATGATATTCAATAATAGAATGAAGAAAAAAAATAGAAAAGACTAAACATAAAGGATTCCTAGCACTCTTATATACTATATTCTCGCCATACAATCCATCCTACTGTCTCCCATGTAGTATCCCACATAGTATCCCACGTAATATCCCACATAGCATCCCACATAGTATCTCACGTAGTATCTCACGTGACATCCCGCATTATCTCACATTGCATCTCACATAATCCCACATATCCCACTTTACCCCATGTCTTGGGATTAGTCATTCCAACATGCCTCTCTAAACCAAGATGCTCACAAAAAAGGCTGGTCCCATCCACCTTTCACAAGAATCTGCTTGTGCCATGCTTGGTGTACAATGCAGCATTGCTATGAATTCCTCTTCTCCAATTATACAGTCATGCCCGCTTGTTTCTTCAATTCTTCCAATCATTTCCCTATCACTGGTTTAGTTAGCATATCTGCGGGATTGTTTTCTTCCAGTACCCAATGCACAGAAATATCTCCATCGTCCACATATTCTCTGACGAAATGATGCCTCCGCCAGATGTGTTTCATCCTTCGGTGGAAATCTAGGTTGTATGACAGAGTTGACGCCTCTCTGTTGTCTGTCCAGACTCTCGAGATGTCAGGTTTGTTCAGGAAATCCATCACTTTTGCCATCCATATTCCATCTTGTGCTCCTGCTCCAAGAGTAATGTATTCTGTCTTGGTAGATGAAAGGGTCGTCACATCTTGTTTCCGAGCAGCCCAGGATATCAGTGAATTACCCAGGAGTACTAGTATGCCTGTAGTTGCCTTTTCCTCTAGCTTTTCTTCCCCTACATCAGTGAAAATATCAACCTCTATTTTCCTCACACCTCTCAGGCACATTCCTTCATCTGCTGTACCAAGCAGATATGCTATCACTTGGCATCCCTTTCTGATGTCTGATACTCTTGGTTGAGATGCCTTAGTGCAGAGCTAATTTACCGCATATTGAATATCAGGTCGCCACATTCTGGAGATAAATAGTAGGCGACCAACCAACATTTGGAATGGCTTGACTTCTGCCAATTCCATAGAGTCTTCAATGATTAAGTAGAGTATAGCTGCTGGTTTGTTTATCATGAAGCCATCCACTAGTGAGATTATTGCTGATTTTCCCAAGATTTGCACCTGTCCCTCTTTCCATGTCAAGTCGATCCCCAGGAACCTTTCAGGTGTACCTTTATCTTTAACTGTAAGGTGTTGTGCAAGCGCCTCTTTCCATTCTGCCATTGCTGTGATATCTGGGAATGCACAGAGCAGGTTATCAACATGCAACACTATCAGGCTTCCATCAATTTTTTTGAAGTAGAATCCTAGGTCGTCGGGACATTTTGCGAATCTCAGGCCACTGAGTATATCATCGATAAATTTGTTCCAGTTCCTGGCTGCTTGTTTTGTACTATACAAGGATTTTTTCAGTCGACAGGCTCGATTGCCAGTTGCATGTTAATCTTTGACATAGAGAACCTTCTCTAATAGCTCATTGAGAAAAGCCCCTTCAATGTCAAATTGGCCCATCACCATGTTGTGGGTGAGACCTAGGCATATCAAAATTCGCCAGCTCTCTTCTCGGCATACCGGCGCATAGGTGTCACCAAAATCAATCGCACGTCACTAAGTAAAACCTCTTGCTGTGAGCCTTGCTTTAAAGCGTTTGGGATTATCAGTATCTTTTTCTCTTTTCTCTTTTAACACCCATTTGGTATCTATCACCTTAGCTTCTCTCTCAGGTGTCCGTGGTGGTGAGGTATGCATAGGGGGCATTATTGCAGCTGGTTCTTCTGGAGAGGTTAGAGTGGCTAGGTTATTTGTTTGCTTATGCATGTCTATGATGGCTGGCTCCTCCATAAGTCTAGGCAGTGGGTCTTTTGCAGTAACCACTTGTTGGTTAGGCAAAATGACCTTGTATATCCTATAGGTGGATGTGAATCCTACGATTCTAGCTGCTTGTGCCCTATCTTGCAATTTGCTATCCTGGTAGGTATGGATGTACACTTGCTCCCCAAACGGTCTAAAAAGCTTCCATTGCTCAGTGACGTGAATTGATGGAATGGCTCTTTCAATGGGTGTAGCCTGTATGGCGCTGTGTGGAATACGATTTTTTATGAAAGTGGAGTATTCAAGTGATAGTTCCCACGTGGCCTTTGGGAGCTTTCCTAGGTTTGCGCGAATCATGGTTACGATTGTCCGGTTGAATCGTTCTGCCACAGTATTTGTTTTACTATGGTATGCCACAGTTGGTTTCAGCATAATTTCTTGCTTCTTGAGCCATCCCAGAAATTCTGTATAGCAATACGCACCACTATGGTCTGTGCGAAGTTGTGGAACTTTGGCTCCAGTTGCTCGTTTGAATAATGCTGTGAAGTTTCTGATAGCTTCAGGTGCATCTGATTTCTGTCGAATTCCAGCTGTGATAGCAAATCGTGAGAAATCGTTTATGAATGTGATGATATATCGTTTTTTTTGGAAACTTTTGACTGGCATTAGCGCATAGATATCACTGTGAATTAATTTACCAATGTTGATGATTCGAATTCCATCACCTGCTGGTGATATCGGCTTTGTTGATTTTGCCAGAATATATTCCTCACATTGAATACGTGATAGATAGAGAGATTTCGGCGCTTCAGGAACCTTTGAAAAAGCAGGAAACAGAAGGTGCCCATACCTTAGATGCCAGTCTCTCTCAGTTGAATTTTCCCCTGCTAGATTTGCCTCTGCTAAATCTAGTCTATATATTCTTCCTATTTTTGTTTGGGGGACAGCGACGCCTTAATATTCGAGCTTATTTTGATTACCCCTGATCGTCATAAACCCTCCGTCATCATCAATCCTCCCAATACTGATTAGTCTTTTTGGGGAATTTGGGATAAGAAGGCCATCACTGAGGAGCATCCCATGGGTCCTAGCAGTTCCTTTGTGGGTAGAGAATATGGGTCCTCCCCTAGTGTTTATTTCCTCTACCCATGGTTCCATCGTTGTGAGATCCCAATGGCTGTTTATGATATGCGTTGAGCAGCATGAATCTGCCTACCATTCTTGACTGGGTTTTTCGAGGTTTGGCCCCTGTGTCATCATAAATACAAGGTGTGCCCATTCACCATTTTGCACTGGCGCTAGCTGTGGTGGTGGTGCTGATTGCGGTTGCTCAACAGTGTGCACTGGCTGTCGGCTTTGGTCTCTCTTTTTCGTTCGACAGTCAATTTCGTTATGCGATGTACCCGGCCATCCCTTGGACTTACAGTATGCACAAAAATGTGTTTGGGTATAGAACGCTGCTAGAGGTTCGATCTTTTCCTCCTTTTTTATCGAGCAGGGATTGATCTCCCGCAGTGTTATAACTATCCCCGAAGAGCTGGACTTGTCATCTTTGGATATGATGTTGTCCACAATGTTGATGTATGGCTGGATCCATGGTAGTGTTGATAATAGGAGGGCACCCTTCCAGGCGTTTGAGATGGTAAAGGGGTATATACCTTCCGCGAGAGAGTCTTTTGTACTATGTCCAGCCTGTGCTGCCTGTGCTAATTTCAGCCAGTGGCTTTCGAATTTTATTATGTGCTCGGCTAAAGATGTAACGGTGGTGCTACAATAACATTCACAAGTAGGAGGGACAAGATATAAGAACGAGAAGTGCAAACGTCAAAGTAATTCTGGCATTATTGGTGTGTTCGATAGGAACGAGATATAAGAATCAGAACACCGCTTGGGGCTTGTTATTTTAACTAACTAACTCAGCTTGCTTTTATAGAAGCATTAATCTGATAATGAGTTATCTGATCTGTGTCGACACTCCTTTTAGGGAATAGCAAGCCTTGTCAGCCAAGCACCCTAATTGGGAAGTGACTACCCAATTAGGATACACGGCGCTTAAGTACATAGATTCTGCAGCCTGTTTCCCAATGCATTATACTCAGGCTGACATACATGAGATAATACCTAATTCATCCAATAATGATAATCCAACACATAGTTTCCCAAACGTAATATCAAACAACAATAGATAAACATACATGAGAGATCATTTGAGGTCATACACTTCTTCTTGTCCAATCCTTAATGTCATACTATATCGACGTACTAACTGCCTTCTACCTAGAGGTTGATCAGGCCTCCGAGTTAGCGAGTTCAGTTAGTATTGGGGTTCCTGGCTGTACTAGGAAGGTCTTCTTACCGGAGCTGTAACATTACTCCTCGTTTCGAGGCAGGTGTCCACACCTGAACACAAGCTTCTAGCAATCTCTAGAAATAGATCGTATTAGCAATAGCTCGAGTAACTTGGTGGCCACGAGTACTAACACTTCACGATCTACATACTCTTCTCCCCAGAACCTGGAGTTCCACCAGACCGGTATGCCTACACATGTATGCCATGGCCATTAAAAACCTTTCCTATCACCAAAAAACCCAGTGGGAAAAGGCGATGACAAGCAGGAGGTAAAAGGTACCATATACTTCAAGAGTATTCACTCGATGCTGTCTCTCAATCTCTTAAACTTCTCTCTTATCTCAGGGCTTATTGGGGTGGCGTTCTCGGAACTCTCGTAACTTCTCAGGACAATTGTCCAACTTATCCCACGTTTCCCAAGTATCTTCAAACTCTGTATATCCTACCTAATATACTCAGTATTTGACCACTCCTCTAATCTTTCGAGAGTTGACAATGGACTCGACTTCGTAAACATCACAGTCGTTCTTATCCATGTCTTGGTCTTCATCTCAGGCTCTCCTGTGGAATAGCTTCAATAGGGTAGTATGCACAACGTTATGCCACTAGGTTCCTTCTGGTACTCCCAATCGATAAGCATGTGAACCAATAGCTTCCAAGACCTTGTAAGGTCCTATCCAGTTATTAGTCAGGGACTGATTGTTGCCTGCTTGTATTTGAAGGTTCCGGCGGTCCACTAATACTCAATCATTGACTGCAAACTGTCGTGCTTTTTCGAGATGTATAGCACTTCACTTGTTGTTGATTTGCTTGAGGGTATTATGAACTTGGTTGTATACTGTTGTCATATGATCAAGCCATTCTTTGGCAGCAGGAGAGAAGAATTCATAGTCGTCAGAAAGATGTATAGTAAGGAGGTCAAAGCCATACAGGCTGCGGTAGGGAGAGTACTTGTGGGTGGACGTGGTGGCAGTATTGTAGGCAAACTCAGCAAGAGGTAGCCAAGTTCTCCATCAATGTTGT